>Ga0207667_10008193_pt1 | contig 12437 bp, 12 predicted proteins | sample KBSCornC52_FD_184301 | JGI IMG/M metagenome (GOLD analysis project Ga0207667, IMG submission 184301) | Corn rhizosphere microbial communities from Kellogg Biological Station, Michigan, USA - KBS Corn C5-2 (SPAdes) (version 2) | ecosystem: Host-associated > Plants > Roots > Rhizosphere > Soil ...
TTATATTAATATAATAATTATATTTAATATTATGATATTATTAATAAAAAAAAAAGGAGATTATTATAGAAGATTTAAAATGGATATATGGGGACTTAGTTTTGTGGATGAACATAATTCAAAAGAGGAGAATTATAAATCTTGAATTCTTCGTTTTTTTTTGAAGATATATAGAAAAAAAGTTGAAAGATGGTGAAAGAATAAAAGAAGATATATTTATCGTATAGATATTATTGATATACCAAAAAAAATAAAAAGATGAAATAAACGTTGATTAAGTATAAGATTATGTAGACTTTATTTTTTAACTTTACAAGACCATCAATTTAGAAATATGTTTAGTCGTGCTGGTAAATTAACTGGAGATTTAGGTTCTAATTATTGTCATTTGTTAGAATGCCGTACTATAACTATGATTTATCGTACTAATTTTTTAGCTAATATATTTAATTGTATAATGTTTGTTAAAAGAAAAAGATTATTTATTAATGATATTCCTTTAAATTATATTAATGCTGTTATCCCTGTAAATAGTGTAATTAAACCTGCTAGAGTTTGATTACCTTGAATAAGATACCACTTGTATAAAAGATTATCATTAAAATCTATATTGTTTAATACTCCTAGATTTTTATTCATAAGTTTTAGATTTTGAACTGTTTTTCTTTTAAAAAAACCAAAAAAAAAAGATCTTGTTTATCCTATATCTATAGATATACAAAGAATCTCAGGTTATTATTAATATAATAAGATACTATCTTATAATTTATTAAATTTATATTAATCTAAATGTTAGTAATAATTAATTAATAAATAATTAATAAGTTTTAGTTTAACATATATGTTTATAGAATACATATTTTTATTTAAATATTATATTTTTTGTTTTTTAATAAGTCTTTTACTTTTTAGTATTTCTTTTTTTTTTATTTACCAAGGTAATAATGATGCTGAAAAAATTTCATCATATGAATGTGGTTTTGCTCCTTTTGGAGACTCAAGAGCTAAATTTGAAGTTAAATTTTATTTAGTAGGTATTTTATTTATAATATTTGATTTAGAATTAACTTTTTTATTTCCTTGATTTTTAATAGTTATGGAAGATATGACTTTATTTAATGGTATAGGTATGTTTGTATTTATATTATTATTATTATTAGGGTTTATTTATGAGTTAGTTAATGGCGCTTTAGATTGATAATGTTTAATACTAAGCTATATAATGATCTTATAACTAAAAAAACTAAATTTTTTTTAATATTTTTAAAAAAAATATTAAAAAAATTTATATATGGAGTAAAAATAAATCAAAATCAATTAAATTTATATACTTTAGGTATTAATATGTTACATTTACTTACTTTTTTAAAAAATAATAATATAGCTAATTTTGATAAATTAGTTGATATTGTAGTCGTAGATAACATTTCAAATTTAAATAGATTTGAAGTTAATTATATTTTTTGAAATATGTTATATGAATATAGATTTAGTATAAAAATATTTACAGATGGCATTAAAATGATATATTCTGTAAATAATTTTTATAAATCAGCACTTTGATTAGAAAGAGAAATTTGGGATATGTATGGTATTAAATTTTTATTTCAAGTTGGTTTAAGAAGAGTTTTAACTGATTATGGATTTAAAGGTCATCCACTTAGAAAAGATTTTCCATTACTAGGTTATGTAGATGTTTATTATGATGATAGTATGCAATCTATAAAAGTAGCCCCTGTAGAATTAGCACAATCTTTAAGATTTTTTAAATTTGAAAATCCATGAAATAAATGATATTTATAAATTATTATGACTGATGCTTTTTTTACAAAAATAAAAAATGTGGTTGTTAATTTAGGTCCCCAGCATCCTGCGGCTCATGGTGTACTAAGATTAGTAGTTAATATAGATGGTGAGTCTATAGTCAGTTGTGATCCACACATAGGATTATTACATAGAGGTACTGAAAAGTTGATAGAAAGTAAAACATATATGCAATCATTACCTTATTTAGATAGATTAGATTATGTTAGTATGATGGTACAGGAACATTGTTATGCTTTAAGTTTAGAAAGCTTATTAAATATTAAAGTACCTATGCGTGCAAAAGTTATTAGAATTTTATTCTGTGAAATTACTAGAATATTAAATCATTTATTAGCTGTGACAACACATGCTCTAGATGTAGGTGCTATGACACCTTTTTTTTGAGGATTTGAAGAGAGAGAAAAATTAATGGAGTTTTATGAAAGAGTATCTGGAGCTAGATTTCATGCAAATTATATTAGACCAGGAGGTGTATCACATGATATACCTAAAGGTTTAATACAAGATATTAGTATATTTATTTTAAATTTTTATAATAGATTAAATGAAATAGAAGATATTTTATCTAATAATAGAATTTGGTGACAAAGATTAAATAATATTGGTGTTATATCATATAAAGATGCTTTAGATTTAGGATTTTCCGGTGTTATGCTTAGAGGTTCAGGCTCATTATGAGATTTAAGAATTATAAATGGTTATGATGGTTATAATTTATTTAATTTTAGAATACCTACAGGTTTAAATGGTGATTCTTATGATAGATATTTAATACGTTTAGATGAAATGAGAGAATCATTAAATATAATGTCACAGGCTTTAAATTTTTTAAAATATTTTGAAGATATAGATGATTTATCTTATAATGTTGATAATAATAAAATAACACCTCCAGCCAGAGGATTTATGAAGTTTTTTATGGAATCATTAATTTTACATTTTAAATTATATTCTGAAGGTGTTGTTGTTTCAAAAGAAGAGGCTTATTCTATAGTTGAAGCACCTAAAGGTGAATTTGGTGTATATTTAGTATCTAATGGTACAAATACTCCATCTAGATGTAGATTAAAAGCACCAGGTTTTTCACATTTGTATGGTTTAAATTATTTAAGCAAAGGTTTATTTTTAGCTGATCTAGTAACAATAATAGGTACTCTAGATCTAGTTTTTGGAGAAATAGATAGATAATAAAAATAATCTATGTTATATATTAAGAATATTAATTGAATAAATAGAGATAAATTTATTAGAAGATTATATAATGATAATGAGTTAAAAAAATTAGTGCTAAAAAGCTTACTTTATAATAGTATTTATAACTATCAAGATAAAATATTTTTTGATTTTAAATTTAAGAGATTTAGTTATAAGTCATCTATATCTAAATGTAGAAGTAATTGTATGTTTTTAGGTAATAGTAGATCTATAATACAAAAATTTAAATTATCAAGACATTCTAGTAAAAAATTTGCAGGAATGGGTTTTATCATAGGATTAAGAAAAGCATCATTTTAATAAAATTATGTATTTAACTAATCATTCAATATCAAATCTAATATCAAAAATAAATTATGGTGTACAAAAAAGATTACGTTTTTTAATTATTGAAAAAGATTATAACACTTTAAAATTATTAAGAATTCTTTATATAAATGGTGTTATTAGGTCTTATAGAATTTTAGATAATAAAAAAGTATCTATTTATTTTAAATATTTTTCTTGTAATAAGGTTTTTAAATTATCTACAATATCCATTCCTGGTAATAGAACTTATTGAAATGTTAATAAATTAATGAAAAATTATAATAAAAATAATTTCTCAGGTTTCTATATAATATCTACACAAAGAGGTTTATTTACCAGTGACAAATGTATTTTAGAAGAACATATTAGTGGTGAGATTTTATTAAAAATAGAAGTTTAATCTATGAATTTATTAAATATAAATAAATATTTAAATAAAGATATAGATTTTTTTTTTGATAATAAAAATTCATTTATAAAGATTAAAGGTTTATATGGATTAATTTTATATAAAATGCCTTCTTTTTATTTTTATAAATTATCTAAAGGTTATATTAATTTATTATTTATTAATAAATATAAATATATAAGTTTTATTAAGCATATGTTTACTTTATATAGAAGATTAAGTTTTATATTTAGTGTAAGATTACGTATAAAAGGTTTAGGCTATAGAATAAGAAAAGTTTCTAAATTTTTATATTATTTTTTTTTTAATTATACTAATATGTATTATTTTAATTTACCAAGTAATATATTATTAAAATGATATAAAAAAAGAATAGTTTTAGTTAGTAATAATTTTTTTATATTAAAATTATTATTTTCTAATATGTTAATGTTAAAAAATATAGGACCTTATAGATTGAGAGGTTTAAGGTATCCTAGACAAATAATATATATAAAAAAAGGGTTTAAAAAAAGCTAATAAATAATATGAAAATACATATTATTTATAAAAAAAAAAATTATAAATTTTTCGTTAAAGTAAATAATAAAGTATTTTTAATTTTTTTATTAAAAAAATTAAATAGTGTAATATTATTAAAAAATATAAGTTTAATAATATATAATTATATATTATTAATTAAACTATTAAGAATATATGGTCTTAGTAAACCTTTAATAAATAAGAAAGATTATTAATTATGTTTTTATTTAGAGATTTTACAATTAGTGAAAAAAAAGAAATTAGAGCCTCTATAAAGTATATATATGGTATTAGTTGGCATAAATCAAATTTGATCTTTAATAGGGTTGGATTATCTAACCCTTTTTTTGGTAATAATTTAAATGATTATTATATTAATTTTATTATTTATTTATTAAAAGGTTATATATTAAGTGATTCAAAAATAAAAAGAATTATAGATAATAATATTAATAATTTGCTTATTAATTATAGCTATAAAGGTACAAGGCATAAATTAACATTACCTGTTAGAGGTCAAAGAACTAGAACTAATTCGGCTACACAAAGAAGTAAAAGAAATACTAATGATTTAAAATAATTAATGTTAAAAAAAAAATATAAATATAAAATTAGAAAAAATCATTTTTTTTTTGGTTATTTAAATAAAAAAGTAGCTAAGTTATATATAAGACGTACATATACTAATATTTTTATTACTTTATGTGATTTAAATAATAAAGTTATAGTTTGTAAAACATCAGGATCTTCCGATGATATTAAAAATAAAAGAAGAAAACGTATAGCACAAGCTGTTGAAAAAATAATGTTACATATTAGAAGATTTATAAAATTATATAATATATCTAATATTAAATTAATTTTAAAGATGAAGGTTAAATCACATGTGTATACTTTATTAAATAGAATAAAATATTATGGTATTAATATATTAAATATTAGTTTAAGACGTGCTATAGCTCATAATGGTGTAAAAGGTAGAAATATTAGACGCTTGTAATATGTCTATAATTATAAGACCCACAAGCCTAAGAGATACACTTGAATTAAAATATAATATAGTAGCTGTTTATAGAAGTATATTAAACCATGCTGATTTACCTTATACTTTTGATGAATTAAAAAAACCTTGATGAAGATATTATGGTCAGCTTTATGGTTTTAGTTATAGTAGAGTTCATAGGAGTTATGATCTTTGTATATCTAATGGTCTTAAAAGAAATATTAGATTATTTATGCCTTTTCTTATGAAAATGCCATCAAAAAAAATTAAAACAACAGATACTTGAAAAAAGAGAACTTTTTTATATAAAAATACAACTAATGATACTAATATTGATTATTGAAGTAATCCTAAATATTTTAAGAAAATAAATTTAACAGCTTTTAATTTATATAATTCAACAAAAGAAACTTTATATTATAATTTTTTAAGTAATAAAGGTCATTATTCTGAAAACCCTTCAGGGTTATATGGCTTAGGCAATGAAAATATTTTTTCAGGTTTTAATGCTAAATGACATGATATTTATAAATATAGTGCTGGGTTTTATAAGTTAAAAGGCATGGCACCTACTAATAATTTAGTAGGCGTTAATGATCATTATATGTGAACTAGCTTATTTATTAATCTATATGATACAACAGTTGTACTTTATCCACAAAATTATTTAAAATATTATAATAATATTTTTAAAAAGAAAACAGAAGATGTTATATGACCTTTTTTTACTAAAATAATTAATAGTTGGGTTACTTCTTTTAATAATAATTATATTTTTATGTTAATTAATTTTAATAATATATTATTAGATGAATTTAATAATAAAATTTATAATTATTTTTATATTATTCATAATATTTTTAATAATAAAAATATAATCTATAGATTATATTTTTATTATTGTGTTTATTTGTATAGTATAGGAAACTATATTAATATAAATTATATTTTTAATAAATTAAGTTTTTTAAATATTATTTGTTTAAAAAATAATAATGATATTTATAATAATATATATAGTAATAATTTATTATTAAAAAATAATAAAAATTTCAAATTTTTAAATTATAGAATTAATTTTATAACTTATTTGTCTATTACATTAAATCAAGTTAAATTTTGTTTAAATAAAAAGAAATTTTTAAAATTAAATATTTTAAAAAATAAATTTAAAAGAAAATTATTGTCTTTTAATAATACAGGTAGAAATTCTTTAGATTTTATTAATTATTATAGAGGTTCATGAACTTTAAATTTTTTAACTTTTTTAAAAAATAAAAATATTTATTTGAAATTTTTAAATAAGTATAAGTCTATTAAAAAGTATAATTTTTCCTATGTTTCACAATATAGTTTATTAAGTTTAAAGAAAAAATATAATTTAGGTATAAAACGTATATTAAGTTATGGCAAATTATTTTTAAGGGTGCCTTCTATATATATAAAGCGTAGATTAGGTTTTACTAAATTAAGTTCCTTAATAGCTAGTAAAACTTTATTTAGAACATTTTTATTTTCAAAATTTAGTAAGCTTGTTTTAAATAGAATAGGTAAATTTACTTTTAATATTTTCTTTGTGTTAAATTTATTAATTAAGTTTAATTTTGGTTTTAGTTATAGTTTATTAAATTATAATAAATTTAATGTGGATAATTATTTTTATTTAAATATTGAATATTATTTAAATAAGTTTTTCATTTTTTTAAATAGTTATATAAAGAATAGAAGTAAACCTTTGATTAAAGTTAGATTTTTATTTTTTAAAATATTTTTAGATTTATTACATTATAAAGTAAGTATAAGATCTTTAAAAAATATTAAAAAATTATTTTATAATAAACTTAGATATTTAGATTTTTGTTACAAAGGTGTATCTCTAAAATTATTTATAAAAAAAAGATAATAAATAATTTTTTATAATTAGATGTTAGTTTTAAATAAAAATATGATAAATGAAATAAAAAAAGATGTTATTAAATTTTTTAAATTTATACATAAAAAAATAAATTTATATAAATTTAGTTCTATATATTTTTATTATATTTATTTTTTATATTTTATAAGTAATATTAATAATTTTAAAGTTAATAGATTTAAAGTTAATAACTTTTATAATGCTAATAATTTAAAATATTTATTAAAGTTAAACTATATATATTATCTTAAGTTTAATAATATGAACATTAATATAAATTTGGGTTGATTTATTAAAATATATTTATTAAATATATTAAAATTTAAAACCAATTATTTTTGCACTAATTATGATGTAAAAGTTATATCTTCATTTAATTATAAGTTGATGCTAAATTTATGATATTTTATGTTGTATGGCAAATATATAGTATATATGGTTACTTATTTATATAATTTATATTTAAATACTAAATGTTATTTAATTAAATTTCCATTAATAAATATAATGCTTAGATTTTTGTTACGCAGTAGATTAGATAAATTAATTTATTTTAAAAAATATAAATATAGTAAATATAAATTTATAGAAAAATATAATATATATGATATTAAATATAAAGTTAATATTTTATATAATTTTATATTAAAATTTAATTTTAATAGGATTTTATTTAATTTTAATATTTTTAAGGTTTTAAATTTATTGTCTAATAAAAAAATTTATATATATTTAAATTTTTTATGATATAAATATATAAAAATTAACTATTTATATTTAATATATTATTTTAATATTTATAATGATTATGATAATAGTTTAGCTTGTGAATATAATAAGTTTAACATATTAGGTATTTTTTCATTTTATTGACAATTAAAAAGATATGGTTTTAATGTTAATTATTATTTTTATTATTTTAGTATTTTATATTTTAAATTTTTTAATATTAATGATTATAATTATTGTTTTTATAATAGTTTAATTTATAAAAATAAACATGTTAATATTTTTTGATACAAGATAAATAAAATTATAGTCTTAAATTATATAAGAAGATCTTTTTTTAGATATATAAAGTTAAATAGATTAATTTTAAGAAATAAATTAAGAAGAAAATTAATAATAAAAAAATGGTTATTTTTTTCTAAAATATATAATATGAAATTTTATCCTTTAAATTATTATTTATATGATGATAATAATATAAGTCATTTTATTACATTCTTAATAAAAAAAATAAATTATTTACATTGTTTAAATTTATTTAACTTTATTTATAAATATTATAATAAATATACAGTTAATTTAATAGATATAATAAATAAAATTAATATCAATATAAATATTTCAATTAATTTTTATTATTTTCAAAATTATTTAGTCAATTTAATTGTTAATAAAATAAAAAAATATTATTATATTAATATATTAAATTTATTATGTTGTTTAAATGTTTTATGTAAAAATATTATAGATAAAGTTAATCTACGTAATGTTATAGCTTATAAAAAAGATAAAGATTTAAATAAAAATTTAAATCTTTATCTTTTTTATAAGCTAAAAGGATTAAATAAATTTTTTGAATTATATTTTTTTAATATTAATAATTATTTATGATATTTTGAAAAAAGTATAATGTTTAATATGTTTGTCAAATATATGTATCATTTTTATTTGTTTTTTTTTTCTGTATTTAGCTGTTATATAAAGCTAAATATTAATATATTTAATTCTATAAAATTAAATAAAAATAATTTTATTATAAATAAATAATTATTTATTTATTATAATATATAAAATATACTTAATTATAATAAGTGTATATAAGAAATAAATCTTATAAAAAAAAAAAATAGATAATTAATTATCTATTAACTATTATGTCACAGTTAAACTTTAAAATAGAAATATTAATTAAATAAATTGATAATAAATATGAATAAGTATGAACAAAATTTGATTTTTTGACAATTATTATTATATGGTGTACATATAGGTCATAGATTTAGAAATAGTTCCTTATATGCGGGTTGATTAGTCTTTACTTATACATATAAAACTTTAATAATAAATTTATACAAAACTATACTTGGATTTAGGAATGGTTATGTTGGCTTTGATTACTGTACTAGAGCAGGTTCTCCCATTTGGTTTTTAAATTTAAATAAAGCATATGATATTTATACTAATGAATCAGCCCTTAGATGTGGAGAATTTGCTTATAGTACTTACTGAATACATGGTATGATATCTAATTGATTATTCTTAGCAGACCAAATTAATCAGTTATGACATTATACAGAAGATGCTCATAAAGGCCAGTTTAAAAAATTAGAAATGGATTATAGTCCTTGATTTCTTTCACGTTGATCTTGACCAAGATCAGTACTAATATCTAGTGTACATACCTCAGAATGACCATCACACGAATGCTTGGTGTCAAGAACACCTAGTTTGGGTATAGTTGATACTAATATTCCAGGGCATATTTCAAATATAGCCACACCTGGTAATGATGATTCCTTAGATTCTATAGTTTATTATAATACAAATAGTTCACAGTATATATTAGAAAAGAAATATGGTAATATAACTGGTTGATTACATAAGGTAAGGACTTATAGGCGTAACATTACATTTTATGAATGAGTTTTAAGATTTTATATAGATAAGAGAAAGTTAGGACTAAATTTACATAAACAAAAATTAATAACTAATATAAGAAATAGAGAAAAAAAAAATAGAATGACAGATTATTTATTTAATGTCATTAGATTTAATGTTAATGTAACTAATTATTGAGGTTTAGGTATTAAATTTTTTTTTAGTTTAGGCTCAGGCATATCAAAATTTCAAGGAAGTTTAGATTTATATTCGCCTAATGGTGAATATAATGATAAATGAGTTATTTATGGTCTTATGGAAAAGTTTAAAAAAAGAGGATTTTTTATTTGTAAAATTTTAAATTATTATCTGTTAAAACGTGTTTGGTTAAAAAATAGTTCTTTTGTTGTTAGAAAAAAATATATGTCTAATAAATGATTTAAATTTAGATTTTTAACTTGTGCTTACTATAAAAAGGAATGATATGATGATTATTATAAAACAAATTTTTTAGCTAATAGATTTTGAAGAAACAGAATATTTAAAACTTTTTTTAGATGAAGTGGTTTTAGAAAATCTAAATTTGCTATGAAATTTTTTAAATTTTATAATGTGTATAGGTATTATAAAAAAAGGGGATTTTTAGATTGTTTTTCTTCTAGTTTTTTAAATTCGTCATCCTTCGCAAAAGTAGCATTTTCTATAGGTTTTGGATATTTTAAAAAACATTTTTATAATTCATTAATAAATAAGGATAATAATATTAAATATTTAACAATGATAAGAAAAAAAGGTGGTATTAGTAAATGATTATTTTTTAAAAAAGCTATATTTAATGATTTATATAAGGTTTTAAATATTAATGATTTAGTAGTAAATAAATATATGAAGTATGCTTCTTTATATAGAGTATACTCTGATCTTAAATATAGATTAAAAAAATATGTTTATATTATTTATTGTTATATTAATTTTTATTTTACTTTTAGATTTCATAACAAATTAGAATATAGAGTTATAAAAAGTACTAAAAAATCTAGATTAGTTAAATTATTTAGAGCATTAAAAAATTTATGTAAATTTCCAAAACTTGTTGATTTTTATAATAAAAGTGCTTTTCCTTTTAAAAGATTTCAATTATGATTTTTAGATAATTATATAAAAGTAGGTACTTATGATCTTTTAGATATAAATTTATCAAAAGTTTTTTCAATGTTAACATTTAATTATAGAAAACGTTATTTTGGTTATTTTTTAAAACATAGGTATAAAAAGGTTAAAGGTTTAAAGAAATATTTTAAAAAATTAAAAAAATCTCATAGTTATGCTAATTACAGAAATTGAGTAATAGATACTTTAGATTTTAAATATGATAAATTTAAAGATACAGAATATGTAAGACGTATAGTTAAAAATTTACATAAAAAAATTAGGATAAATTATCCTGCAAAACATTATAGTGATACTTATAATGTTAAATTAAATAATAATAGTTCTTTTTATAAAGTATTTAATATGGCTAAATCTAAGGATAAATTAGCTTTAAGATTATTAAATTTTAATGCATTAAAATTTAACATTAGAAGTTTTAATTTTTACCAAGTAAGTAAGAAATTCTATGGTAAAAAAACACTTAAAGATTGAAATAGAGTTACAAATCTTTTAATTAATGAAGATAAATGAATTATAGTTGATAAAAATGATACAAAAACTCCTTCATTATTTTTTGAATTAATGTCAAAATCTAAAAACCCTACACATAATATGATATCAGGTCATAATTTACCTTATTTTAATAAAGTAATAATGGATACAACTTTTTATAACATATTAAGAAAAATAAAAAAAATAATTAATTTAAAAATTTTAAAAAAAATTAAATTAATGTGTTATAAAAATAAAATTATAAAAAAAAAATTAAGTAAGTATATTTATTTAAAAAGGTTAGTTAGAAAAAATGTAAAAGATTTTAAAACTTTAAAATATGATTATAAAGCTCATATAAGAAGGATAGGAAAAAAAAAAACACGCTATTTAACTGGTAGTAATATATTTGATGATTTAAAATTTATTAAGTTTTGACAAATAATTAAAAAAAAATTTTTTATTGAAAAAGGTTTTGATTTAAAAATATGAGTATTAAATTTTAATAAAACTTTAGCTAAGCGTCGTGCAGGCTTAAGAAAAATATCTTATTTTAATAAAAATAATTTAATAAATTATTCTTATTTTTTTTTTTTTAGATTTATAAATATATATAGCAAACAACTTAGTTTATTTAAGCATAGATTATTAACAAGTTATACATATTCTACTACTTTAAGAAAAAGTAGGTGTAAAATTTATGTTAATGAAATTAGAAAAGTTTATTGAAATTAATGAATTATATTAAATATATATATATTAAACTATTCTATAATTTTTATAAATATTTTTATTTAATAATAAAACAATATAATAAATTATTATTTATTTATTATTATTTATTAAAAATATTTAATTATTTAACATTTATATCTGATGAATTTTATTATGATTATTATCATTTTAAAAGAAATTTATCTAAAAGTTTAAAATTGTATAAAAAGTTAGGTATCTTTAAACATATTTTCCTTATATTTTTTTTTTTT
>Ga0207667_10008195_pt1 | contig 12436 bp, 8 predicted proteins | sample KBSCornC52_FD_184301 | JGI IMG/M metagenome (GOLD analysis project Ga0207667, IMG submission 184301) | Corn rhizosphere microbial communities from Kellogg Biological Station, Michigan, USA - KBS Corn C5-2 (SPAdes) (version 2) | ecosystem: Host-associated > Plants > Roots > Rhizosphere > Soil ...
CAGGTTTCTGTAGGAGAACTGGTGAAACTCGCGCGATCGTCCGGTGGTGCCACGTCCGTCCACCATCACCACAACAAACCCCAGCTCGGCCACCGATTGCAGCCAAAACGGGCCGCCGAAGGTCTTGGGAACGAAGAAATCCTGTGGTCCGGTATAGACGTGCTCGATGATGGGATACTTTTTTGAACGGTCGAAGTTCGATGGACGCCAGATCAGCCCGTAGAGATCGGTCTTGCCATCAGCGGCTTTGCCCTGAAATGGTTCGGGTGGTCTCCAGCCTTTCATCTGTAGTGCGGAAACGTCGGTTTTCTCTAAAATGCGCACCTCAGAGCCGTCTCGGCTCTGTCGCAGAGCAGACACCGCGGGCAGATTCGTTCGCGAGTAGTTGTCGACGAAAAAACTGCCATCCGGAGACACGCTTACGGAGTGGTTCGCATTCTCGGACGTGAGAAGTGTCAGACCTTTGCCGTCGAATCCGACGACATACAAGTGCGTCTGATATGGATCTTCCCCCTTCTCTCTCCCGCCGGCGAGGAAATAAATTCGACGGCTCTTCTCATCCACATACTCAATCTGACGAACGACCCAGGACCCCTGTGTAACCTGGTTCTCAAGCTTTCCATTCTTGTCATATAGATAAAGGTGGTTCCAGCCGGCGCGCTCGGAAGCGATGATCAGTTCTCCGGTGGCCTCGTCATAGCGATAAAAGGTCTCGCCCGGATCCACATACTCCTTCGCCTCCTCCCGCATGAGAACGCGCTGGTCCCCGGTCTCGGGGTCGACGAGGCGAATCTCCCTGGCCTTGTCGCCGCGTTCATCGTAGTCGTACCGTATCGTCTTCCCATCAGGCGACCAGTCAAACTCGGGTGCATCCTGGAACGGAAGTTCAAGAGGAGCAGTCTTCACGTTCACGCGTTTTTCCGCCCGCAAATCAAAGATGACGGGCTCGGCTTTGGGCAGCACCTCACCAGGCAGCGGATAAACGACCGTGTAAGCTCTTGGCCTCAACTGATCCTCCGGCACAAACTGCAAGCTGGTGAAGCGGCCCGCGTTGCGGGAGTCGATGCGGTAAGTAATCAGTTTGCTCGAGTCTGGCGACCAGAAAACTCCCGCCGGCTGCTTCACGTCTTCGGTCTTCTGCTCGACGAGCAGCCGAAGCGCTGGTAGTGGGGTGGCGTAGTCCCAGCCGCGCGTCCCATCTTGCGTCAATTGAACGACGGTACCGGTTGAAAGGTTGCGAACATAAAGGTTGTGTTCGTGAACAAAGGCCGACCATTTCTTGTCGGGTGATGGGGCTTCGTTTGGTTTCGGTGCGGGCTCGCTTGCGCATTTATAGTCGGCGAGCGAGCATGTCCAGCGGGCATCGTTGAAATTGAAGTGGATGGATTTGGCGTCTTCGGCGAATTCGATGTCGTCAAAAGGCAAATCGTCGGCGCTGATCTCTCGCTTTGAAGCTTCGGAGAGGCTTCTCGCCAGCCTGGCGTGATCAAACGCAGGGCCAGCCGTATTGTGCTCAGCATCGACCAGGAGAAACTCGCCTCCGTTTGGACCGAGCTTGTGGTACCAGAAGCGGTTTGATTTGTCGATCCAATGGGGAGAGACGTCGGCGATATAACCGGAATGCCGGAAATTGCCATACAGAAAGCTTCGCGCGCGCTGGTAGTCGGCGAGGGTTCCCTGGGCAAACCCCGGTAGGACCAAGAAAAGAGCAATCGGCACTACCCAGAGCAAGCCCATCCGCCTAGAAGCCATCTTGCCTCCTGATGAATGATCCGATGAACAAACGAAGTTTATTTCTGACGAATTCTGATGAGCACCACTCCGTGTGGCGGCACATATGCGCTGTACGAGTTCTGGAACGTGCCCACATCCTTCTTCAACCACAGGTCGCGTACTGTGGCTTCACCGCGAATTCCAAGCTGCGCAAAATCAGCCGAGATCTGCTCGGTCGTGCGCTGTCGATTAAACAAGCCGACGACCTTGCTACCATCCTGCATGGGCTTCATCCACACCTCAAAGGGACCCTCCTGGGCAACCCGGTATCCTTGCTTTCCCAGCGGGTCCTGATCCACCGCGATCACCTCGCGGTTGGTCAGAATTTCAAGCGTGTACGGGGTCATGCGAGTTACGTCGTTCCCAGCAATGAGCGGCGCAGCCAGGAGCGCCCAGAGGCTGAAGTGAGTTCTGTACTCGTCCTCGTTCATTCCCCCATTGCCGACTTCCAGCATGTCAGGGTCGTTCCAATGTCCGGGCCCGGCAAATTTCTCGAGACCGTTCTGGTTAAAGCCGATTTCCGCCATCGAACTGTACCGGTCACTGATGTCGCCGGTTGTGCGCCAAAGGTTTCCGCCAACCGACGGGCCCCACTCCCACACCTTGTGCCAACCGTACTGGCAAAGGCTGAGAACGATCGGGCGGCCCGCCTTGGCCAGGGCATCGTGCATTTTCTTGTAGGCGGCTTTCATCTCGTCGACGCTCGCCGGCGGCTGTTGACACCAGTCATATTTCAGGTAGTCGATTCCCCACTGCGCGTACATTGCAGCGTCTTGCTCTTCATGTCCGAGGCTGCCTTCGAACTGGGCACAGGTTTTGGGACCCGGCCCCGAATAGATCCCCAGTTTCAGCCCTCTGCTATGGACATAATCCGCCAGAGCCTTCATGTCGGGAAATCTTTCGTTCGGATGGATCCGGCCACTTGCGTCTCTCTGCCCCTGCCAGGTGTCGTCGATATTGACGAAGACATAACCTGCATCGCGCATCCCGGACGAAACCAGCGCGTCGGCGGTAGAGCGAATGGTTCGGTCATCCACCCGCTCGGCGAAGTGATTCCAACTGTTCCAGCCCATGGGCGGAGTGCGAGCAAGGTTGTCCTGCGCCGGGAGCGAAACTGGAGAGAGCAGTAAGAGCAGTAAAGTAAGGAAGGCGAACCTTCCCGCCCAGCACTGGGTGCGCACTCGATTCTCCTTAGTTCCAAGTTCCAAAATCTTGTCCGCTTTCAAAACCGTCACTTGGCCGGTACCGCACGGCCGTTCACAAGCTCTGGGCGCGACAGCAGGGCCGCTTTGATCGTGCGTTGGACCTGGGCGAGACTGTCCCCCGTCAATTCGAGCCGTGGCGGACGCACGCGGGGATTCCCCATCCCGACTTCGGCTTGAACCAACTTGATCAATTGCACGAACTCGGGAACGGTGTCCATGCGGAGAAGAGGAAGAAACCATCGGTAAATGGCAAAGGCCTTCTCGTGCTCGCAATTCCGGGCAAGGTTGAACAGCTCAACGGATTCTCGGGGGAGGGCGTTCGCCAATCCGGCAATCCATCCAGTGGCCCCAACCCCAATTCCCTCCAGAATTGCGTCATCCACACCCACAAAAACTTCCAAGCGGTCCCCCGCCAGCGCGCGAATGGCCGCCACTCTTCTCACATCGGTGCTGGACTCTTTTACCGACTCTAAATTCGCATATTCCTCAGCCAGCTCCTGAATCTGGTCGGGAAGAAAATCGGTCCCGTAGGCTACCGGATTGTTATAGAGCATGCAGCCGAGCGGAGTTGCCTCCAGCACGGCAGAGACGTGTGCCTTCATTTCGCGCCAGTCTCCTCGGTACACATATGGCGGAAGCACCATCAGGCCATCGCAACCGGCATCGGCCGCGGCCCGGGCGAGCGCCACCGCCTCGGCGGTCGTGAGCGCGGAGATCGAGGCCACGACTGGCGCCCTGTGGTTCACAGCTTTCACAGAGTTACGGAGAACTTTGGCCTTTTCGTCAAAGGACAAGGTTGCCCCTTCGCCGAGCGACCCCAGGCAGACCACGCCTGCGCAGCCGTTTTCCAAGAGCCAGCGACAATGTTCGCTCATGAAGCCGTAGTCGACTTCGAGACTACGATCGAAACAAGTTGTGACTGCCGGCATTACCCCATTCCAGTTCATTGTTACCCTCACATGACCGACGTCAGCTCGCCCTTCGGCTGGTGTGATTCGGACGTCAGATTTCTCAGCTTTACCGGCAGAACCGGCGGACGGACAGAGTCTGGGGTCCATCCCAGAAGAAATTGGGTGGCGGGACCGCAAATCCGCCCTTGGCACGGCCCCATCCCGCAGCGCGATTGCAGCTTCGCCGCCCGCCAAGAACCGTGCGGCTGTAGCTGGCTGAGCGTCACGTCTTCGCAACGGCAGACGATGGTCTCGGGCGCGGCAAGGCGTTTGAGTTCAGGCCGCAGCTGAAAGGTCTTTTCGAGGGAACGCGCGAAGCTCTGAAGCTTTGCTCGCTGACGCCTGAGCTTTTCTGCCGCCGCGCCGTGCCCGCTGGCCGCAAGTCCCGCGATTTGTCCTTCGACCAATGCGAGGTCTACGCCACCAATTCCAGCAGGTTCACCGGCGCAAAAGATGTTGGGAACCGACGTCGTCTGAAGCTCGTCAACCTGGACGAAGCCACCTTCGAGGCGGCACCCGACGAGCGCCGCAAGCTCCGTGTTAGGCACGAGATGAAAACCACAGGCCAGGTAATCGCAAGAAATCCGCTGTTGTGTTCCCTTCACCGACATCACGACCGATTCCAGGATCTGGTTTCCGACTGCGGCCATGGGCCAAGCGCTGGTCAACAGGCGAACCCGCGCGAGTTCCCTGTGCAAACCCCACGCCTGCGCGATCTTGCCGGGATGCTCGAAGAGTCGCAGCCCGAAAGCGCCTAGCGTGGCGAGCGATGCCTGTTCACAGATCGCGACCACAATGGCACCGCGCTGGTTCAGGTAGGAGGCAACCGCCAACAGCAACGGGCCCGTACCCGCTACCACCACCCTCTTCCCCTGGATTGGCAACCCCGCCTTCGCGAGCGCCTGCAGGGCTCCGGCTCCCATTACGTTCGGGAGAGTCCATCCCGGGAAGGGCAGGAACCGTTCTCTGGCACCGGTGGCAAGGATCAGTTTTCCGTACTCGAACACCATCGAGCCATCCATGGTTTCGGCGTTCAATACTCCCGGCGCGGGCTGATCGAAGATGCGCGCACCAGGAAACAATTCCACCGAACTTTCGCGCAGCTGAGAGCTCCAAGCCCGGGCAGAAGGATCGGAATGGATGGTTTCGCCACGCCAGATTTGCCCTCCAAGCGCGGGGTTGTCGTCGGCGATTGCAACCCGTTTGCCCGACTGGGCTGCAGAAACTGCGGCGGCAATGCCCGCAGGCCCACCTCCCACCACCAACACGTCGAATTGTGGCCTCGAGCTAAGCATCCGTCTTGATGTTCATTCCCGCCACGCACAGAATCTGACAACTCCGACTGTGCAGGATCCCATCGATCTCAGCACGACATTCAAAACAAATTCCCATTCCGCACAACGGGCCACGAGGTTCGCCCCTCACGGAAGTACGGCAGCTTGCCCCAGCCCTCATCATGGCCGCGGCGACACTGGTTCCGGGTGCAACCACGACGAGCGATCCATTCACCGTAACCGCAATCTGCTCAGGCATGGGCGTGCTCCATGCTTCCGGTGCGGGAAGGCAGGTACGGCTCCCTGGCGATAGCAGAAGTTGCTCCCAGCAAGTGGTCGGTCAGCAATCGCGCGGTGGCAAGAGAGGTCGTAATCCCCAGACCCTCATGTCCAGTCGCGAGAAAAACAGTCGAATCCTCCGCCCAAGGTCCTATTAAGGGCAATTTGTCGGGCGTGGCTGCACGGAATCCGGTCCAGACGCGGATCGCCGAAGTCTCAGCCAAGGCTGGCATGTACTGCTGCGCACGCTCGAGCATGCGGGCGAGAATCCCATGATCAACTTCTGTGTGGTCGGCCTCGTACTGACGCGAGGAGCCGATCAGCAGTTGACCCGTCCGGCGTGGCTGCACGTTGAAGGCGACCGAATCAGAGCTGACCGAATGGGCACTCTTCAGATAGCCGAGTTCGACCAGTTGATGATGAACGAATCCCGGATAACGGTCGGTAATCACCAAGTGCCCCTTGCGCTTTCTGACCTTGATCCCTGGGGTCAGCTCCGGGGACCAAGCCCCAGCGGCATTCACAATCGCGCCGCCATCCAGTTCGCTCCCGTCAGCGCGTCGAATGCGCCCCTTGCCAATGTCGACGACTGGCGGCCCGAGGTGAATCGTCGCGCCGCGTTCCTGCGCTTTTTCGAGCAGAAAACGGGCAGCACAGGGAGGGTAAAGAACACCGTCTTCGGGAACGAGCAATCCCCCGGCCAATCCCTTGCGCAAATTGGGTTCGGCCTTTTCCAAGTCTCCTGAGCTGAGGACCTCGACTGGTACTCCGCGCTCGGTGTAGTACGCCTGCTTGCGGTGAACCTCTCTGAACTCCTCATCGTCGGCGGCCACCCAAATCGACCCGCATTCGACGTACTCGACCTCATCAGGAAGTTCCGCCCGCAACTCACGCCACAATTGCTGCGAATATCGAGTCAAGGCGAACTGAGGATCCGAGTCGTCCATGACGACGATGTGGCCCATTCCGGCGGCGGTCGCGCCGCCACCGATGGTCGACAGATCAACCACGGCGACGCGCAGCTTACGTCGAGCACACTCCAGCGCGCACGCGGCACCGACAATTCCCGCGCCTACAATGAGCACGTCGTAGGTTGCCGCATTCATGTTCGAATGCCGTTACAAAAAGGATCGCGCGGATCGAGCAACAATTCCGCCTTCGCGTTCACAAACGCTGAGCCCGTGATGGTAGGGTAGATCCTTCCCTCTCGAACCGTAACCTTCCCCTCGAACAGGCTTCCGACAATACTCTCCTGCCGCCAGGGTTCTCCTTCGCCGATCGTGCCATCCTGGTAGAGACAGGCTAACTTTGCGCTGGTTCCTGTGCCACAGGGTGAGCGGTCGTAGGCCTTGCCGGGACATAAAACGAAATTCTTGCTGTTTACACCCGGCGTTGTCGATGGACCGAACAACTCGATGTGGTCGATTTCGTGCCCGTCCGAACCGGTGATTCGGCGGCATTCAAGGCCTGCCGTACCGCCCAGGTGAACCCCGTCAGCGCTTCGACATTGCGCAGGCTCAGTTCGAAATCGTGCCTTTCGATCAAGAAAAACCAGTTCCCGCCCCACGCAATGTCCCCGCGAACCAGACCAAAGCCGGGCACCTCGAGGCAGACTCCGGCTGCCTGGCGATAGCTCGCGACGTTATTCACGCTGACGTCCCCATTCTCGTGAAGAGTTGCGGTAACGATCCCAACGGGAGTCTCGATCCGGTGGTCACCGGGCGTGATTTCTCCCATATACGCCAGAGAAGCCACGAGCCCAATCGTCCCGTGACCGCACATGCCGAGGAATCCCACGTTATTAAAGAAGATGACGCCTGCCGTTGAGTCCGGATCGGAAGGCTCACAAAGCAGCGCACCCACAACCACATCCGAACCGCGAGGTTCGTTCACCACCGCCGAGCGGAAAAAATCATGGTCCCTGCGAAATCGCTCAAGCCGTTCGGACAAGGGGCCCGCTCCCAAATCGGGGCCGCCACTCACGACTAAACGAGTCGGCTCGCCCCCGGTATGGGAGTCAACGACCAGAACCCGACGCAGTTCGCCGCCCTCCCGCCTGGTGCTGCTCACACCAACCTCCGTATGAACTACATCGAGCGAGGATAGTGTTAAAGAAAGTGGAGAAAAGTGCAAGGATTTCAAAGACTTACTCCAGCAATCACAAGAAATTCATGAATAAGAATAAGGTAGACGGCGGCCTCCCAAGGTCATATTATGTATACAATATCCACACGTCAAGGCGTATTTTAAAATCCAGCCGAAGGAAATGAGAACCGAACTTGGCTACATTTCGCCCTGCAGAATCTGAGCCTTACAGCGAGCTCGGCGCCCACGAGTTCGAGCGGGGACTAGGCTTGTTGGATTCGATCATGTTGGTGGTGGGGGTGATGATCGGATCTGGAATCTTTATCGTCTCGGCCGAAATGGCACGGGAGATCGGTAGCCCGGGATGGCTGCTTGTCGCCTGGATGATCGCCGGCGCGTTGACTGTGGCCGGTGCGCTCTGTTACGGCGAGCTGTCGGCCATGATGCCCGAGGCGGGTGGGATGTACGTTTACCTCCGCGAAGCATACTCCCCGCTCTGGGGCTTTCTGTACGGCTGGACTCTGTTTACCGTGATTCAGACCGGAACGATCGCCGCCGTCGCGGTGGCTTGTGCCCGGTTTACGGGCGTGCTTGTGCCCGCAATCTCTGAAGATCATTACCTGATCCCCCCGGTTCGCATTTCCGCTCACTACGCAGTGTCTATTTCGACAGCGCAATTGTTCGCGCTCGCGGTCATTCTTCTGCTCTCCTTTTCCAACAGCCGGGGACTGCGATACGGAAAAGCCGTGCAGAATGTCTTTACCGTCGCCAAGACCGCGGCCCTGCTGGCTCTGATTGCGGCGGGAATTTTCGCTGGCCGGAACCCGGCGGCGCTCAGCGCCAACTTCAGCAACCTGTGGCACGCCCGCGGGATCACTCCGCTCAGCGCAACGCTCGACGCAACCACCGCGTTCGGCCTGTTTGTCGCGCTCTGCGTGAGTCAGACCGGATCGTTGTTTTCGGCCGATTCGTGGCACAACATAGCCTTCGCTGCCGGCGAAGTCCGTAGGCCGGAGAAGAATGTGACCCGCGCCATGGTGCTTGGAACCATGGTTGTAATCTCTTTGTACCTGCTTGCCAATCTCGCCTATCTGTTCACGCTGCCGCTTGAGGCCATTCAGCACGCACCCGCGGACCGCGTGGGTACTCTGACGCTGCAAGCCATTTTCCCGGGCCTTGGAACCGCTCTGATGGCGGGGGCAATCATGGTGTCGACGTTTGGTACGATCAACGCGCTCGTCCTCACCGGCCCTCGCGCCTACTATGCGATGGCTCGCCAGCGACTCTTCTTTCGCTTCGCCGGACAACTCAACACCCGAAAGGTGCCAGCTTTTGCGTTGTGGATGCAAGGGCTTTGGGCGATGATCCTGGTCCTGCCGCGCGTCTATATTCCCTCGAGCGGCACGTGGGGAAACCTTTACAGCGATTTGCTCGAATACGTCATTTCAGCCGCTTTGATCTTCTATATCCTGACCGTTGCAGCGGTGTTCCGGCTTCGCCATACCCGGCCGGACGCGCCTAGACCATATAAGACCAAAGGCTATCCGGTCATTCCGGCCGCTTATATTCTTGTCGCCGCCACCATTTTGGTGGTGCTCTTCCTCTACCGGCCCGCGACCACTTGGCCAGGACTTGTCATTGTTCTCGCAGGCGTACCGGTATATTGGTTGGTGACCAAAACCGGCAAGGGAGCGGGAATCGCGTCTTGACCTGGGGGGTCGCAAACGCGCATGGGGGTCGGGCGGGAACAGATCTCGATCATTGCGCCCCGGGGGAGGCTCCCGATATCATGCGTTGGTAGCTCAGGGTCAGGATGGATTCCGCCTGCTCCCAAGAGTGTTCCTCAAAGCCGTCAGAAGGAAATGAATCTGTCAACCGCTCCAGAATCCGCAATTCCCCGGCAATCCCTCACGTCTGCTGTCGCGGACAAGCTGCGGGAAGAGATCATCCGCGGCACCATTCCCGAAGGGGCACAGCTACGGCAAGATGCCATCGCCATGCAGTATCAGGTGAGCCGGATCCCAGTGCGCGAGGCGCTGCGCCAACTGGACGCCGAGGGTCTGATCACGATCGTGCCCAATCGCGGGGCGGTGGTCCCCGCGCTTTCGCCAACCGACATTGAGGAGTTGTTCACGATCCGGGCGTTACTGGAACCAGAAATTCTGAAGCATTCGATTCCCCGGCTGAGCGAAAACGATCTTGAGGAAGCTGCGGTTGTTCTTCGTCGTTACGAAACCGAACTTCAGCGTGAAGATCACCTGTTTGCCTGGGGCCGGCTGAACTGGCAATTTCACTCGCTACTGTATTCCCGTGCGGAACGGCCACACTTCATGAACATCATCCGCAATGTGAACAACAGCGGGGAACGCTATACCCGCCTGCAGCTCTACCTGACCCATGGAATCCAACGGGCCAATGAAGAGCACCACGAGATCCTCGAGCTGTGCCGCAAGCGCGACATCCCTTCTGCGTGCAAGTTACTCCGCCTCCACATCGAGCACGCCGGCCAATCCCTGAAGGAAGCGCTGAAGCAGAGAAGGGCTTCTACCTAGCGACAACAGCGCAGGGTTCGGCCCGCCAGGCCGGCTTAACCTGCTGCTCCCATTTACGAGAATTCCCCGAAGGATCTGCTCTAAATCGCCTTCGCCGCAGATCCAAGCGCGCATCGAGCGGATGGCGGGTATCTTGACACGGGGCTGGCCCGGTTAGAGAAAGTAGGGCCAGTCGAACTTGGTGTGACTGATAGATGATTCATTGGCGCTGCGCCCTCGACGTGCTGAAGGCACAGCGCCTGAATTGGCAAAACCCTTAGAACTCGACGTTCGCCCTTAGCTCAATCACGCGGGCTCCTTGGTTTGGAGAATCGGAGCTAAAATTCGGCGAAGTCGTTCCGGTTCCGAAGCCCGAACTCTGTACGAAGGGCGAGAAGCCTGGGTAGCAATAGTAGTTACAGCCCGCCCCTGCTCCGGTCTGGAAGTTCGGATGATTGAACACGTTTAGCATCTCGGATTGGAAGGTAAAGGACACGCGTTCGGTTATCGCGAAGCGCTTACTCAGCGACAAGTCATCATTCCAAAAATGTGGACCATAGAGCCACACGCGCTGTCCTATGGTTCCTGGAGTGGTATTGGGCGTTATGTAGGTCGGGTTGGCGCCTACTCCCGGAATGATGTATTTGGGATTCAGAAATGCGACATTGCTCGAATTGGGGAGGTGATAGACACCTACTGAGCTCTGTAGTTGCGACACCGTCACGCCGGTAAGGTTCACGCCGCCGTCCCCGAGAGCCAGACTGCCGAACTCGTTGTTGTAGGTATTGTTGCCCCCGGACAAAAGGAAGGGCGTGCCGGTCTGAAAGTTAAAGATCGTACCGATTGTCCATCCCCCAATGACCTTATCGAGAATGCCACTCTTATTGGCAAAGGCCTTCCCTACGCCAAAAGGTAGGTCATAGGTTCCGTTCAGGTTGAAGGAGTGGCGAATATCAAAGAGCGACGGCCCATATCCTAATCGCATGTTGCGCAAGGTAAACGTGTAGGTCTGACCTTGCCAGTTGTTCGGCGTGGTCAATCCGAGGGTGTGGCTCCAGGTATAGTTCGCGTCGAACTGGAGGCCGTGCCACTGGCGTTGTCGAAAATCAAACTGCAGGCCGTTGTAGTTGGAATACCCTTCGGCTACGAGGTACAAAGCAGCATTTCCCGCCGCAAGAGGATTTGCTTGAAAGAAATTGATTGGCAGCCCGGGGCCTGGGCCACCAGCCCAATTCACGTTATTGAGCGGATTGGTACAGGGTCCAAACGAGTTCGCGCCCGTTGAATCCGCGACCAGATTGCAGAAGTAGGGTGCAGTTCCGTTGTTGTTTGTAAACGCTTGGCCGATCGCGCCGGCAGAGCCGGTAATCAGGTTGTTTACAAATGAGGTGTTGGTGTAATCGGAAAACGCGCCGTCGGCTCCAAGACCTTCCCCGGCGAAGGCTGCGTCAAACAGGGGCGTCGCTTGTTGCCCGGGGAGGCCGTGATTGGCAAACGAACCTTGGTAGGCTGGGTTTCCGCTGCCGTTGTTGGCGGCTAGATTCTGCTGCGCTGCCTTGACGTTCGTCAGAACTCCATAGGGCCCGGTCTGGAAAATATTCACTTCATTGATGTCTTCATACATCCATTGCCGCAAAGTGCGGTTCCCGATGTAGCGAACTTCGAGTGCGCGGCTCTGGCCCAACTGTCTCTGAATGCCCAAGTTATAGGAGATTGTGTAGGGCTGCTGCAAATGCGGGTCCACGCCATTTGCGCCCGGTGCTCCGCCCACGAAGGTAAAGTCCGATTCGAGTTCGCTTTTTACATAAGCTTGGGGTGTGAGTGAATATGCTTTGCCCGCAGGCAGCTGAAAGGGTTGATTATTGTTAAACAGCGACGGAGTCGTCAGAAGGAAACTTCCCGGCGCGAAGTTTGACGGACCCCCGTTGTTATTCGAGTTCAGGGCGAAGGACTGGTAGTAAAAAGCTCCGATGTCAGAAGCCTGATTCCAGAAGTATTGCTGGGGCTCAGTGAACTTTTTGAGCGAAATGCCGCCGCGGAGAACCGTACTGCCCGTGCCCAGCAGCTTACCGAAACCACTGTCCCCGCCGTGAGGATTCCAGGCAAACCCGATGGCAGGCTGCGGAGCCACATTCCAATTGTTATAAGGGTGCGGTCGGGCGGCGATGGTGGGCGTCAAACTGCCTTTGAGCGAGCCCGGGTTGAAAAGATTGTTGACGCCGGATGGGCCGAAAATGGCGGCTTGATCGGCGTTATGATAAGCACCGGTAAGGTCGTGATTGGCTCCGGTGAAGTCCCAGCGCAAACCGTAGTTGAACGTCAGGTTGGGCCGTATCCGA
>Ga0207667_10008198_pt1 | contig 12435 bp, 8 predicted proteins | sample KBSCornC52_FD_184301 | JGI IMG/M metagenome (GOLD analysis project Ga0207667, IMG submission 184301) | Corn rhizosphere microbial communities from Kellogg Biological Station, Michigan, USA - KBS Corn C5-2 (SPAdes) (version 2) | ecosystem: Host-associated > Plants > Roots > Rhizosphere > Soil ...
TGGCACCTGGATCGACGACGCGGCCAAAGGCAACAAGAAGCCCGCCTTTTTCCGCAACCCGGTACACTGCGTAAAGATCGCCGATGACGGCAAGATTTATGTGTGCGACCGCGGTAATGATCGCATTCAAGTCTTCGACAAGAATAGTCCCGAACTCGGCAAAGCCTGCAGCAACCCCACCGGCCAGCCCGGCAAATGCGGTTTCGTCGCCGAGCGCTTTGTCAGCGATCACACCAACATCATTGGAACCGCCGTCTCCATGAATTTCTCCACCGACAAAGCCCAGAGCTGCCTTTACATCGGAGACAACGCCAACATGGCGATCTACATTTTGAACCGAAGTAACCTCGAGGAACTGGGCCGCTTCGGCCACAGCGGCCGTGCGCCGGGCGAATTCCACTGGACGCATCAGGTGAGCCTGGATAGCAAGGGCAATGTCTATACCGCCGAAGTCGACACCGGCAAGCGCATCCAGAAATTTCTCCGCTATGGTCCGACCGGCTGCAGCGGAACCGGATCGACCACTGTCGGCGGCGTGATCGATAAGTAGCGCACTCTTTCAGGATGCTCACCGTGCCTGCGCTCGCAGGCCGGTTCGCCCTCCAGACCGCGTGCTAAAAGGAAAAATCAAAATATGACCTACCGTAAAATATTGGCCGTGCTGCCGGCGACGCTGTTCACTTTGACCAGTCTCGCGGTGGCGGCCGATAGCGATGCTATCAACCTCCTGAAGAGCACTGGCGCGCTTGACCGGCTAGCCAAGGAATCCGGCGTGTACCATGCTTCCAGCACCGGCAAAACTCCGGACTTCATCGTCGACCCGTCATTTCCCCAGCGCCTGCCGCACAATTGGATGATCGGACAGGTAGGCGGCCTCTACGTCGACCGTCATGATCATATCTGGGTGTATCACCGGGCCCGCTCCCTGACAAATGACGAAGCCGGCCTCGAAGGACCCGTATCCGGAGCCACCAATGAAAAGGGCCAGCCGGAAAACGGCATCGGCTACGCGCGCCAGTATGGCACGATCACCGATTGCTGCAAAGCCGCGCCTGCCGTTCTGGAATTCGATACCGACGGCAAACTGCTGCGTTCGTGGGGCGGTCCCTCGGATCCCGGTTTCATCGGCGGTAAATGCAAAGCGGAGGCCGGCTGCATCTGGCCCAACAGCGAGCACGGCATCTACGTCGATCAGAACGACAATGTCTGGCTCTCCGGAAGTGGCGCGTACAATCCGCACAACAATGCGCCGTGGGCGACAAATAAGCAAGGCGGCGACGGCCTCATTCTGAAGTTCGACATGGACGGAAATTTCAAGATGCGCATCGGCGGCACGCCCAAGGGACCGAACAGCAACGACACCAACGGCGGCATCAACGGCACGCCACTCACGTATCTGTCCGCCGATATGGTGGTCGATCCCGCTACCAACCGCTTGTACGTCGCCGACGGCTATGGCAACCGCCGCGTCCTGATTATCGACGCCAACACCGGCAAATACATTGGGCATTTCGGCGCGTATGGAAACAATCCTGTCGATGACGCAGGCGCCAAAGCTGCTGGCACCTGGATCGACGATGCCGCCAAAGGCAACAGGAAGCCTACCTTCTTCCGCAACCCCGTTCATTGCGTAAAGATCGCCGATGACGGCAAGATTTACGTCTGTGATCGCGGTAACGATCGCATTCAAGTCTTCGACAAGAACAGTCCCGAACTCGGCAAAGCCTGCAGCAACCCGACCGGCCAGCCCGGCAAATGCGGTTTCGTCGCCGAGCGCTTTGTCAGCGATCACACCAACATCATCGGAACTGCCGTCTCCATGAACTTCTCCACCGACAAGGCGCAAAGCTGCCTGTACGTCGCAGACAACGCCAACATGGCGATTTATATTCTGAATCGAAGCAATCTCGAAGAACTCGGGCGGTTCGGCCACAGCGGCCGCGCGCCGGGCGAATTCCACTGGACTCATCAGGTGAGCCGGGATAGCAAGGGCAATATCTACACCGCCGAAGTCGACACCGGCAAGCGCATCCAAAAATTTCTCCGCTATGGCCCCACCGGTTGCAGCGGAACCGGATCGACAACCGTTGGCGGCGTGCTCGGCAATTAGCGCGCGCTTCCCGCGGAAAAAAAGACACGGCTGAACTAGGTCCCGCCGCGGCAATGAACTCCACCCCGCCGCGGCGGTGAACTGGCCCCGGCCGGGCGCTCCTCCTCCCGCCTTCCGAGCGCTAGAATAAAAGTCGATGCACCGCTTCCTGCTGCACAATGACGACATCCGCGATGCCGGCGACCTCAGCCTCTCCGCGGGACAAGTGGGATTGCTCTCCGGGTGGGGCGTTTTCTCCACCCTGCGGGTTTACGACGGCGTGATGTTCGCGTTCGAACGCCATTGGGAGCGTATGCGCCGCGACGCCGCCCGCATGCGAGTTCCCTTCCCGGCGCAACCGGAATTCCTCGAATCCCGCCTCCAGCGCCTCATCGAATCCAATCAGCCAGCGCCCGGCCAGCCGCTGAACGCCACCCTGCGCGTGGTTGTCGTGCGCGATCGTGGCGGCCTCTATACAGGACCCGCCGTCACTCGCGACTTCGACGTCATCGCCTTCACCGTCGACATGGTGCGCTGGCCCGAAACCGTGAAGCTCGGCGTTGTTCCCCACGGCCGCCACGCCGCCAGCGAATTCGCGGGGACCAAATACACCTCCTGGGCCGAAAATCTCACGCGCTATGAAAGAGCCCACCAGCAAGGTCTCGACGAAGTCATCCTCCTCAACGAGCGCGGCGAAGTCGCCGAATGTACTTCCGCCAACATCTTCATCGTGGATCGCGACAGCCGCGTCTGGACCCCGCCGCTCTCCTCCGGCGGATTGGGCGGAATCACCCGCGCCGTGCTGCTGGAAGAAATCCGCGATCCCGAAATCGCCATCGCCGAGAAGCCGCTGTTACCGTCCGATCTCAGCGCCGCAAGCGAAGTCTTCATCACCTCCACCACCCGCGAGCTGCTTCCGGTAGTCAACATTGAGGGCCTGCCGGTTCAAGGCGGCCGCGCCGTGTGCGATCGCCTCCGCCGGGCTTTCTCCGCGCATGTGAGAAGCTACGTAAAACTTCGTCCGAATCCAGTCTATAATTGACCCAGGTCTGGGGAAATGAAACTGGCGTGTCCTCAATGCGGCTCACGTGATGCCCGTGTGTCCCACCGCACTGGCATAGCCGAATGGCTAAAGGGCCTGATCGGGATTTGCCCCTTGCGCTGCCGCCGCTGCAATACCCGCTGGGCCACCAGTACTTGGGAATCCGCCGCCTGGAAATACGCGCGCTGCCCTAAGTGCTATCGCCAGCAGCTTTCCACCTGGAGCGAACAGCACTACAGCCCGCCCCGCTGGACTTTGCTGCAGTTGCGGCTGGGCGCCACTCCTTACCGCTGCGTCTCCTGCCGCTGTAACTTCGCCAGCTTCAAAAAGTGTAAGGAAAAGTTCACCTGGCGTCACCAGGATCGCGCTCAACCGCCGCCTACAATCGAATCCGATTCCGCGGTGAACAATTAAGCTTGGTGGGCGCCGCGCCGAAACACACCCGGAGCAGCGCGACCAGAAAAGGAGGGCCGTCACCGGGCGTTGCGCGAAGGCGGGACGCGCAAAAAAATGGTTCCAAGTGACCCGTTGGATCGCTCGCTCTCCGACCGGCATGCACGGCCTGAACATGGCATCCGGATCGGATGTGACGTGGGCCCTTTGCTCCCCACGGCCGGTTTTATTCAGCCGCGGATCGTAGCTCTGGTGCGCGTCCGCTCTCCGTTCCGGTAGAAGTTTGCTTCTCGATGCAGCCTTTCACTCTCCTGCAGCGAAGGTCTGCCTTGCGGCAAATCCCCGCGGCCGGGTCGACGCTCCTGGCCTACATCTTCGAAGCCGCCCTAGAATTTCAATCGGCCCGTTCGGCTTCCCGCTCCCGGCCTCGCCTGGCTTTTTTTCGCCTGACAGGGCGCGATCTCTGCGAGTCGCCCGTTGCCGACTTCCTGTCCTAAAGCCCTCCGTCTGTCTCCGGGCCTCCACTCCCCTTCAGGACCTCTCGATCCCTCCAGATCATAGCGCTCTGCCCGGTTTCAGCCGAAGAAACTTACCATAGCGAGTTGCCCGATCTGCCTTCACTCCCCGCCGCGTTGCAATAGTTTTGACGTACCACCGCGCGACGGATCAACGTTCCGGCTCCGCTACTTCCCGCTTGGCTCGCTGTCCTTCGAACCTCTTGGAACCATAGTCATCTTGCGCCTGCGCGATCCTTTCGTCAAGCGAAAACATTAACTTTCCTCAAGGTTTATTCCCCTTTGTATCATCTGTTTACGGACAACCCTGGGTGAACAATGTGTGGATAAAACAAAACGAATACAGCACGTTTGAGAGAATTATTAGGGCGCCGATCTCGCTAATGCGACAATCGCAGAATCATGCCCGTGTCCGTCGCGGCCCACAAATGTTCCGCATCCGGACCCGCCAGCACCAGCGATTGCGCCACCGCGCGGTAGTCGACCGGCATCTCCACCCAGTCTTTTAAATTAGTGCTCGAAAGCATCCGCACCTTGCCCGGAATCGGCGCCGAACGCAGCCGTCCCGGCGGCTCCACTGCTGCCAGAAACGCGCGCCCGTCACCCGCCCCATCCACGAAGATCGCCGCATCCGTCACCAGCCGGTCTTTCTGCTTGAACGCGCTTTCGCTCCGCCCCGTCTTCAAATCCAGACGGTAAACTTCCGCCGGCCATTCGAAAGAATCGGCGTAATCGAACACCAGCAACCCGTTCTCTCCGGCCAGACGCGCACTGACCAGCGAGCCCAGCAATGGAGCCGTGCCCGACTTCCACGTCGCTCCGCCATCGCGCGTGTCGAGTTCGAGCGTGAGCCGCGGCTGCTGGCGCCGATGAAGCGTGGTCTCCGGGTGCATCCACTCCGGCAGATCGCCTTCCTCTTCGCGTTCCTCGCGCGATTTGCCGGCGGTGCGCGGCGGCGCATAGCCCCCGGCAATCATGCCCCACCGGGCATCCTCGAAAACGATGTGCGAATACACGCTGTATGCGGGATTTGACGTGGGCGCGGCGGCTTCCGCCAGCGGTTTCCAGGTGCGCCCTCCGTCGTGCGTTTCAAATACCGATTTCTGCAAGCCCACCGCGTAGCCATGCTGCGCATCCAGGAACCAGACACGCAGAATCAGCCCCGTGTGCGGAGCGTCCGCCAGCTTTTTGTCCGGCTTGATCTGATCGCTGATGCGAGTCCAACTGCGTCCTGCTTCCTGCGTGAACCATAGCGACTCGCCGGTCACCATCCACCCATTCAATTCGTCCAGAAAGAAAATCGAGCGTGGAAATTCTTTCAGCGGAGTCAGAGACCAATGCTCGCCGCCATCGCTCGTCACCAGCGAAGTAAATTGCGGCTTGCGACCTTCGCGATCGATGATGGCGCCGACCGCGATCCCGCGTTTGGCGGATGGAAACGCCAGATCGGTGATGTGGAGATCCTTGCCATCCTGATCGTAAAAATATTGGAGCGTCCAGCGCCCACGCTCGTTCGGTTGCCCGTGTAGCAGCGACGCCGGAAGCAGCGCCGCCACCAGTAACCACCGGAGCATACGCAGTTAGCGCCGCGGCGCGGAGCCCGAACCTGAGGTGACCGGCGCCATCACCAGTTCCAGCAGATCGGTCTCGGCCAGTTTCACGGGATCGAGCGAAGCCAGGGCCGCCAGGCAGCCCACCTGTTCGCCCACCGTCGTGAGCAGTTCCATTTCGCCTCCGGAATGCGGATGCGGATCGCGATGCTGCACATTGATGACGCCGGCCACCCGCCCGCGCACCAGAATGGGAGCCGACAGAAACGCTTCGTAAGTATCTTCCGGCAGATCCGTGAACAGCTTGAAGCGTGGATCTGCGTAAGCCTCGCGCGATATCGAGAGCAGCCGCCGCTCGCGCGCCACCCATCCCGTCAAGCCCTCGCCCAATTTCAATCGCACGTTCCCGATGGTCGATGGCTGTGGGTTATTCGATGCGCACAACACCAGTTCCTTGTCCTGGAGCAGGTACAGCAGGCAGGAATCCGAGTTCATGAACTCCACCACCAGCGACACCACGCTCGCGAGCGACTTTGCGAGCCCGGTTTCGCGAACCATATAGCGGCTGATCTTTTGCAGGAGTCGGAGCTGCTGCTCCGTGCTGGCAAGTTGTGCTTCCAATTCTTTTGTGCGGGACACCGGCTTTATTATGGCAGAAACTTAATGTTCCAGATGGCCGCCCTTCGGCAAGCGAATTTTTCTTATCCGTGTCCATCCGTGTTCATCTGTGGGCCAATTGTTTTCCGCCCGCGCATCACCCACCCCTCGCGCCTCCATCCCGCCCCTATTCATTCACTTCGCACTCTGACTCTCCGTCGTTCGCCACGCCCTCCCGCATAATCCAGACGTAGTTCGAGCCTGCGCAGGCCGATCGTTGTTGTTTGGTGGAATCCGCGTTCGTGGAGCTCATCAGGGCAAAGCGGACTAGCCGCCCCGGAAACATTGAGGAGAGGGCGGGACACGGAAGAGAATCGATTCTCTGGTTGATACGAACGTCGCGAGAGCGGCGGGAGGTAACCGTAAAAGGAAATAGGAGAGCGCAATGGCCGGTTGATTCGGAAACTTTTCTGAGACCGGAGCTCGCACAGTACCCTGTGCGGGCTGAAAAAATAAACCGCCGCCTGTTTCCTGCACCCCCCGGCGGGCTGCTTACGTAAGCAGCCCGCCGCGCGACGATCTTGAAATCCGAATAGTTGCCGGACCAGCTCAAGCAGAAGTGTGCCTATTGTCACGGGCCCAATCCCCTAAGTACTTGTCAGTCTTCCACTTTGCGTTCTCCCTCAATCCGCTCGACCCAATCCCCCGTATATCCTAATAGAAGGCTGTCGTTTCAAGACTACGATGCTGCTGCTCAAATTACTGCCCGCCGGGCTTGCGTTTGCAATCCTGCAGGTGGCCTTGCGTCTCGCCGACGACGCTGATCTGGTGCGCCGCCTGAAGGCCCGCGAGCCCCATGCCATGAACGATCTCTATGATCGCTACGGCCGCCTCGCGTATTCGCTGATCTGCCGCATCGTGCGTAATCCCTCCACCGCCGAAGACCTGGTGCAGGAAACTTTCCTGCGCGTTTGGAACCGCGTCCAGTCCTTCGATGCGGAGCGTGGCGCATTGGGCGCATGGGTGCTCACGGTCGCGCGCAACCGCGCCATCGATCATTTGCGTTCCGTCGACGGACGCATGGAAGCCGGCGCTATCGACCTCGATCACCTGGAACGTCCCGGCCTGTTCGCGAAACTGGACTCCGCCGCGCTCGCCATGGATCGCGTGCGCCGCCTGAAGAGCGCCTTCGAGAAGCTCACCCCCACGCAGCGTCAAGTCATCGAGCTCGCCTACTACGAGGGCATGTCGCAAACCGAGATGGCCGAGCGCCTGAAACAGCCGCTGGGCACTGTAAAAACCTGGACCCGCAGCGCGCTCAAGATTTTGCGCGACGAGTTGGCGGAGGCGGCCATCGCATGATTTGCCGAAAGCACACATGACCTGCCAGGAATTACAGGAAATGTTTGAGCTCTACGCCTTGGGCGTACTCGAACCCGCGGAAAAAACCGAGATCGAAGCCCACCTGGCGCGGGGCTGCGAGAGCTGTAGCCACGCGCTGGCCAGCGCGCTCGCGCTCAATGCGGGCGTTTTCAGTTTCGCGCCGCCAGTGAAACCGCGCGGCCGTTTGAGGCGCCGCTTGCTGACATCGGTGGGCGTTCACTATCCCGGCTGGGGGTGGGTTTGGGCGGCCGGCGCGGTGTGTCTTTTGCTGGTCGCGGCATGGCTCGGCGTCGAGGAGCGGCGGCGCAGCTTTGAGCTAGCCGATGCGCGGCGCGCCTTGCTCGATTCCAACGGAGAGCGCGACCGCCTGACGCAGGCGCTCCAGTTTCTTTCCGATCCGCAAACCCGCCCCGCAAGCTTTGGGCGCGGCCAAACCGCACCTCCGCGCGGCTACGTGTTCCTGCATCCGCAGATGGGCGTGCTGCTGATCGCCTCCAACCTCCCGGCCGCCGGACCGGGCAGGACTTATGAAATGTGGGTGATTCCCAAAGGCGGCGCGCCGCAGCCCGCGGGACTCTTCCAATCCGACGGCATGCGCGCCCTTCACATCCTGAGCGGACCGGTGGATGTATCGGCAATCGGCACGGTGGCCGTGACCATCGAGCCCGCAGCCGGATCGTCAAGGCCAACCATGCCAATCATCATCGCGGCACCCATCGGGAGCTAGGCGTAATCGCCGCGCCTACAGGCAGCCAAGGCATGATCCAAGCGCCGACGCTAGAGCGTTGTCACATCGCCCTTTTTTCTAGCGTTATCGCACCAGCGCCAGAACGTTACCGCACCGCCCGGCGCTAGAACGTTATCGAACTGTCCACCGGGAGCCAGCCGCGGCCTCACCGCTCGGCGCGAACTGACGCGGCCCAGCTTCCGGTAATGCAGAATCGACTCCGCGTATCAGAACTGCAGCCGCATGCTGAACTGCAACTGCCGGCTATTATTCACCAGCACGGATTGCGTGCCGTTCGCCGATATCACCGAACCGAAAGCAGAGTCCGTGAAAACCTGATCCGGCCGGTTGTACTGCGGCGTGTTGGTCAAGTTAAAGGCTTCCGCCCGGAACTCCAAATTGAGCCGCTCGCGGATCGGAAACCGCCGGAAAATCGATGCATCGATGTCGAATAGCCCGGGCCCGTGCAGGACGTTGCGGCCTAGATTCCCAAAAGTGTTTGGCGCAGGCGCCGAAAACTTCGACTTGTCGAAATACAAAGTGCCGGGCCCAATGCCTCCGAAGATCTGTACCGAGCCATTTACGTTCGGGCGATTGATGTTGCCCGGCGCGTTCAAACTGGCAGGGCTGGTGCTGATATCCAGCGGCAATCCGCTTTCCCAACTCCACAACCCGTTGAGCTGCCAGCCGCCCAAAATCCACTTTCCGGGGCCGCTAGTTAAGAAGTGCTTCCCCTGCCCGAAAGGCAACTCGTAAACGGCGCTCATGGTATAGATGTTGCGCCGATCCCAGTCGGAAAGCCCCTTGTTCGCGGCGAAATTGATGACGTTAAAATTATTCGCGCCCTGAGTGCTGGGGTTGAAGTCGATGGCCTTGCCGTAGGCGTAAGAATTGAACAGCGTGAAGCCGTTCGTGAATCTGCGATTCAACCTGACCTGCAGCCCCTCATAGTAGCTCGGTGCGTTCCAGGGCTCGAGTGTTTGAGCGGTGCGGCCAAACTGGATGAACTCGGGCTCGGTCGAATTTCCGGAGCCGGGAACCCGGCTCGCGTTAATGTTCAGATTATTGGAAGTCGGCACATTCACGCCGTGATTGCCAACGAAAGCTACTTCGGCTGAAAAATTGGCAGGCAGCGCTCTCTGCAACGTAACATTCCAGGATTCCACATATCCTTGAGGAAGATCGTTCGGGATGTAGGTATAGGCCTGCGCCGGCGGGTTCACGATGATGCCCGTTGAGGGCAATACCACTGGGCTGATAGGCGGAACGCCTGCCGCCATGGATCCTGCGGCAGAGAACGAGTTCGGGGCAGGAAACTGAGTGGCCTGCGATACCGGGAAGTTATAAACGTTGGTGTCCCGGGGGATGTAACTGATGCCGTAGCCGGCGCGAAAGACGGTCTTGTCATTCAAGCGGTAGGCGGCGCCGAGTCGAGGGCCAAAACTGGTGAGATGACTGCCGATACCCAGGTCATTCGGAACACTGCCAATTCCCGCTAGCAAGAGGGTATTGTTGTACGGATTGTAGTTGGAGAAGCCGCCGGGGAAATGCGGCGTGCTGGACGGCCAGTATTCCCAGCGCAAGCCTAAGTCCACCGTAAGCTTCTGTGAGACCTGCCATTTATCCTGGAAGTACAGGTTGTAAACGGTATTTCTGCGCGCCGGGAAAATAACGGCCAGATCGCGGCCAATCGTGTTCGGCTGGTCCAGCAGGAACGACGCGAAGGAATTCCCGAAACTGGTGTTGGAGTTGCCGTTCAGCGAAGTAGGGCCAGCGGTGAAAACAAACCTTCCTCGTGGGTTGAAAACCTGGGTCTGCAGCAGGTCCTGCCGTTCGCGGCGAATATCCACCCCCCATTTGAATATGTGGGTGCCCATGGTCTTGGTCCAGTTGTTGACAATATTAAAATTCGTCACGGAACGGACCCAGGGGAGACTGTTCGAGAAGCCCAGCATGGGATTGGTAAAGTTATCAAGCCGGATTTCGGTGAGGCCACTCGACCATGCATCCAGATTGACGCCGGGGATTCCGATGTCTTTGGAGGTGGTCAAGCCGCTGTCGATGTTGATTGCCGCATTGTGATTCCGCACGATGCCGAAGCGGAACTCCGACACCAGCGTTGGACTGAAAATGTGGGTATAGTTGAGCCCGGGACTTTGATTACGGGAGGGCCCGGATCCCTGGAAACCGGCGTTGTGAGGACCGCCATAAATGCCGCCATTCGGCCCATAAAGACCGGGGTCAAACACGGTCGCGCGCTGGAAGCTGTAGCGCACGAACAGCCGGTCATTTGCTCCTACCACGTAGTCGATCTTGGTATCGAACTGGTCCATCGGTTTGGACTGAACTGTGTCTTCCTGAAAATTATTGGACAGCGCTCCGTTGGTAGGCGGGGGCAGGAAGCTGAGGAGTTTGGCTGCAATCGGGCTAATACGGCCGGTCGGAATTATGTTGCCCCCGAAAGGCGTGCGGCCCGTGCCGGTCGCGGTACCGGTCTTGGGATCGTAGATGATGCTGGGAGAGGCGCTCAGATTGCCGCTTCGGAAGGCCAGAGTCGGCATCGTTACCACGTTCGTTTGGCCCGAAATGTCCCGGCTTCCCTGGTAATCGCCAAAGAAGAACAGTTTGTCTCGTTTGATACGGCCGCCGAATGCGCCGCCAAACTGGTTGTAAACCGAGTGCGGGGCGGGGGAATTGCTAAAAGGGTCCCGAGCCTGCAGTGCATTGACGCGGTTGTACTCAAACGCGCTCCCATGATAATCGTTGGTGCCCGACTTCAAAACGACATTGGTAACGGCTCCGCCGGCCCGTCCGAGTTCAGGGTCATAGTTGGTGGTGCTTACATCGACGTTCGCGATGGCGTCGGCTGGCGGGATGATGCCGGTCAAATCCTCCACGTTATTGTCGAGGCCCTCGATCATGTAGTTATTGCGGTGGTCGAGGCCGTTCACCACCGACTGGAGATGCTCCTGCGAGTTGAAGAACGCCGAGTGATCGCGATACGACTTCTGCACGCCGGGTACGATCTCGAGCAGGCTTTGATAATTCCGGTTATGCAGCATCGGCATGGTGTCGAGAGTTCCGCTGCTGATCTGGCCGCCGGTATCGGCGCGATCGGTCTTGAGCACCGGAGCTTCGCTCGTGACGTCGACGGTTTCGGTGACCGCCCCAGGAGTCAACTGCAAGTCCACGCGAACCGTGGTGTTGGCCTCCAACCCAATGTCGGAACGCACGGTCTTTTGAAATCCGGGCTGTTCCACATCCACCCGGTAAGTGCCGGGGGCCAGATTGGAAAAGACGAAGTAGCCAGCGGTATTGGTCTCCGCCGTGCGGCGCGTATTTGTACCGGTGTCCGTGAGCGCCACCTGCACGTTGGGAATTACGGCATGGGAACTGTCGGTGATGGTTCCGAGGATTGTCCCGTTGGAAGTTTGTCCACTCACAGGAGCCATGGACAGAATAATCGCTACGATCGTCAGAAACAGATTGCATTTCAAGAAACTTCGCATATGGACTCCCTAAAGCCAAATTCCGAATAAACTTCTTCGCTTGGAAAACGGACTACCCGTGCTTCTAAACCCCTGCGACTTGCCAATCAGCGCCCTTGCGTCCCCCAATGTCGGCTACTCGCAACTATGCCATATGGCTAACGTGTCGTTATTTCTATCAGAGTGCGTCGACGGTGTCAAGCGGCGGTAGCTACGCGCCTCTGGCAATGGAACGCGCATACGCGTGGTGAGGATCTGAATGGTACGATGTCACTAACCAGTCCTGGTCGCGTCAACTACAAACCACAGGGCCCTTAGCACAGCGGTTAGTGCAGCGGACTCATAATCCGTTGGTCGATGGTTCGAATCCATCAGGGCCCACCACACTCCAGCTTCGAAGCGCAGCGATAAACACCAGCATTTGAATTGCTTCGCGGGAGTATAATTCGGCAAGTGTGTGGATCGTTTTATCGATGTCAGCTTTGAGCGAAAGGAAATTTTATGGATCGGCGCGAGTTCTTGACCGGCAGCATGGGGGCGGCGGTTCTGGGGTCACTGGAAGCGGATGCTTTCGCACAGGACGCCACGCCGCCGGCTGCGCGGGATTGGGACGCCGGGCAAGTGCGCCATCTCCTGCCGACGGTCAGCGAT
>Ga0207667_10008199_pt1 | contig 12434 bp, 6 predicted proteins | sample KBSCornC52_FD_184301 | JGI IMG/M metagenome (GOLD analysis project Ga0207667, IMG submission 184301) | Corn rhizosphere microbial communities from Kellogg Biological Station, Michigan, USA - KBS Corn C5-2 (SPAdes) (version 2) | ecosystem: Host-associated > Plants > Roots > Rhizosphere > Soil ...
CCTTCGATCTCGGCGGAGATGGCTTACGACCCCGGCCGCAACAAGGTATGGTGCGTGGTGCCCGACGGCGACGGCGCGTCGCCTGCGGGTGGTCGCGTCGTTCGCTTCGATGCGAATACGCGCGGGGTCGATTATCGCATTGCCCTGGGTGCGAATACCGACCCAGTCGCGCTCGCGCTGCGGCCCGGCAATGCCGAGGTTTGGGTGGCGTGCAAGCAGAGCGATCAGGTGATCGTCATCGATGCCAACGCCGGCACCGTGCTCGCCACGCTGCCCATCGGCCATGGTTACGAGCCGACGGGGGTGGCTTTTGCCCCGGATGGCAGCGCGGCGTTTGTGACCTGTGAAGGCTCGGAGAGCATCCAGAAATGGAGTCCGACCGCACGCACCAAGACACTCGAGGTCGATCTCGGCGCCGCGCCACGTGGGTTGGCCGTCGCTTCCGATTCCTCGCGCATCTTCGTCACGCGTTTCCGGTCGCCGGATACCCAGGGCCAGGTGTGGGAACTCGCCGCCGCGGGTCTGACTCTCACGCGGACCTTTACGCTTTCCCTTGATACCACCACGCCGGACAGCCCGAGTTCCGCGCGTGGCCTGCCGAACTATCTCTCGCAGGTCGTCGTCAGCCCCGATGGTCAGCGCGCCTGGTTACCTGGCAAGAAAGACAACATCCTGCGCGGCAAATACCGCGACGGCCAGGATCTCAACCACGAGAACACCGTCCGCGCTTATGTCGGCCAGCTCAACTTGACCACGGCGAGCCCGAATCCGAACGCGGAAATCCTCGCCAACCGCGTCGATCTCGATAACACCGGCTTGCCCGTGTCGGCGTGCTTTTCGCCGCACGGCGATCTCGTCTTTGTGTCCGTCATCGCCAACGAAGAAGTCGCCGTCATCGATGCCAATTCGCGCGCCACGCAGCCGGCGATTTCCACCGCTGACGATGGCCAGGTGCTCGGTTACGCGCCAAACGGTCTGTGCGTGAGCCCTGATGGATCGAAGCTCTTCGTGCACAACTTCCTGGAGCGCAAAGTGCGCGTCTTCGACATCAGCCAACTCACCGCCGGCACGGGTTCCACGGCCGCGCTGCTCGGCACTGTGTCGCTGGTCGTTACCGAACCACTAGCAGCTAATATCCTGCAGGGCAAAAAGCTCTTTTACAATTCCGAGGACCCGCGGCTGGCGCTGGAGGGTTATATCTCCTGTGTGAGTTGCCATCTCCATGGCGATAGCGATGGGCGGATCTGGGACCTCGGCACGTTTGGCGAGGGTTTGCGCAAGACCATCGATTTGCGCGGGCACGCCGGCATGAGCATGGGTCTGCTGCACTGGAGCGGCAATTTCGATGAGGTGCAGGATTTCGAGAACCAGATCCGCAGCCTGAGCGGTGGCGCCGGTTTGATCAGCGGTGGTACGCCCAATCCGCCCCTCGGTGCGTCGAATGCCGGCCGCAGCGCCGATCTCGATGCGCTCGCCGCCTACGTCGCTTCGCTCAACGTCATCCCCAAGAGCCCGTATCGCAACCCTGACGGCACGAACACGGCGTCGGCGATCAACGGCCAGGCCGACTTCAACGCCAAGGGTTGCGCGACTTGCCATAGCGGCGTCCAATTCACCGACAGCACGTTGACCGCACCGTTCATCCGGCACGACATGGGCACGATCACGGCCAGCTCCGGCCAACGGCTCGGCGGCACGCTCGATGGCCTCGATACGCCGACCCTGCGCGGCATCTGGGGGACTTATCCCTATCTGCACCGCGGCCAGGCCGGCGACCTGCCGTCCGTCTTCAATACGACGAACGCGCCTGCCGGCAAGGGCCACGATCGTTTCCGCGAATTGACGACGACGCAGCAAAACGACCTCATCCGCTACCTGCTGGAGTTGGAGTGACGGGGCGGAGTTTTTGAAAATGGCGGCGGCCGAAATTCGTCTGACGCTCGTTCTCATGCAGTAACTCAAAATGATCATGATCCCCCCGTGTCATCTTCGTTCCGTGCTTCGTCGCGCCGTGAAGCCGGCGGTGGTCGGCATCGCAGTCTTCGTTCTCGCGGCGACGGCCTCCGCCCAGATTCCCACGATCCTCCGCACGTCTGATGCCGTAGCTGCAGGCAAACCGTTCCGCATTAACGGCGAAGGAATCACCACCACGGCGTACGTGGCCGTAGCGCCGGCCAACGGAACTGCTCCCGCCACTCCGCCGGCGGGATACAGCGCTCCAGCCATCGCCCAGCGGGATCTGACCGGCAAAAATCACTACTTGGTGGCTACCATGCCGTCGCTCGCCGCCGGCGTCTACAATGTCTGGGTGAACAACGGATCGGGTTGGAGTCCGAAGCCCTTTCCGCTGAATCGGGCGCGCCCGCTTTTCATGTCGGAGTATCAAGCGTATGCCGGGTTGCAGATCGAGGTGGTGGGGCGCAATTTCGACATGCACGAATTCGGCGGCTCCACAGCCACGCTGGTGCGGCTGCGGGACAGCACGAGCGGCACGACGATCCCAGTGACGTTCGTCAACGGGAGTCTCAATCCCGCCCATCTGACTTTCACGGTGCCGAGTGCCGTGGTCGGGGACCAGTATTACGTGGACGTGTCGAATGACAACGGCGTCGACTGGGGAACACTGGACAACGGGCAACTGCTGCAGATCGTCGCCGCGCCGCCGGGCGGTTCCGATCCGCTCGGCATGGGCGTGGTTTGGGCGAAAGACTTCCATTGGACGACAATCAAAGATGTCACGCAGGCGCCCTATAACATCAATCCGAGCGACACCACCGGTCCCAACGACAATGCCGCGGTGCAGCAGGCGGCCAACGATGTTTCCGCAGCCGGCGGGGGCGTGGTTTATCTGCCCGCCGGTAATTATTACCTTAGCTTCATCACGCTCGGGCCGAATGTCGTCCTCAAGGGCGATGGTGACAGTACGAAGATTTATTACGCCGGCGCGGGCGGTTCTGCCTTCATCCGTTCCAAGCGGACGAATGAGATGTCGGCCGGCCAGAAGCCGGAGTTGCAAGGGATCGCCAACCTGAGCATTGAGCTTTCCAATCCCAGCGTGAGGCCGGACGTGTTTATCTCCCTCGGCGATTTCAATATCCCAAACGACCAGAGGGTCGGGAACCGGTTGTTCCTGGTCAACGTGCGGCTGAACTATGACATCACCGCCGAGGGCGCGAGCGGCCAGCGTGGGATCGGCTTTTTAGCCACCGGCGTGGAGCGAATGCTGGTCCAGGGTTGCGATTTTGTCGGCTGGCGGGCCACGATCCTGAGCAGCTACGTCTCGAAATACTTCACCCTGCGCAACAATCATTTGGAATATTCCTCGGGATACGCGCACGGCAGTTCCACGTTTTCTTTTTACGAGAACAACGACGTCATCGCACACTCCGAATACGCGGCGGAGACCCATGGCTTGTTCGCCCGCTCCGATGCCTATGTGGCCAATAACTATGTCCAGGGAACGGGCGGCCCGGCCAACACCTACAACGATGGGGAATCGATCTGCAACGAGGCGTCAGGTTATGCCAATTTCAATTACGGAGCGGTGACGTCTGCTACCACCACTTCCCTCCTCGTCAGCTCGCCGGATGTCACGCTGGTCGCACCGACCAATCTTTACTATGGCGACCTGAGCGTGCTGATCACGGAGGGGCGCGGCATCGGACAACTGCGCAAGGTCGCAGTGAACGCCGCGGCCAGCACCTTCACGATCACTGGAGACAAACCCTTTGATATCATTCCGGATCAAACCAGCCGGTGGACCCTTTACGCTCCGCTGCGGAACTTCACCGTCTATCAAAACACCTTCGCCAATTGCGCCAAGGGCATTTGGCTTTATGGCAACGCCTACGACGACTACGTCGCGGAGAATACCTCGATCAATTCCGCCGGCATTTACTTGCATTGCGTCAGCGGCATCACCCGCACGAACCCGGACGTCGGCGTCGATTGCCAGGGCTATTTTTGCCGCATCGCGCGCAATGTGGTGAGAGGGCTTTCCCGGTGGGGAAATTACGCCGGCATCGGATTGAATACCGGCCGATGGAATTCGGGAGGCGGTTATCTCAGTACCCAAGCCTATGGGACGGAGATCCTGGACAATGTGATCATCGGCGATCGCAATGCCGCGACGAATGGCACCACCTACCCTGGAGAAATGGGGCCCTATAGCGGGGTCTATGTCATTTCCTACGGTTTTTCCAATCCCTCCAACGGCGTGGGCACGGGCGACGCCACCGACACGGTGATCGGCGGCAACCAGCTCTCCAACCTGAAGTTCGGCATTAATCTGTCGCGCGCGGATAGCGGAAACCTGCTCTCTACGAATCGCTATGACAGCCTGGTGACCACCTTCCTCAACGAGGCCAACCCCCAAAGTGACAATACCATCCAGCTCAATAACACTTCGGGAACGATCGCGGCCACTGCACCCATTTTCGAGGAAGATTTCACCAATACCACTTCGGCCACGGGTGGCAGCATGTTGTTGAACCCAAATAACAAAGCTCCGCTTGTTACGACCATCAATAGCAGCCCCACGATGGGCGCCGGCACCTTCTTGAAAGCGGCAATCACCAGCTCGACGGCCGCGCAAAACATCGCACAATTTACGCCGGCATCGCTGGTCGCAAATTCCTGGGCCGCCATGGCCCAGGGGACGGCCAACGGATGGTCCAATGTGAATATCAATGGCGGCTTCGACCTGTTTGTCCGCCCGAATTCCGTGCCTTCGGGGGATCAGAGTTGGTTCCGGCCGGTCGACGTCGATAACCGATCCGGCGGAGGACTGCGCATCATTTTGACGGGAGCCGGTAATAGCTTGCAACTCCAATTAGTCGCGCCGACGGGCGTGAATGCTTTCAGCAACGATGGAATCACTTACAATCTCAATACGGTCGTGATGACGCCAGGCCATGTGTTGACGCCGGGAAGCATCCATCACGTTGGATTCACCCTGAACACCGCCGCTTCGGGGCAGGTCACGGCCCGGCTGTTTGCGGTGCCGAACAACGGCGCCATCGACACTACCACCGCGCCGCTGGCTTCGATGACCTTCTACGTGAGCGCTTCCTTGATCCCGGCCGTCGATGCCTTCAGCGGTCAAAGCTGGACGATGTCGGCCCGCGGAACTTCCCCCTTCAGCGACAATGTCGATTATGACCAGGTGCGGGTGTTCAATCGTGATCCTGGAATATTCCCGGCCGCGCAATAGAGAGGGCGTCCCGAAACTCATTTGAGCGGGAAAGGGGACCACGGATTTCACGGATTACGCGGATTTTTTGAGGATCGGTGCTGGCAGTGGAATCTGTGGAATCCGGGTGATTCGTGGTCGATCTCCCGTCTGTCCGATTTTCGCTGTACGCTCTCAGGCAAACTGACGGTGACCCAGACCGCTGACTCCCCGAAAACAGCCGCGGTGTCGCCTGCGAACGATTCCTTTTAAGACCGGCTTTGACCGGAAACAAAGAAACACGAAACGAAAGGAAAACGTTTTTGCCATGAAACAACTACTGATTCCCGGTGTCGCAGCGTTGACGCTGATGTTCACACCGATCGTGCACGCCCAGGAGGTGGTGCGCGAAACGACGACCACTGCCGCTGCCCCGTTGGAGGCCACCGGTACACTGACTGAATGGGGTCCCAACGACACAATGATCGTTCGGGAGCGAGACGTGACTGAACCCGTCCGCTTCGGCTTTGCGAAGAACGTCGTGTATGTCGACGAAGCGGGTAATCCCGTGACGCGCGAAGTGATCACGCCGAATACTCCAGTGCGGGTCCGCTATATCCGCGAAGGCGACCGCATGCTGGTCGATCGTGTGATTGTGACACGCCCGGCGACCACCGAGGCGACAACGACCACGACGACCACCACCAGTACGGTGACGGGTCGCGAGGCGAAGGATATCCGCAAGCTGCGCGAGAAGATCGCGCATGACGAAAAAGAACTGGCCGAGCACCCCGACCGGGTGAAACTGCAGGAGGAACTCGACCACGACCGCGCCGCGCTCCACGAGTTGGAGCGGTAGACGTGGTGGCAGGCACTCAGGATGCAGGGTGATTTGATCCCTGCATCCTGAGGCGGTCTGCGTTTGCCGTTGTAGAGGGGAAAAGCTTAAGCGCAGAGGGCGCTGAGAACGCAGAGGGCCGCAGAGGGAAGAGAAGTGGGGCGGGCGGGAAACAGGAGCACAATTCAAGTAAAAGGTAGGCGTTGGGCAGCGGAGAATCCGGGGAGCGCACCTGTCCCGGGTGCTGGTTTTGGCGTCCCGCCAAAACGAACTTTCCTACGATCGAGTAAAGAGAAGAGCGGAACTTTTAAAAGTTCGCGAAGGCGGGGACGCCTTCGCCAGCACCCAGACGGGTGCGCTCCCCAGAGCTCTCCTGCCGCGCCAACACTGCGACTACAGTTCCATTTAAATGCTCTCGAGGAAAAAGAAAATCCTCGTGAGGCGCGCGGTTTTTCTAGATAGCAGAGCGCAGACGCAGACGGGGAAGAAAAGCATTGCTGGCTCGGTAGGAAAGGGGGAAGTATCGAGGTCTCGTTTCGAGCGGACTCTCGATACGACACTCGATGAAATCCGTTCCTCTCATCTGCAGGCTGGCCGTGATCCATCTGGGGATGATTTTCCCGGTTCACTCGGCAGAGGATCGCCCGCTCGAACTCGAAGGCCTAGCGCGTCCATTGCATGAGTACAAGATCAAGTCCGAAGTAAACGGCCGAGTCAAAAAACTCTACGTCGATTTCAACTACCTCATGAAAGCCGGTGCGCTGCTTCTGGAAATCGAGGATTCGGCCGCGCCCGATACCGTGACTAAAGTGGTCGCGCCTGCTACCGCCACGGTGATCGCCGTGAACGCTGCGTCGGGGCAAACGGTTAAGGCCGGTTCTCCTCTCCTGAGCATGGCGGATCTGAACCAGATGTTGATGGTCACCTACGTTCCCAAAACCGTGCTTCCTCGGGTCACGAAGGGGCAGGCCGTGCAAATCAAAGTCGACGCGTATCCCAATCGTGAGTTCGCGGCGACGATCGAATCCGTGGCCACCACGGCCACGGTGATCAAAGGCGTGCGTTACTTCGAAGTGCAGGCCCTCATTGATGACTACGACTACCACATCAAGCCGGGGATGAGTGGACACATGACGCTCGTCCCCAGCAAAGACGCGCATTGAGATCCGCGACGCGGGCGGAGTCAAAGACCCAACCGCGCCTTTATCCGGTGGAATTTGTGAGCCCAGTCCAGCCGGGGCACAGGATCAAAGGCCGCGACTCCCGCTTTCGTCTGGATGACATTTTCGTTGTGCATGTCGTTGATCTCGACGCCAAGCGAGGGGGAGTAGTAGTCGTCCTTGCGAGTTGGGTTATCGACGGGTTCGAACCCGGCGGCCCGAAGAAAGGCACGGGTGGCAGTGCGGGCCGTGGGTTCGTCCCAAGCGGCTCCGGGGTCGGCCTGAACGTCGGGTTGCGAGACGATAGGCTGGAATTCGCCGTCATGCGCGACAAAGCCTTCCAGACGCAGCGGAGCTTCCGGGAAGAGGACGTGATGCAGTTGCAGCCGCTGAAAGTATTCGAGCCAGTGGCCGTGGTTGCACAGATTGTTGCGCTTGAACCAGCGCTGCGTGGGAGGATCGAAGTAGACCTGATGTTCTGTGCCTTCGCGCTGACCGCCGTCCATCCACCGCCGCTCGAAGTCTCCGTCTTCGAGCATCAGCCCCTCCACCTCCGCCCAAGCCCGCAAGCCCGCCTCCTCGAGGGGTTTTATGATTTTGTTGGCGGCAAAGTAGCCTGCTTTCCGCGCGGCGTCGGTCGAGGCGTTTGCGAACTCCCACGCTTGAGCCGCTCCAACTGAGAGTATGCCTCGGAGGCAGATCTCGGTGGCAGCGTGGATAAGTGTTCCGTGACTGGCTTTCTCAACTGCGCGACCAACCGTATCAGGGACGTAGCGTTCGCTTCGTAGTCGAAGTCGGATTTCGGCGTGGCGGCGGTCATATTCGAATTCGGGTTGTTGGTTTTCGAGTGGCAACCTGCGCAGCATACTCCGTGCGTTTCATTTGTTCAATCTGTGGCGATTAACCGGATCCCAGAGATGGTGCTGAGCGGGGTTACTTCGCCGGGCCTTTGTTCAGGAAGAGGAAGGCGCCGAGTTTGGAAACGGTGAGGATGTCGGTGCGGCCGTCGTGGTTGATATCGGTGGCGGTGACTTGCACGCCGACGCCCGATTTATCGTCGATGAAATGGGGGACGAAAGTGGCGCCGCCTTTCCCGTCGCGCACGCACTCAAACCAGTAAAGCACTGGCGGGGCGTCGGGCTCGATGTCCTTGGGTGGCGGATGAGCCCACATGCGTTTGCCGACGACGATATCGAGCAAACCATCGCTATTGATATCGGCCATGGCGAGGGCGTGGGGTTGGGAGAAGCAGACACCAAATTTGGCCTCCTCGCTGCGGTCGCCCATAATTTTGTGTTCCTGGAAGGTGATCTCCTGGCCGTGGCGCACCTGTTCGAACCAGGACAGGCCGTAGCCGTGGGCATTGAGCGCGGTGACGATGTCGGGTAGGCCGTCGCCATTGACATCGGAGGCAAACATCTGGGCGCCGCCCTTGTCTTTGGAGAATTGGAAGGGGTGCGGAATCCAGAGGCCGTTTTTGTCGGCCGGCTGTTCCCACCAGCCGTCGTTGAGAATGAGGTCGAGACGCCCGTCGCCGTTGACGTCGCCGATCCCGGTGCCATGCCAGAATTGCTCCCACTTGCCCTTGGGGGTGATTGGCTTGAAATGCCAGGGCTGATCGGGATGCTCCCAATCCGGCTGGATGAGACCCCATTGGTCTTCCCAAAGCGCCACGAGTTCCGGCTTGCCGTCGCCATCCCCGTCGAGGAAAGGCGGCGATTCGCCTTTCACGCGCTCAAAGACGAAGTGCTTTTTCCAAGGCACGTCGGCGCCCTTGGGATTCTCGTACCAATAGGCTTCGTGCAGATGCACGCGCCCCAGCACGAGGACATCCGGCCAGCCATCGCCATTGAAATCGTAGACGTAGCAGAACATGGCATCTGTCGGCGAAGGCTTGGTGGGGAATTCCTTGGCGGGATAAATCTCGTGCTTTTTGGTAAAATCCGGCCCCTCGTACCAGTAAGGACCGGCGACGATATCCAGGACGCCGTCGCGGTTGAAGTCGCCGAAACTGATGCCGTCGCAATAGTATTTGTCGGTGAGGACGTGCTTCTCGAAGACGACATCAGCGGCGCGAGTAGGAGTGATGTGCAGCGCGAGGAGCGCGAGCACGGCGGTGATCCGGGGCAACGATGACATGGGAGGGATGGGCAACACGCCCATTTTCAGAGCTGTGGTAGCAACCACTCCCTTTCACGGAAGTTGCGTTTGTCGTTTCATCCGTTTCCCGCGGCGAGAGTTCCTTTTGGTTTGGCTTTCGCTCAGGGCGTCAGAGTCACGTTGCTCATGATCGCCCTGCAGAGGCTGCCGTTATTGTTGTGTGCCGTCACGCAAAGTCCGGCGCAAGCTGCTGTGGGCAGACTGACCGTCGCCGTGCCCAGTTGGGTCCAGGTGACGCCATCCGCCGAATAGCTTCCGACCACCGTATTTGTGCCGGTGCGTTGCAGCTTGACCCAATAGGGCGCGCGCAAAGTGCTGGCGACCGCCACTTGGGAGGCCGAGCCACCGACACTCGTCCGTTGCTGCATGACGATGCCCTGCCCCGGCGTGATCAGCATGTCCACAAACATACCATTGGCGTTATGGCTGTCGCGGAACATCAGGCCCGCCTTGGCCCAGCCGTTGGTATTGTCGACGGAATTCACCAGCGCCACCAGGGTGCCGTTGCCGTTCCAGGAGGTGTCGGCGAAATGGAAAGTGTCCGCGGTGTTCCAGATGTCGGCGCCGGACCCGTCCACGAAATACGTTCCGCTGGTGTAACAAATCGCCGCGCCATCGGCCGCGACACTGCCGATGTCTTCGTTCGTGGAAAAGATGCCGAGCGGACCGGAGGGCCGCGGTCCGCCGACATAGAGCGGGATGAAGAAGTTACTCGCATAAGTGCCGCCGCGAGCTGGGAATTGCGTGTTGGAAGTCGTCACCGTAGTGGTGCCACTGGTCTCGGAGACGGGAACGGTGAAAGTCCCGGTCATGTTGGTGAATCCCGTGTAGCACACACTGGAGTTGTTATTCGAAATCATCGGTGTGCTGCCCGGGCTGACGGTGACATTGGCGTAGCCGCCGAGAACTTCCGCCATGCCGCCGCCGGTGGCGAGGATGGAGGATGCCGGTTTGTTTTCGGTCTTGTAACCCAGAATCCATAGCATGCCACCATTGGTCACTACGTCGGCGGAACTGGGATTCTCGTCGTTGATCGAACGTGCCCAAATTTGCTGCCCGGCCGTGCAGAAGGCGTTGCCGGCGCCCATGTTCGTGCACGATTCAATGAAGGTCGTAATCGGTGAGCTTTGTTGGTTGATGACGTTTCCGGAGATGAACTCGGCGATGACTGTCCGCGCAGCATTGATGCTGATCGAGGTGTAGCCCGATTTGCCGACGAGGATGACCGGATTGGACGAGGCGGCATTCACCGAGAAAGCGCCGCCGGTAATGCTGCAAAACATGAACTCCACCCGCCGAACCGAGGCCGGAATGGTGATGGTCTTGCTCAGGATATAATTTTTCCCCGGAAAATAGACGACCGTCTTGCCGGCCGTTCCGGCGGCATTGAATGCGGCCTGGATCGCCGTGCTGTCGTCGACGCTGTCGGAGCCATTGGCTCCGTAGTCATTGACGTTGACCCAATTCGTGAGATTCGTTTCCCACGGGACGATCGGTGTGTCTTCCACGGGAAGGGCGAAGGAGTGAGTGTCCTGGCCGGCGAATAACGTGGTCGGCGGAAAGGCACAGTATTCGGAGATAAACGGCCCGGTGACAGCATTGACGGTCTGATTTTTGATCGCGACCGTATAACCGGAAACATGCACGTTTCGAGTGAAGAGGTCCTGCTGGGCGCCGGTAATGGCGACCGCCGGCGAGGTGGAACTGCCACCATTCAATTGGCTATCCAGTAACACACAACTGCCCGCCGAATTCGCAAAGCTGACCACGGGAACATGGTGGGCGCTCTGGTTTGAGAGCAGGTCGCGGACAGCCACCCCACCACCCACGATGGAGATCGCCGAGACATTCTGGTTCGTGCAGGTGAGGTGCTCGAACGCACTGTCGTTCTCCGCGCCCGGCAAGGAATACACGGCATCATCAAAACCGTTGATCGTAATGTCTTTGAGATAGGCCTGGACGGAGCCCGTCTTGAACCAGATGCCGTAACAACCCTGCCCGTCCGCGGAAGTGATCGTCACATTGGACATCCGCGCGGAGTTGGCGCCTTGGAAATGGATGCCAGCAGCCCCGGGATTGCCCGAGCCGGTATTGACCGTCAAGTTCTCGCAAAGATTCGAAGTGGCGATGTTATTGAAAGTCGTGGACGGGTGCTGGTAGCAGAGGACCGGAGTGGGGGATGTCTTCGACTGGAAAGCGGCCAGGCTGTTATCCAGTTTCAGCGTCACTCCCGCGCGGCTTTGGCCGACGAAGCGGACGTTATTGATATCACTCCCACTCACCACCGCGCCGGTGTAGATGATCGATTGGGTGATACGGTAGGTGCCATTGGGGATATAGATGATGTAGCTGTTGGACGCGGAAGCGAGGTATTGGGTTTTGATGAAATTGAAGGCGCTCTGAAAAGCGGCCGTGTCATCGGTCGTGCCATTGCCGGTGGCGGCGGTGATGCCCGATGGCGGAGTCCGCAGGTTAATGATCCGGCCGCCATTCTGGACAAGGGCGGTAGTGGGATAGACGACATTGGTATCGATCTGGCGGTCACCGGCGGCGCCACAGGGCAGCGGAAGCGTGCCGAGAAGCAGGGCCGCGAGGAGCGGGAGCGCGAGGGTGGGGAGGCGGTGTTTCATAGAGGTGTGGTTTGGGATGGAAAGCGCAGGGACAAAGCGGTCCGGACATCAGCGGAGGGCTGATGGGCACGAGGGAGCAGAGCGGCTGGAAAATGGAGAGCGATCAGCCGCCACCGAGGGCAGCCGGACGGGCCAACTCACGGACTTCCGCAGGAGCCAGCAAGCGCCCGTAGACGCGCAATTCATCGATGAGGCCGCCGAAACGCCGTTTGTCATCGGTCGCCATGAGGCCAATGTGGAGCCGCGCGCGCCGATTGAAATTCGGGCGGATCCCGCTGTGCTCGGTCACATCGTGTCCATCGAGATAAAGCTGGGCCGTCGCATTGCGTCCATCGATCACCGCCGCGACATGATGCCACGCGCCGGCCTGGAGGAGGTGGCCGAAGCTGACCGCCTGTGCGCCGAGGCCCGGCCCCGAACTGGTTTCGAAAACCAGGTCTCCGCGATGGCTATCCAGGAAGAAACGGAAGCCATCG
>Ga0207667_10008200_pt1 | contig 12433 bp, 10 predicted proteins | sample KBSCornC52_FD_184301 | JGI IMG/M metagenome (GOLD analysis project Ga0207667, IMG submission 184301) | Corn rhizosphere microbial communities from Kellogg Biological Station, Michigan, USA - KBS Corn C5-2 (SPAdes) (version 2) | ecosystem: Host-associated > Plants > Roots > Rhizosphere > Soil ...
GGTCTGCGTATCAGTCATAAACAATGATGGCTGGCCGGATATTTATTTCGTGAATGGACGTGATCGCTACAATCGCGGCATTTCCGTCAAAAACGCTCTCTACCGTAACAATGGCGAGGGTACCTTCACGGATGTGACTGAGAAAGCCGGCGTACCGGGTACGGCGTACGGCCTCGGTTGCGTTTGGGGTGACTATGACAACGACGGATTTCCAGACCTTTTCATCACCCAATACGGCGGCAACGTGCTCTACCACAACAATGGCGACGGTACCTTTACTGACGTAACCGACAAGGCTGGTGTCGCCGGACTCGAATCCGGGAAGTTCCATAGCGGCGCTACTTTTTTCGATTACGACCGGGACGGGCGCCTGGATCTCTATGTAGGCAGTTACGTGGCGCTTGAACCGAATGGACCGTTGTATTGCATGTTGGGGAATGTAGAGAGCAGTTGTCCGCCAACGGCCTACGAGGGCAGTCCAGCCGCGCTCTACCACAACAACGGCGACGGCACCTTTACCAATGTGACCAAGGCTGCGGGAATTTTTCAACCCAAGGGCAAGAACCTGTCCGTGGCAGCAGCGGATTACGACAATGACGGTTGGCCCGACATCTTTGTCGCCAATGATGGAGTCGAAGCCTACCTCTATCACAACCAGCATGATGGCACCTTCACGGAGACCGCGCCCATTACGGGAATTGCCTACGCCATGAACGGTAAGACGATGGCGGCGATGTGCATGTCGCTCGGCGACTACGACAACGACGGCTGGCTTGACCTGTACATCTCTGATTTCCAGGGCAACTCGGACCACATCTGGCGCAACGATCACAAAGGCGGAATGAACGAGGTCAGCGGGACGGCCGGCATCACCATGCCGACTTTCAATGTGCTCAGCTTTGGCGGCGGTTTCTTCGATTATGACAACGACGGCTGGCTCGACATCTTCATCGCCAACGGCCATGTCTATCCCGAGGTCGAGACTGCAGGAGGTGCGCACTACAGGCAGCTCAACACAGTTTTCCATAACCTGGATAACGGCAAGTTTCTAGAGACCACAAAAGAAACCGGAGTCGCGGCTTTGCCACGCCGCGTGGGACGGGGCGTGGCCTTCGCCGATTTCAACAACGACGGCTTTGTAGATGTCGTCGTAGCCAATAATGGGGAGGCGCCATTTCTGCTGCAAAACTCTGGCAACAAGAACCACTTTTTGAATTTCAAGGTCATTGGCACCAAGACCAACCGTGACGGGATGGGGGCACGCATTCGGGTCACCTCGGGAGGCATTTCACAGATCCGCGAGATTGAAGGCGGCGGCAGCTACATGTCGCAAAGTGACCTGCGCGCCAGCTTCGGCCTGGGCACCGCCCGCTCCGCCGACAAGGTGGACGTTATCTGGCCCACTGGAGAACACCAGGTTTTTCAAAATGTCGCGGCAGACAAGTTCTACCGTATTGAAGAGGGAAAGAACGAACTCGAGATGCAGAACATTGCAGGGAGAACGCACCCCGGGAAGCAGAGGCCCCGAAAGACCAATCCGTAGCTCACGTGGAATCCCTGGGATTTCCCACTCAGAGCGCCCGCCACGGGTGGGGGTCCCATTAAATCAAGCTAGGATCGGGCTTCACACAGGCGAGCCGGTCCCACTTGTTACTATCCTGATGCTTGCCAAATCGAGTTCACGTGCCTCTAGTTCCGCGCCAGTGAGTCGAGAATGCGGTCGAAGTCATCCACGCTGTTATAACGGATAAGAACCTTGCCTTTGTTGTTCGGTCGAGCAAGCACCTGAACGTGAAGACCGAGTGACTCGCGCAGCCGGCGTTCCGCGTCAGCCACATTAGGATCGATTGGTTTGTCCTCTTTCGTCCTGGGCTCGCCTGCAAGCGGGTTCTTGAGGCGGTTGACGTGGGCGTTGAGTTCCTTCACAGTCCATTCCCGGTCTACTGCGTCTTGAGCTAACTTCACAAGACCTTCGACATCGAGATAGGCTGCGGCCTCGAGTAAAACACGGGCTTCGCTGAACCCGATTTTTCCGTCTCCGATTAGATCCAGCACACCCGGGGCGAGCTTTAGCAACCGCATGTAGTTCGCTACCGATTCTCGCGAAGCCCCTACGCGCTTGCCGATCTGCTCCTGTGTGAGATTGAATTCCCGGCTCAGTCGAGCAAAGGCGTGGGCCTGCTCCAGACAATTCAAGTCTTGCCGCTGCAGGTTTTCAATGAGAGTTAGCTCGGCTGCTTGTTCATTGCCCAAATGGCGGACGATGGCGGGAATGGTGGTTTTCCCTGCCAGCCTGGAGGCGCGGCATCGCCGTTCACCGAGCACCAGGATGTAATGTCCATTGGGGCCAGGTCGTACGACCACGGGTTGCGCCAACCCGCTTTCCTTGATCGACTCCGCCAGCTCATTGAGCGCCACCTCATCGAACTTGGTCCGCGTCTGATAGGGGTTGTGATCGATCAAATCGAGAGCGATTTGTTGGACAACCTCTCCGGTGCGCAGAGCCGCGCGAATTTCAGCAACCTCTGCGGCCCCGGCGGCGGCCCCTGGAACACTCGAGGGAGGTATCACCGCGGGTGGCGGCACAGGGGCAGTCGCCAGGCGTGGTCCGGAAGGAAGCAGCGAATCCAGTCCGCGCCCCAGTGCGCGACGTTTCTCTTTGTGTTCTTCAATGACGCTCATGGTCAGCTCTCCCGAAAAATATATCGTAATACGATATTATTTCGACTCCACTGCGCGGCCCGGTCGCTCGGCGTTCGCGCTCAGGCCAGAATCCGCCACGCCAGCTTTGCTTTTCGAAGGTCCCACGACGAAGCTTGGATTCTTCATCCTTTCAAATCCATCGTGATCAGCTTGTTGCGCTCCCGCCAACCGCGCCAGCGCGAACCATTGACCACTCGCTTCTGTTCTCCATTGTCCGGCTGAACCGCGCTTTCGGTCGCTGTCTCCGGGAAAGCCACGAATCCCGGCATGCGCTTGGCAACGATTTCTTTCGCCAGCTGCAAGTAACTCTCGGCACCGCGTGACCTTTCGTCGTACAGAAGCACCGGCTTCCCATGGCTCGGGGCCTCGGCCAGTCGGACATTCCGGGGAATGGTGGTGGTGAAAACTTTCTCGCCGAAAAACTTCTTCAGTTCCGCCGTCACCTGCTGTGCGAGATTTGTGCGCTCATCGAACATCGTCAAGAGCACACCCTCAATCTCGAGGGTAGGGTTCAAGGCTCCGCGAATGCGCTCGATGGTGTCCAGGAGTTCAGAAATCCCTTCGAGGGCGAAATACTCGGCCTGCATGGTGATCAACACAGAGTCGGCAGCAACCAGGGAATTCAGGGTCAATAGATCAAGAGCCGGCGGACAGTCCACCACAATGAAGTTGAATTTCTCCCGCAGCGTATTCAGTGCGTTGCGAAGGCGAAATTCCCTTTCGTTGGCATCAACCAGTTCGAAATTCACGCCAACAAGGTTCTTGTGGGCCGGCAGGACGAATAGTCGTTCAAGGGCGGTGGGCTGGAGCGCGCTGATGGCATCGCATTCTCCAACCAGCACCTTGTAGGTGTTGTTTCGATCGGGATCCTTGCCAAGGCCGACCCCGCTCGAAGCGTTCGATTGAGGATCGCAATCGACCAGGAGCGTATTGAGATTGGCGGACGCCAAGGACGCCGAGAGATTGATTGCGGTCGTAGTTTTCCCTACGCCGCCCTTTTGATTGGCAACAGCGATAATGCGAGCCATGGAAGTTGTTCGTGGAGAAATGCGAGAGCAAAGCCAGAATAGTCCCGCTTCGGCTCCAATTCAATGCCGGAGTGCTGTGCAGGTACTAGTGAATTGCATTTCCCTAAGTTCGCAGTGAGTTGCGGGAGTTGCGGCCACGCTTTCCACACGATCACAGCTGTGTGGCTCTCGGCCTTGTCGCATTCTGTTCCACGTGGAACATGGGAGGTGGATTTCGGTTCCCCTGTAAGAATGGAGATGCGGAGAACGCTTAGGGATTGTCGCTTTATCCGTAAGTGCGCGAGGCCTTGGTGTTCCACGTGGAACAGATCGACAACAATGAGCTGTTATTGCGGCGCATGGCCGATCAAGAGAACCCTCGATGAGGAAAGGGGGATGTGGTCGGGCTCCTGCCATGTGAACTGATGCAAAAAGGAACTGGCGGAAGAGACCTGCCGCGATCCAATCAAGAGCGCCAGCATCCCTCCAGGCCGTACCAGTCCTTGCGCGATGGGCAAGGCAAACTCGAATTTCTCGACGGCCCTCAGCGTCACGATGTCTGCCTGAGTTCCAAGGGTCTCCGCACGACGATTGGCAACGGCAACATCCCGAAGTCCCAGGGTTCGGATGACCTCGTTCAAGAATGTCGCCTTCTTCTCGCGGGACTCGATCAGGGTGACATCGAGCTCAGGAATCCAGATTTTTGTGGGAATTCCAGGAAAGCCAGCCCCCGAGCCAAAGTCCACCAGAGACGCTGCCGGAGGTACAAGCGGCTTCAGCTTGCTCGCAGCAAAGAGTGACTCTCCGAAGTGCCGGCTGACCATTAAGTCGGCGGAACGAATCGAGGTTAGATTGATGCGGGGATTCCACTTGAGTAGCAGCTCCAAATGCGCAGAGATCTGGGCCAGCTGTTCCGTAGAAAGGGCGTTGCTCCCTAGAAAAGGGGCAAGGCCTTCAATAATTCTCGCCGAGTCCATGCGAACGTGAATTGTAGCGCAGCTCCGAGCAGGCACCCTTGAGGCTAGGTGCCACCTCGTCAGGCAAGAATCAAGTTGATAACAAGTGGGAGATCATCTCTCTCAAAGCTACCCAATCGAGTCCGGGATTTCTCTTTGATGCCTGGTATCCCGGGAGTCAGTGGTGCCGAGCATAAGAGTCTCATTATTGTAACGATACTTCTGCAAATATGGAAACATAGGCTGCGGCAACCGCTGCGACGACTTTATCGGCGAGTAGAGCGCGGAACCCGAGTTGGGTCGTCGGGTAGAAACGGCGGGGAAGGGCGAGGTAGCCTAGCGTCCAATGCTCTGGGGCTCACTGGTGTCCTTTGCGCTCAAACGCGCAGTTCAAAATTGGGGGTCACTCGCCGCGCCTGGGAACTTTTTCTTCCTCCCCGGATTCCATTATGCTTAGTAAGTCATGTCCCTGATGGACCCTCAGCAGTATGACGAGGCTCGCGAGCGACGGCGAAGGCGCCGCATCATCCAATTCATAGTTGTCGCGCTGATCCTCGCCTGGGTCGGATATCACCTCCGTCACTATCCTGAGCGTCGCGTAGCTCACAAATTCTTCACTGCGCTGCAGGAGAAAGACGTGGAACGCGCTTACGCATTGTGGATGCAGGATCCAGATTGGAAGCAGCATCCAACAAAGTACGCTAACTACAGTTTTAATGACTTCTACCGAGACTGGGGTCCTTCAGGCGATTGGGGGATCATTAAGTCACATCGCATCGACTGTTCCTACTCGACGGGCGGTGGGGTCCTGGTTCAAGTAACTGTCAATGATCGTGCCGAACGCGCCTATCTTTGGGTGGAAAAGAGCGACCGGACCCTTCACTTCTCTCCGAGCGAAATTGAGTGTGGCAACTGGTGGGGTTGGTTGACCGAGTAGCAGTCGCTTTTGCGCCGCTCGCAATTCCCTGGATATTCCGTTCTCAGCCTGGGGTGCGAAACCAAGAACCGTTCAGCGGGTCGGCTCCCCGGTTCAGAGAAGACCTCCATGTGAGCCCGTGACGACCTTAGTGCCGGAACCTTCCGATCAAGTACAGCACCAACGACAACACCACACTCACCAGGATCGACGTAGCCAGCGGAAAATAAAAAGTCGTGTGCTTCCCGCGATAGACGATGTCACCCGGCAACCTACCAAGAGGAAGGTTGGTCCTGCCCAGTAACAGGAAAAGCAGACCGGCAGCGGCCATTACTAACCCGAGAACGAGAAGCACCTTTCCTAGGTCGGTCATCATCTCAGTTTAGAAGATTCCAATACCCCAGTAAGAAGAGCAATTATTTCCGACCGCGGGAGTTGATCGCAGTTCCCCCTCTCGTCCACAACCCAAAGTGGAAGACTATAATTTCCGCCATGACTCGCCTGTTACCGGTTTGTGCGCTCGTGATCGCTTCGACCGGATGGTTGGACGCCCAAACTCCCGAAAAGCCCGGAGTTGTTGACGGCGGCTTGGGCCGCTGCTCACTCGAAGTAACCGTGCTTGGCCCTGATTCCAAGCCGGTCTACGCAGCCAGCGTGAAGGTCCACATCGCCTATGGCTTCGGAGGATTTCACAGGCTGGATCTCGAAGTCGGAACGAACGCCGAAGGCAAGGCCAAGTTCACCGGACTCCCCTCGCGCGTGCGGCGGCCTCCCCTGGAATTCGAAGCTACCAAAGACGACCTCTCGGGAACGCTCGAATACAATCCTGCCACCGAATGCGTCGCCGCCCACAAGCTCACCCTGCAGAAAACCGCTCCTCAGACTCAGCCACAGTGACTGTGGTCTTACCGGAACCCCGCGCCATCGCGGAGCTGCCGGGCCACGCTCTCGAGAAAGTCGTCATCCCGCAGCTCTGGCGGCTTGGCAGTGCCCAGTCTCTCGTTGATCATCGCGACGATTCGCTGCGCTGTCGTCAGTCGAACGGTCGGATCCAAGTCATAACGCCGGCTCAGATAAGCTTCGATCAGCACTAACTCATCGGAAGAAAGCTTGCGTAATTCCGGTTGAAGCGCATCGGCCGCCGTCTTAGAACCCCAGCTTGGGGAAATTGAATCAAGCGCCTTGTCGTGGACCACAATCGTTCCGGCAACGAAGTCGCCTACGCGGCGATTCTGCTTGTTGCACATCATGCAGATGAGCCCAACCGCATAGATCGCTGCCGGTTGCATGTCGATCACCCGCATCAGGTTGCGACCTATACACTCGATGGCTGTCATGGGCCGGCCCGTCTGATGAATCACCCGCAGCCCGGCTACGCGCTTCCCCGGGGTTTGTCCCTGCCAAAGGATTTCGAAGAAGGCGAAGTATCCCCAATAAAGACAGAACGGCACCAAAATCACAACGATGGTGCCGACGGTTTCCGATAAGAACTTATCCGCTGCGCCCGACAGCTCGGTGTAGGACATGGACAAGATCCACCCCATAATCGTGAGTACAATAAACAAGCCGACCTGGATTAAACTGTCGATCGTCAGCGCCAGGAAGCGGCTGCCGATGCCGGCGAGCGGCAGCTCCAGCGAGATTTGCTCGGGTGTATCAATGTCGAGCCGGTCGAGGGACTCCAAGGGTGATCTCCACGAGTTGGATTGAGAAACGCAAGCCTTACTGGCAAAAGCTCGAAGCGCTGGTGGCAGCCGGCGGCCCGGGCGTAAAAAAGCTCGGTCACGACGAACTGCAGGAACTTAGCCTGCTCTACCGCCAGACCGCGGCCGACTTAGCCGCCGTCCGCCAGGATCCCAGCTCCGTTCACTTTGCGCGCTATCTCAATCAGTTGATGGCGCGCGCTCACAATATCATTTACGCCGGTCATCGCGCGAGTCCCTGGGGGATTGTGTACTTCTTCGCCCGGGACTATCCGCGCGCGTTTCGACGGAACCTCCGCTATGTGGCTTTGGCCCTGGGGATCTTTCTTGTCGCGGGACTAACAGGAGCAGCTCTTACCCTGCAAGATCCTGAGTACAAACTACGCTGGTTGAGCCCGCAAATGCTACAGAAGATCGAGCGCAAAGAAATGTGGACCGACCGCATCATTTCTGTCAAACCCAGGGCTTCTGGCGCGATCATGACCAACAACATGTCGGTGTCGTTCATGTGCTACGTCAGCGGCATCACCGCAGGTCTGGGGACGCTCTACATGATTTTCTTCAACGGTCTGCTGATGGGCGTAATCGGGGTAACGTGCGCTCTCGCAGGCATGAGCCTGAGCCTATGGAGCTTTGTCGCGCCCCACGGGGCGCTGGAATTGCCCGCGATCTTTATCGCCGGAGGCGCAGGGTTCAAGATCGCTCACGGGCTGCTTTTCCCTGGCACCCTGCCTCGCCGCGATTCCCTCGCCGTCGCTGGACGCGAGGCGACCTCGCTGGTGCTTGGGATCGTGCCCCTGCTGATCATCGCCGGAATCATCGAGGCATTCGTCTCCCCGACGGGGATCCCCGTCATGCTGAAGTTCGCCATGTCGGCGGCGCTGTTCACGCTGCTCAATACCTACTTGTTTGGTGCAGGAAAGGAGAACGTGCCTTCAGGGAATGCCATTCAGAGGAAGTAAGAACCCGCCGCCAAACTTTCTCGTCATGTCCTGATCGTGGGGACCGACCAACAAATGCACTTCATTCCAATCGAGCAACCAGAGGCACCTGTTTCGACGTGCAGGCCTCCTGTCAGGGCACACCTGTTTTCAACGTGCTCCGTGTGAAGATAGAAGTTTCCGGCGCTGACCTACGAACTTGAACCCTTCTGTGGGTGTGCAAGCTGAAACACCGCGCTGGTGAGGACCTACTGCTCCACCGCCCCTCTTGAGCGCAAGGCAAACTCCACGTTGCGCTCTTGATTTACCTTGACCGTCTGCGCCAGATCAACTGCACTTAGCGGAACCTGCTGCTCGGCGCCGTTCTCGGCCACGCAGTGGATGTTCGCACCCTCAACCCAGTAATCACGGGCGAGGACAGCAGAACCGGCTTGCAGGGCGATGATCGTGACGGGTTGCGCGGGCGCGGAGGTAATACGGTCCGCGGCTGCTGTTGTCACCCGCTCCGATACAGTCGATGCCGCGGGCTGCACGGAAGGAGTTACAGCTGTGGAGGCATACTCCGACCGAGGGATAAGCCGTGGCATGCTATCGCCAGCAGGCTGAATCGCCGAGGGGGCGCGATAGCTGCTGTTCTGGTTAACCCAGGGAGGAGCCGGATAGTTCTTCGCTACCACCGGCAGCGGCAACTCGACATCTTCCATCAGGCGCAAAGCTAGGCGGCTTTCGCCCTTGAGGGTCGGGAACGGCCCGCGCGCCGGGAGGGTCAGAACCTTGATCGGCCAGAAGACCGGGATCGCCCACAGAAATGCATCCCGCTTGGGATGCCCTTTGCCCTTGATCGATCCTGCCTTGTCCACCCTCTGGCGCGGAGCCGAAATAATCTTGGCCGTGAGAGGCAGTACCTCGGCGTTTGGCAGGATCAGACGATCAAATTGCAGGGACAGCGATCCTTTGCCCCAGAAGTGGCCCGGATCTTTGTAGTCCTGCAGGTGTCCGCTGAGCTGCGCGCCGCGCGGGAACACTGCATGCCCGAATGAGCGTAGCGGTCCCAGGTTACAGAGCACCGGATCGCCCACCTGTGCGGTCTTCGAGGAAAAATTGGGCTCGTCCATGATGCAGTAAATGATCGTTCCTGCTGGAATCAGATCTTTAGCAGCGGCTGGGGTGATGAGCGGGAGAAGGAACAGAACTGGAAGAAATAGAACCAGGCACTTCCGAGACATGAGGCCTCCTTAGCTTCCCTTGAAGCTTCAGTGAGCAGGCCCCTTTTTCCCAAGTACCCGAGTCGGAAGAAATGTTAACACGAAATGGATCGGAGCAACCCAAAAATCGGCTTTCCCAGCTGGTCTAACGGGCTGGTATGTGGGAGTTCAAGCCTCGTCGATATAACTGGAGGTAAGCAGCAGGATAGTGATCGCTCTGAGCATCTCCGGCCTCAGATCCGCATCGGCATCACGATGTAACGATACTTGTAGTCCTCGCCCTCAGCCGGACGGAGTTGGCCGGCCGACTGAGCGTCCTTCAGTTCCAGGCGAACGTCGCCTGCGCCGGCGGCCTTCAGGAAGTCGGCGATGTACTGGGCGTTGAAGCCGATGGTCAGCGGCTCGCCGTTATAGTCGCACTCAATTGAGTCTTCTGACTCGCCCGTCTCGGTAGAAGAAGCTGAAAGCTTCAGCTCGCCCTCTTCAAGCTTCAGCCGGACTGCACGCGAGCGCTCATCGGCAAACTGGGCCACGCGCGCAATGGCTGAGCCCAGATCTTCTCCATGCAGCGCGATACTCTTGCTGTTGTCCTTGGGAAGAACGGCTTCGTAGTTCGGGAACTGTCCTGTCAGTTGGCGCGACGTTAGCACCCGTGGCCCGATGCGGAAGAACAGCGTTGATTCATCCTTTGCGAACTCGATGGTCTCAACCTCGTCGCCAGCGTCGACAAGAGAACGCAGTTCATCCATCGCCTTCTTCGGGATCAACGTCTTCAGTTCGCCGGAAACGCCATCAAACTTTTCACCCGCACGCTCTACGTGCGCCAGGCGATGCCCATCGGTCGCCACCATGGTGATCGACTCCGGCTTCAGCACCATGAGCGCGCCGTTCAGGGTGTAGCGGGATTCTTCATTGGCGATCGCAAAGCTGGTACGGGAAATCATGCCGCGCAAGACCTGCGCGGGAATCTTCACCACGCCAGCAGTCGGGAACACCGGCAAGCTAGGAAAGTTCGACCGAGCCATGCCGACCATCTTGGTATTGGATCTGCCGCAGCGAATGCTCACCCAGTGATTCTCGAGCAACTTGATGGTGATGTCGGCATCGGGTAGCAGCTTCACATAGTCGTGTAGCTTGCGCGCGGGAATGGTACAGGAGCCTTCCTTCTTCACCTTGGCATTACAGGAGGTGCGCAGGCTTAAGTCGAGGTCGGTCGCAGTCAGAGACAGGCGATCGCCGGCAGCTTCGAACAGATAATTGGAAAGAATGGGAATCGTGGTCTTGCGCTCGACTACTCCCTGGGTGGCCGAGAGTTCCCGGAGCAATTCGAACTTGCTGACTGTGATTTCCATGGTGGTCGTTCCCGCAGCGGATGCGATCGCTTCAACCGGCATAAACCGAAACCCCTGTCAGTGGACTTTGAATGTGAGACCATAGCCCGCCGACTATTAGGACTTTCCTATATTAAATTCAAACTCAATAAAAAACAGCAGAAGCAGTAGGCGTGTCGGAAAAGTGGAAATCAGGGCCAACTTCATTGCTTACGCCACTTGCCATCCCAGAGTTCGTGTCCAAGATCAGTCCCGACTTCCGTGCACGCCCCCGAATAATCCGGTACCGGCCTTGAATTCCGTCCCGCTCTCCCACACCTTCCACAATTTCTGCACAGTTTTCATTCGCAAGAACCATGCTGAAAAATGGAAAACGTGTCCCAAACTGCTGTTTACCCGCCTAATTGCTCGGTAAGTTTATTCAGCAGCCTGTTCAAATCCTTGTCCTGTTTCCGTGTCTCTTCGATCTTTTCGACCGAGTGCAGGACCGTGGTGTGGTGCTTGCCACCAAACTGACGCCCAATCTCAGGGAGCGATGCTTCCGTCATGTGCTTGGCCAAATACATCGCGATCTGCCGCGGGTAAACGATCGCACGCGAGTTGTTCTTGGCTTTGATCTCGATGAGCCTGAGGCCGAACTGCTCGGCGACGGCCTTCTGGATCGACTCGATCGTGACCTTGCGTGCCTGGGAGTCGATGAAATTCTTGAGCACCTGTTGGGCGTACTGGAGCGAGATTTCTGCTCCGATCAGCGACGAGTGCGCCACCAAGCGGATGAGAGCGCCCTCGAGCTCGCGAACGTTCGAACGGATGTTGGAAGCAATGAACAGCGCCACATCGGTCGGCAGCGTGACATGCTCCTGTTCGGCCTTCTTCTGCAGAATGGCAACCTTGGTTTCGAGGTCCGGAGGTTGGATGTCTGCGATCAGTCCCCACTCAAAGCGGCTGCGGAGCCGGTCCTCGATTTCAGCCAGCTCCTTTGGCGGACGGTCGCTGGCAATGACGATCTGCTTCATCGACTCGTGCAACGCGTTGAAGGTGTGGAAGAACTCTTCCTGGGTACGTTCTTTCTGGGCGAGAAACTGAATGTCATCAATCAGCAGCACGTCGACGTTGCGGAACTTATCGCGGAACGACGTCATCTTGTCGTAGCGCAGCGAGTTGATCATCTCGTTGGTGAACTTTTCGCTCGAGATGTACAGAATGGCCGCATGCGGTTGCCCGCGCTTTACCTCGTGCCCAATGGCTTGCATGAGGTGGGTCTTGCCCATGCCAACCCCCCCGTACAGGAAAAGGGGATTGTAGGCCTTCGACGGCCGTTGCGAGACGGCCTGGCAGGCGGCATGAGCGAACTGGTTTCCGCTGCCGATCACGAATGCGTCGAAGGTGTAACGCGGATTTAACTGCGCCGCGCCGTCCCAATCGAAGCGAGCTTGGGAAGAGGCAAACGTTGTCGGAGAAGCAGCGCTTGAATTCACCGGAGGGGGCGCTGAGAGTCCGCCATCGTGCCGGACTGGTGTGGCGGCCGGATCGTCTTCGGGGGTTACGAACTGAACGTCTTGATAATCCATATTCAGGCTGTCCAGAGCTTCCTGAATCAAGTCAGCGTATTTGTCCTGAACGTGGCGGAAATCCGAAGTGGGAACCCGAACGTACATGATGCCGTTGCTC
>Ga0207667_10008209_pt1 | contig 12427 bp, 13 predicted proteins | sample KBSCornC52_FD_184301 | JGI IMG/M metagenome (GOLD analysis project Ga0207667, IMG submission 184301) | Corn rhizosphere microbial communities from Kellogg Biological Station, Michigan, USA - KBS Corn C5-2 (SPAdes) (version 2) | ecosystem: Host-associated > Plants > Roots > Rhizosphere > Soil ...
TTCCAGCAGCCTGCAGTATCTGAAATGCCGAAATTGTGGCCATTGCTGACAATAGCCGGCTCCCTCATTGTCGGAAGTATTTCCGCCGCGTGGATGAAGATACGGGCCGTCGAGGTGATCAGGAATTAGACGCTTAGACTTGGACTTCAAGGAGCAAATGAAGTGATCACACTCGATCGAGTTTCAAGGTGGTACGGGCAGGTGATCGGCTTGAACGACGTGAGCTGTGTCTTTCCAAAGGGTATTACGGCCTTGCTTGGTCCCAACGGCGCCGGCAAGTCGACCATGATGAAGTTGATCACAGGTCAGCTTCGGCCAAGCACTGGCGCAGTGCGCGTTCTTGGCGAGGAGCCCTTCGCGAACCCGAGAGTGTTTAGCCGCCTCGGATATTGCCCGGAATCCGAAAGCAGCTACGACGAGATGAGCGGGCGCGATTTCGTGACGATGTGCGCTCACCTGGCGGGCTTGCGAAGCGGGCTCATCCCGAACCGCGTGGCGGAAGTGATCGAGCAGGTTGGAATGACTCCGTATGCCGATCGCAAAATCGGCGGCTACTCGAAGGGAATGCGGCAGCGTATTAAGATCGCGCAGGGGATCGTCCACAATCCGGAGGTCTTCATCCTGGACGAGCCGCTAAATGGACTGGATCCCGTCGCTCGACACGAGATTTCCGCATTGCTGCAATCGCTGGGAGAGCAGGGAAAATGCGTCGTAGTGTCCAGCCACATCCTGTACGAAGTCGAACAGATGACGACACACATCCAACTCCTCCACAAAGGCAGAGTCCAGGCACAAGGAGATATCTACGCGATCCGCGACCTGATCGACAGTCATCCTCACCGGATCGCAATCACGAGTCCTCAGGCTCGCAGTCTAGCGAAGAGGTTGTTAGACCTGCCCTACGTACTCAGTGCCCGCCTGGATCCACTTGATCTCGAACAGCTAGAGGTGGAAACACGATCGCCGGACGCGTTTTATAGCGAGTTTCCTGGTATTGCACTCACGGATGGATTCCTGATTCGCAAGTTCACCTCTCCGGACAACAACCTCGAAGCCGTTTTCGGCTACTTGACCGCCTGATAAACAGTTCAAATTATGAGCGACCTTTACCTCTTCAAGAACACACTGCGGGATATGGCACGGCCAGGCAAATTGGCGGCGGCAGCGCTGCTGATCGCGGTGGCCGTCATGGTTGCCGTCCTCAATCGCGCCAACGCGAAACCTAATGAATTCGATGCGGTCGCAGCTTACAACGGCATCTCTGCAATTCTCGTATTCGGGTTCATGCTAGTCATCTTGTCGGGCGTATTCTCTACAGGCATCATTCTGCAAGAGATCGAACAGAAGACGATCCCGTACCTCCTCACGCGCCCCATGCCTAGATGGCGCATTTTGTTAGCTAAATACCTTGGAGTGGTACTCGCGACCACTCTAACGATCTGGATCGCCGACATTGCAGTTGCGCTCGCATTATTCGGTCCGGCGAGGCTTGGGGCATCTCACCTCTGGAAGGATATGCTCATTCTTCCTGTGGGCGCCATGGCGTATAGTGGGCTTTTCATGTTGCTGGCGAGCGTTTTTCCGAAAGCGCTTCTCTTTGGCCTTGCTTACGCGTTTGTAGAGCCTCTTCTGGTTCAGCTGGGCGGCGACTGGTCCAAGATTTCCCTGCTCTCCTACCTCCATGCCCTGGCGCCGCACCTCGACGCCGGTGATGCGAACCTCACGACGCAAGCGCTAGCCGTAACAGACATCCCTACATGGATCGCCTGGACGATCGTGATCATGGTGATCCTGGGAAGCGTTGGGGCCGCGCTCGTTGTCTTTTCCACAAAGGAATACATTCCGCAAGAAGATCGCGCCTAGCCGCCAAAGCCTATCCTTCCGAACAAGCGTGCACTCACGAATCCCCACTCTCAACCCTAAAGCTACCAGGTCGTTCTGTCGATAATGTACGCGAGTTTTCCAGTACTACCGAGATGCGGAAGCCAGACGGAACTGGCGAAAGCTGCAAGGTTGGGAAACTCGAGATCCGGTTGTCGCCGCGTACGATGGGAACGAAGGCGATGCCAAAGCAAGGAGCAATGCTGACGAGAAATCAGAATCAAAACCGCGCCAGTGTGCTGTCGCCTGACCAGAATCCGCGCAGGCGAGCTGATGACGAGGTGCTGCGATTGCTCCAGGAGTATCGTATTACGCGCCAACCGCAGCTCAGAGACCGCATCGTACTTCAATATACCAATCTCGTTGAGAGCGTGGCCCGACGATTCTGTGGTGCAACCGAGCCCGTTGAAGATCTCGCTCAAGAGGGATATATCGGCCTCATTACGGCGGTCGATCTGTACGACCCTACCAAGAACGTCAAGTTTTCGACCTATGCAACGCACTTTATTATAGGGCAGATAAAGCACTACCTTCGCGATCGGGGCAAGATCATCAAGGAGCCGGCCTGGCTTCAGGAGCTCAACCAGCGCGTGACGAAGGCGATCGAATCGCTCGCTCAACAACTGAGCAGGCCGCCGACCAACATGGAGATCGCACAGGCGCTCGGAATGACCGAAGAGTCTGTGACAGAGATGATCATGACGCGAGAGGTCTTCAAAGTCACGTCGATCGACGGCAGCAGCGACTCTGAAGAGGATGCGCCCGGCGCCGTAGATATGGAGCGGCAGAAAGCCGCCGACGTGGCGGTCACCTTCCAGATGCCGGTGGAAGATAGGATCGTACTCGACAGCGCATTCCAGAAACTGAAGCCGCTCGAACAGAACGTGCTCTCAGCGCACTACTACAAGCATCTTAACCAGACCGAGATCGCGCGGCAGATGGGCATCTCGTGCAACTATGTCTCCCACATTTTGCGCAACGCCACCAAGAAACTGAAAAAGATCCTGGTGACCGAGGAGCTGCGTGATAACAGCCGAAGGACATCCATCCAGCGCCAAAAGCCGCAAGATCCTGCCGGCCAGGATAATCGGCTGCTCGTGGACGGGTTGACGCGACTCTACAATCGTGGCTACTTCAACAGCCGCCTGGAAGAGGAGTTGAGTCGGGCGAGCCGGGAGTGTGCGGAACTGGCCGTGGTGTTCGTAAAACTAGGCGGTCTGGAAGCGTTCCAGCGCAACAACGGAACGCTGAAAGTCGATGAGACGATCTACGGAATGGCGCAGGCGATTCGAAGCGCGATAAGGCGACCCGATATCCTGACGAGATACGACGAAGACATGTTCGCCATCATCCTGCCGTTTACCGGGCAGAACGCCGTCATCGTGGCGGAACGCGTGAACAAGGCGATCCGAGAATGGCTCGAACAGCAGCGCGGTCCTGCCGAAGGATGCACGCTGACACCGGGAACGGGCGTTGCGATCTACCCCTTCGAGGCAGAGCACCCGACGCCGCTCGCAAGGCTTGCCAAAGAACGAACGACTGAAGAGAAGCTGTATCTGAAGAAGGCTGCGTGAGGCAACCGCTTGGCAGGACGTACAATTCAGGCATCAAATAGAGAAGGGCCGTCGCGGTTGCGACGGCCCTTCTCTATTTGATGCGGAACTAACCAGGTTCACCGACGCAGGCGTCGGCGAACCACCAGAACACCGGCGGGAACGAGAGCTGCCAGACACCAGAGAGCCGGCCCGGGCTCTGGAACCGGCTGCAGGACTCCAAAGAGGCCGTGGCTTTCGTCGCCAGGGCCAGCCGAAAAGAAGAGATTGCCTGTACTTCCTGCGGCAGCGCCGTTACCGGGAGTCAATGCCCATAAACCTTCAATGGTGAGCGGCTGGCTGTCCAATCCATTGATCTGCCCAATGAACGCATTTGTCGTCGGGTTGAACGCATTGATGCGGCCGTCGCCGAAGTTCCCAACGAGCAGGTCGCCGCTGTAGATCCCGAACGTCGACGGCGCAATCGTCAAACCCCAGGGAGAATTGAGCGTGCCGCCACTTCCTACGCGACCCAGGAAGTTGCCATTTACGTCGAATGCGCTGACGAAGCCGTTTCCGGCGCCCGCAACGTCGTCATGCTTTGTAGCGTCCTGAAGTGCGTATGTTACGTAGATTGTACTTCCCAGCCTCTGAATGCCGAAAGGTGCGAAGCCCGATGGCAGCCCTGGATCGGTGAAATTGCCTGCCAGGTTGGGCGCCCCAGCGTCGCCTTTTATTACGTCGATCGTGCCGGCGCGGAAATTAGCGGCATACAAGTAGCTGTGCGTGCCGACGGTCGCGTAAGCGGTACCCTTATACACATTATTGCTGGAGCCTGTCTGTAAGACCTCGGCATTTGTGCCGAGCGCGCCCCGCCATCCGGAGATTGTTCCGTCTTCACTTACAAACAGGAAGTTATCCCCGTTGAAATTACCGGCTCCTGCAGTATTGTTCACCTGGCCGGTGACAGTGCCGTCACCTGGAATCGTAACTTCCAGGCCCACCTTGGTGGTAGCATTCGTCACCGGGTTCACGGAATACAGCGTGGCAAGTCCGGTCCCATTATCAGAAACCCAGAACGGACTGGTGCCGGCGAATGAAATTCCCCACATATTCACGGCATGCGGGTCCGTGATGGCCGCGGGATTCACCGACTGGTCGTCGGTAACCAGATTGGTCTGTCGCAGAACCGGGAACTGAGCGTTCGCGGCGCCGCCGTAAAACAGAGCAGCCGTCATCCCCACAGCTGCGAGGGCACTACAAGAGCGATTCAGCACAATCTTTCTCCTTTTATCGAATCACCGTACTACCCAACTGATGTTTACTGCCTCCCAGACGACCGATCGACGTTATTGCAAACCTTCGGAAGGGGCGTCTCGGCCTTCACTCCCACAAAGGACAGTGTATTTTGCGCACTCGAATTTGGCATCTGCCTGTCCGATTTTCCCGGTGATACCGGCGAAGCGCTGCGCAGCTTAGGCGGTCTTGGCTGGGGAGGGGTCTCATTGCAATTCGATTGACCCGGGCCCAGGTACCAGATAAGATAACCAAGCGCTGCGACCGTAATCAAGCAGAGTGCAACGACGGCAGCGGAATGCCGTCTGCCGGAGGGCTGCCAGAATTTTAGCTTTCGCGGGTATCGCACATTCCTTGCAGCGACATCCACGCCTATCGCCGCCTTAAGAAGTGCGCGCGACGTCGCTGCACTGTCAGGCGTCGCCGCCCGATCCTCCTCAAGAGTTGCGAAGAGCACACTGACCAGGAGGGCATCGGTCGAGGCGCCGGAATCGTCCGAGCCCGCGTTTACATCGCAGCTGCAGCAAGTGGATTCCGTTTGTTTACGCTCCTGGATGTGGCTCCAGAGCTGCTCCTCGTCGAATTCAGCGCGTTGCATGACTTTGTGTCCGATCCAATTCCCGCTCACTCTCAAAGTAACCCTGCTCGATGATAATTGCCTTCAACTTCTGAATCGCTCGATGCAGATGAGAGGTTACAGCGCTGACGGAAGGCTTCGCAAGGATCTCGCCAATATCCCGGCGAGACAGATCACGTTCAAAGGCCAGATGAATGATTTCACGGTCGGGTGCAGGCAAACGGTCCAGGGCCTTGCGAAGCATGAGGCCCCGTTCGGATGCCAGCAACATTTCGAGGGGCAGCGCCCCTTCGTCGTGCAGCGCCTCTGCTTCTTCTACGTTTTCGTCGAGCGACCGGAATACCACGCCGCTATTCCGTGTCTGCTCCGTGAGCATCAGGCGCCGGCAAATCAGAAAGAGGTATCCTGGATACGATATCTCGCCGATCCGAAATGAATCAACAGTTCGGTAAGCTCTCAGGAACGTTTCGGAGGCGATGTCTCGCGCGGCCTCCGGATTTTGCATCTGGCGCCTGGCGTAGCTCTCCACCCGGCCATAATAGCGATCGAACAGAAGCAGGAATGCTTCGCGGTCGCCATCTTGGACGCGCCTTAATATTTCCTCGTCCGATTGGGTCATACTTGTTCTAGCCAAATCCACCTGCCGTACTATATACGTATACCGCAGAAGCGATAACGTGTCACGTTACAACGAGGATATCGAGGACGAAAACTCGCAGGCTTACCGGCAGGCAACCATCAACCGAACGAATGCGTAGATTTATTGATCTTAAACGCCCCGAGCGCATCACCATTTCAAAGGAGAGACATCCATGGACACCCATTACAAGTACGTGCTCATCGGCGGCATGGCAGCTGTGTTTGCCGCGCAAAACATTCGCGAGATCGATAAAGACGGTCGGATCCTATTGATCGGCGACGAGCCGCACCCTCCCTACGATCGTCCGCCGCTTTCGAAGCAGATGCTTGCAAAAGACACCTATGTGCCGGACGACGCCTATAGCAAATACGATGATTTCTATCCCAAGAACCAGGTAGAACTGCGCCGCAAAGTACGCGTCACGGGCCTCGATGCCGGCGCGCACTCGGTCGTTACGGACGACGGGCATACGTACACTTACGATAAGCTGCTGTTAGCCACGGGCGCCCGTGCTCGGACGCTCGATGTGCCGGGCGCATCGCGAACGGGCGTATTCCTGTTGCGCACCATCGAGGATTCCATCGCGATCCGGCAGGCTCTGCAAGCGAGCAAGCGAATCGCCGTGGTGGGATCGGGCTACCTCGGTATTGAGGTCGCCGCCGACGCGATCACTCGCGGGCTGGATGTGACGATCATCGAGCAGGGAGACTACCCATGGTCGAAGTTTGCAAGCGAAGCGCTCGGAAAGTTCATCCACAAGTACTTTGAAGAGAAGGGAGCGCACTGCCTCGTCAACGCAGAAGTCGCTTCGTTCGACGGCAGTGGCGACCATGGACCGGTGAATAAGGTGCGCACTACGACCGGTCAGGAGATCCCAGTCGATGCCGTAATCGTCGCTGTCGGCGCGACGTTGAACACGGAACTCGCGGAGGCCGCCGGGCTCGCCCTGCAGCCGAACGAGGGCGTCGTCGTAAATGAGTTTCTGCAGACCTCGGACCCGAATATCTGGGCCGCGGGCGATATCGCCTATTTCAACGATATCGCGCTCGGCAAGAAATGGCATGCCGAACACCACCTGAACGCAAAGTGGCAGGGCCAGGCAGTGGGCAAAATTCTGGCCGGAGAGCAGACTCCCTATGACAAAGTCGCCTACTTCTTCTCCGATTTCCTGGATCTGCACATGATTCTACGCGGCGATGCCCAGGGCGGCAAGAAATCGATGACCGCGGGAGACCTCGATGCCGGTGAGTTCACCGAGCTGTACACGAATGACGCCGGCCAACTCGTAATGGGCGTCTCGATCAGCCACGATGAACCGAGGCTAGACCCAATTTCGGATACGCTTGAGAGATTGATTCGCGCCAAAGTGAACCTGACCGGCCGCGAGGCCGAGGTTGCGGCGCCCGGGTTTGCGCTGGACTCTCTGGGGTGATGAGCGGACGGCGAATACCGACTGCCGGTCTAGACTGGCAGCGCTCCGGCACCGCAGTAGAGGTTGTATCTGTGGATGGCGTCCATCGGCGTCGGCCCAGCGAATAGATAGACCTTCGGGCCCGCAGCCTGCACAGACGCCTCGACCGAATCCGACTCGGGCCGGGCCGGGTCGGTGTTACGGTCGCGCGGATTGGGGTTGCCCGGCGAGCCGAGCCGGTTGCCCACTCCGGCATAGATGTCGCACGGTCGGATGGTGTCGAACAGGACCGCATAGCCGCGCGAGCTGACTTAGAGGGGCGTGGGAGCGTGGAGTCCGTCCTGGCTGCGGCTGTAATGGTGCATTCGTAGGTGATAAACGCCGCCTCGCCAGTTTGCGCCGTGCATCTGGGGGCCCAAGCCGAAGAGCTTCTCGTACGGCAGCAGTGGAATGCGAGCGACCGCGCGGTACTCGACGATCTCACCGCCCGCCAGGGCAACATAGATCGGCGGAGATTCGGCCCTCGGCAAGCGGCCTAGCGCGTCCTTCATCGGTGCGGCCTGCGCAGCCGAAAGCAGCGTGAGACGCTCCTTCCTGCCGATCACAGCCCGCCACACACCAGGAGCAACGCTGCGCCACTTCAGGGGAGGCGGATTGGAAACGGTGATAGTGACAGCGAACAAAACGGGCAGCAGCACGGTATCATATCCCTATGGCGACAAAACTTCTAGAGGACGAGTTTTACGGAATCGATCAGATCGGCGTAAAGCTGGAACGCGTGGGCGGCCTGACGCTTTGGGAAGCCCAGCCGATCGTCAAACACCAACTGGCCGTGGATCGGATACGCGCCTCCATCCATGCGGCCACCGGCGGCGGCTGCGGCTGCGTTCACCTCGCGGACATCGCCGTTCAGTTCAACGACGGATCACAGAAGCGGCCCGACATTAGCGTCTTCTGCCAAACGCCGGACGAAGAGGAGGCGGCGGTCACACTGCTTCCGGAAGCCGTGATCGAGATCATCAGCAAAGGCTACGAAGCGAAAGACTACGAGGTCGGCGTCCCCTTTTACCTCGCGATGGGAGTGAAGGACGTCATCACGTTCGATCCTCGCACCGGTGAGGTCCGCCATTTTCGACCGACCGGAACCACTCACGCCCCATCACCCGCCGCCATACAATTGGAGTGCGGTTGCCACTGCATTGTATAAGCGCTTGCCTGTTTGCCTCAGGTTGCGAGCGAGGTAGGGTACGTCCTGTTCCTGGCCAGACGGCCACGCATAAAGCGGTCTAAACCCGGTGCGCTTTCATGTCCTTCGAAGTCTCCAGGGCGTCGATCCAGCGGCGGCTCCATTCGGCGTGATCGTTGAGCACCGTTTCCGGATGCGTGCGGCTGCGCACGACGAAGTCAGGATGGAAGGGGCGGCCCGTCGGGACGCCTGTGGGCTGATAGCGCAGGTCCAAACTCCACCGCACGCCGTCGGTGTAGTTCGGCGTCGACCGGTGGGGCGTGTGCCGATGCATGAAGATCACGCCACCTTTCTTGATCGGCATCGGCACGGGTTCCACGTCGGGTAGCAAGTCCGGCCGGATGGTGGTGCCGCCCTCCGCCTGGTGCTGCAAATGGCCCCGCTTCCACACTCCCGGCATCACCTCCATGCAGCCGTTCTCCACGGTGGCATCCACGAGCGGCATCCAGCATGTCACAATGTTCGAATCGTCCGCATCGGCCCAGGTCACTCCGGAATCCTGGTGCCACGGCACATTGTAAAACCCCGCTCCCGTGCCGGAACCCGAAGACGGCGGCTTTGCGCGTATGTGCTGAATCGGGTTGCACGTGATCTCCGGACCCACCAGTGACTCGACAGCGTCCAACAGGCGTTGGTTGTGCAGAAACTCAAACGTCGCGGGTCCGCGCACGAACATGATGTCTAGCCCGGACGTGATTTCGGGAGACTGCGCGTACAAAAGTCCTATGCGGCGGTCGAACGGCTCGCCCTCGCAGAGATCGGATATCTTGCCCACAGCGTGCAGCTTTCGAGCCCGCGCATCGATCCAGGCCTCGTATTCGGCGATCACAGGCGCGAAATCATCGTCCGTGAGCACATTTTCTGCGGCAAGCACACCCTCTTCACGAAACTGCGCGATCTGATCGCGGGTTAAAGCCATAAAACTCTCCTAAAGCATCGGTTTGGAAATTGTATCATAGCGCCAAGTGGGTGTCAATTCTACGCAATTCGCCTCTCTTTCGATCACGCGAAAACGAGCCGGACGAGATTCCATCCTATCATTCCGATCACAATGAGGATCAGCAGCATGAGGATCAGGCGCAGGTACCGGTTTGGCAGGTAGTGCGTTGTAATTGCTCCCAGCTGTGTTCCGATGGACGAGCCGATCAGAACGATCATGGCCAGGTTGAGGCTTACGAACCCGTGCAGCGCCTGCTCGAACGTTCCCACGGATACCGTTACCAGCAGCAGAAGGATTCCGGTGCCGGCCGCATTCCTCGCCGAGAGTCCGAAGCCATAGAGCAAAACTGGCATGAACAGGACGCCTCCGCCGATACCCATCAAACCTGACGCGAGCCCGAGGCAAAACCCAAGGTAGGAAAGCATTGGCACGGAGACCTGCTTGAGCTGAACGTTTGGTAGGTCGATGTACGGCGGGATGCGGACACGTGTCACCAGAGGGCCCGGTATCGTGCGGTCGCCGCGAGGCACGGGGTCTCGCCAGGAGCGCCGCACGTCTCCAAAGATGAACAGAGCGGTGGATGTGAGGAGAAGCATGAAGAGAACGTCCAGGACGACCTGCACCGCTGGCACGGGTTGAGTTCCCAGTAGACGCCATTTCCCTATCGAGCCCAGCGAAGTAAGGATGCGAGTGCCGGCATCGACTCCGATCAGGCTGCCCCCGAGCATAATGACATCGATTCTCGGCTCGCCCCGTTTGAGATGCCGGTACTTAATGAACGAGGCAAGCGAGGTACCGCAGGTCTGGCAGAGAGCGGAACCGACGGCTATTTGCGGCGGCACTCCGAACCCGTACATCAGCGTGGGAGTCAGCAGGAAGCCGCCTCCCATTCCGAACATTCCGGCAATGTACCCGACAAGCAGGCCGACAAGCATGAGCGCGGGCAGCGATACGACATGCCCGATCCCGGCGCCGAGCCGCACTTCAAACACAGGCGCGCTCCTTTCGCCCATTTCTGTCGGAGGGGAGATGAATCATTAAATATGGTAGTCGATGGGAGGGACGTCCTCGGTTGAATCCGTCTTTTTGCTGCCGCGTAGTTTCCGCTCGATCCCGTTCGAGATGCCCACGACGAGCAGTCCCCACGCCAGTGGCACGATAATGCAGAGCAAGGCATATCCGACCTTAGACCAGTTCGCCACTCGACAACTCCTTGCGAGGGATCACATAGAGCCGTCGTTCGGCAAGACGGGCAGAGATTCCTAGTTGTTTTTGGGATTCGAGCTACTAACATGCCGATTGGGTACACTATGGCTATGAACAATCGGCCAGTTCATGATGTGTCGCATACGCCCTCCCCGCCGTCTGATGCGCCCTCTATCGCGTCCGATTCAGCAACCAGGCAAATCGGGCTTCAGTGGCTTGACTCGCGTTTCTTGGGCTGGCTTGGACTGAGCCTGCTGCTCATTGGGATAGTCGTATATGTGCGCTTTGGGATGAGAGCAGGAGTGGACTTCGATGACTACTACTATCCTGCTGGAATGCGGTATCTCCATGGACAGAGCCCGTACGTGCTGCACGGCGACCCGCTGCAGATCGCCGCCGCCGCGCGGGGAGAAATACCGCCGATTGTGCTCACGTGGTATGGCGGCTCGCCTACAACGTGCGCCCTGTTCGCCCCGTTTGCTCTGCTGCCGCATGATGCGGCCAAGTTCGTGTGGCTGCTGTGCTGTGTGGGAGCATTCAGCGCCAGCATGTGGCTTGCCCTGAGCGAGCTGCTGCCGTCCTGGAGCCGTTCACAAAGGCTGTTGCTGCTGGGAGTGACGGCCTGCGCTGGCAGCCTGCGCTGGAATGGCGGGCAGGCGCAAATCGAACCCCTGGTCGTGGCCGGATACGGACTGGTTCTGTACGGCGAGATGCGGCGCAAAACCGGGATGATTCTGGCCGGAGGCTGGCTCACCTTCCTCAAGCTTAACGCGTTTCCGCCCCTGTTTTGCCTACTTTTGCTGCGAGGTCGATATCGTCTCTTGGCGGGCATCCTTATTCTGGTCGTGGCAATTGACCTGCTGGCAGCAGCTCGCCTTGGAGTGCGCGCAACCTATGCAGGCAACTTCCTGGCCCTGATCAATTACGCAGCGCCCGGCACCAACAATTATCCGGACGCTCATGCAATTCTACAGTGGATCCACAACGAGCCACGTCCCATGGTTGTTTCGCCCGGCCTGGTTCCGAACTCGTCGTTCAACGCTGCTGGCGCGGACTTTCTCCATTGGGCGTTTCTGATCAGCGCATTCACGGGCAGCATGTCAGCTGCAAACTTACTCGGGGCGCTGTGCAGCTTAGCCGCACTGTGCCTATTGGGAGTGCTGGCATGGCGAACGGGCAGGCAACGATGCAGTGATGAGTTCACGCTGCGTTTTTTTGGCGCTTCGGTATGTCTGGGCCTGCTGTGCATTTCGCATTTGAAGTATGACGTTCTGATGCTGATATTTCCGTTCTTCATCGCGTTGGGGCGGAAACCGGCGCGACCGGAAACGCTGCTGTCATTAACTGTTTGCTTTTTGCTCGCCTATGCGATTCCGGGAGGTATTTTGATGGCATGGTGGCTGCGGCACATAGTTGTACCCACAAACGGCGTAGCCCTGGTGCCACTTTACTCGTATCTCGTGACTCTTGCGTTTGCTGCCGCCCTCGTGAGCGTTTGGCGGTACACAAACGACGGCGACACACCGTCCGTAGACCCCACATCCTCCTCGTCCTCCACGCAAGTGGGCTCATAATACCGCCGAGACACGACAAGATGCCCGCGCGGATTTCTCGTGCGGTATACTATCTCATCTCGAGGTGCGGAGGCGGCATGGATTCCAGGGTCGTGTCGGAGATGTTAAGACGCGTTTCCGTTTG
>Ga0207667_10008213_pt1 | contig 12424 bp, 11 predicted proteins | sample KBSCornC52_FD_184301 | JGI IMG/M metagenome (GOLD analysis project Ga0207667, IMG submission 184301) | Corn rhizosphere microbial communities from Kellogg Biological Station, Michigan, USA - KBS Corn C5-2 (SPAdes) (version 2) | ecosystem: Host-associated > Plants > Roots > Rhizosphere > Soil ...
AATGCCTCGGGGTCATTAGATATCACGCAGTATATTCAGTTTAATTATAAATACGAGTGGGACTGGAATAATGTATATGCCAGTAATGGCATACAGTTCCAGCTACCTTATGATAGCTTTAATGCTTCTTTTGATTTTACTAATACAACTTGTGATACAGGAGGGCCGAACTCAACGCCGCCAGACGCATCTTGTACCGCTAATGGACTGGTTAACTATAAAAACGCCGGATCAGTCAGTGTTACATATAAATTCACAAATACAGGCTCAACCACCTGGACACCAAATGATAACCCTCTCAAGCAGTACCGTCGATATGTCAACGGTACGGCGTTCAGCCCAATAACTGTTCCAAATAATGTAGCTCCAGGGGGTAGCTTTAGCATCACGGTAAACGAAACTGCGCCGGCGACGGGTCAAAAAGTCATCAAGTATACGATGTGGCAAAGCGGTGTGGGCGCATTCGGTTCTCCATGTACAGCCACTCTCACAGCTGTATGTACTAGCGGCTGCTGCGGTACTACGTGTGGCGGAGGAAGTATAAGTGTGTCTTGTAACAGCATAAATATTTCAGGAGTTAGCTCCCTAGCCACACAGTCATTCACGACGGGATCACCACTGATTATTAAACGTGTTCCTGTGGTGGTGAGATTGACCGCAGACGACGGCACTACCTATTCATGGATAGTTAATGATAGCGGAGGGAATTACGGTATACCTAATCAGTCGGCTGGAGGTAGCGGAAGCAACTCATTTGCAATCCACCCCTATCAAATCCCAGGCATTAACTTCACGATGTGGCCCCACCAGTCCTACACGGTGGAATTGGCTATTGAAGGCATACCCCCCTCAAATTCGGCGACTTATCAAGATAACGGCTGGTGGAATCCGACCAACAACGCGAATGACGGTAATTTTTACTATGGAATACAAATCGTAGATAGCGAAACAACTCCAACCAATTGCTTGACGGCCTCGTGCAGTGGGACTACACCAGTTGATGCAGAGCCCGGCCAGCTGGTACGCGATTTAAAAGCCGGTATACAATTCAACAATCAAACTTCGGGTACATATTCCGCTAATGACCCGAACGGCTATCAGATGGTGCTTAATAGTGATGGAGGCTTAAAGATCAGCAATGTACGCTATGACAATATTATCCCTGGGACTAACGTATCCAATGTTACCTTTGACGCCGAAGTGGACTATACAGGCAATTATTCTGTATCGCTTAACTTTAAAGGACAGTCGCTTGATATTGGCGAGCAAAATCCATGTCCCAGTCAACAAGTTAGACCGAAAACCCGGGCTTTTATAGAAGCTACGGGCGGAGATATCTTGGCCGGAGGTGGATTCGCCCAAGGTTTAGCATGTACCAATAAAACTTATCCATATTATGTAGGTCCGGCTACCATAAGCGGTAACTCGCCTTACAGCGGCGGTATTGCCGCTTATGGAAATCACAGCACGGGGCTAGGGTCTAAGGCGCAGTTCGGCGTTTTGTCTTTGGGCTACAACATGGGCGGCTTTTCGGGGCCAATAGGATTATTTAGTGTAGATACTGTAGGGAGTTGGACGGCCACACTCTCTAACCAAACAGCCCAAAACGGGGGATTATTGAATCAAACCGGAACTTCTGATTGGCATTGTGCCAAAGACTACTACGATCTAACTAAAAAAACCAGCCCGCCGCCGAGTAACTTTAGCGGTGGAGCAGTGCCTGGCAGTAGTCTGCAATATACGGCAACCGGTCCTATTAATATCAGTGCTTCAACTATTGCCGCGGGGCAGCAAACTACCATATACGTAGATGGTGATGTAACAATAACCGGAAATATAACCAATACGACTAGCTATGATGCATCAGTGCGTAGTCAAATACCTTACTTTGTCCTTATAGCCAGGGGTAATATATATGTATCTTCGGGGGTGAACCGGCTGGATGGGTTATTTATAGCCCAGCCTGATCCGACCACCAATTACAGCGACGGAAAATTTGCAACCTGTCGGCCCAATGACCTGTGTAATGAGCAGTTGATAGTCAATGGTGCTGTACTTGCCCAAGAAGTTGACTTACTGCGCGAGCATGGTACCCAGGGGCCATTAAACGCTGATCCAAATGGAATCTGTGCTCCGACCGGATCCAGCAATTGCCCACCAGCTGAAATATTTAACTTTACACCAGCTATGCTTCTTGGCCAGCCGAATCTGGCGCCAACGTCCACTGGCTTCAAGTCGCTCTTCAGTTTACCGCCGGTCTTCTAGGACTAAAGTGTTTCATCCAAAACGCTTATGATATATAATCGGATTAAATTGAATAAGAAGTAAAGAATAAACAAATATGGACATACTGAGTGGGGTATCGGAATTTTTTGGACTGGATATCGGTACATCGTCCATCAGGGTGGTACAACTGCGCGGCGGCGGTCCGATCAAGACGCTCGACCGCTATGGTTCAGCCCCGGTGGTCGGCAACATATCTGTAAGTGACTCTAAACCTGATCAGCAAAAATTAGCTCAATCAATCGTGCAATTATGCCGCCAAGCCGGGATAGCTACTAAAAATGTAGCCGTCGGTGTGCCGTCCAATAGAGTTTTTACTACTGTAGTCGATATGGAAAAGTTATCGCAAGCCGAACTGGCTAAGACTATCCGTTATCAGGCGGATTCGTTCATACCAACACCGCTGGCCGAATCGAAAATCGACTGGGCGTTGTTGGGCGATTCGCCGAAGGACCCGACCAAGAGCGAAGTTTTACTATCCAGCGTCAGCAACGCTTATATTGAATCCAAGCTGGATATGCTCGAAGCCGTCGGCTTCAATGTGATTGCCTTTGAGCCGGACACTTTCGCCGTAATGCGTTCGATCGTAGCGCCGGACGCCACCTTGCCGCAGATGGTCTTGGATGTCGGTGCCCGCTCCAGTGATCTGATTATCGTGATAAACGGCGCGCCGCGGCTGACTCGCTCGATCCCGGTCGGCACCGAAGCAATCATCCGCTCGGCGATCGCCGGTCTTGGCGTGGACGCCACCCAGGCGACGCAGTTCGTTTATAAATTTGGTCTGAGCAAAGACAAGTTGGAGGGCAGGGTATATAACTCGATCATCAGTGTGATTGATAACTTGGTTTCGGAGATTGAAAAATCGATCAAATTCTTCCAGGGCCGCTACCCCAACCAGAAGCTGGATCGAATCATTGTGACCGGCGGAGCTTCGACACTGCCGGAATTTCCGCTGTTCGTAGCCAATAAGTTCGGAGTAAATGTTGAGATCGGTAACGCCTGGCGAAACGTATCCTTCCCGGCCAGCCGCCAGAACGAACTACTGAGCATTTCTAATCATTTTGCTGTGGCCTGCGGCCTAGCCGAGAGGAAAGCTTGATATGGCCGTGCAGTTTAACCTTCTACCGGATGTAAAGCTCGAATACGACCGCCAACAGCATGTTAAGCGGGTAGTGTATATTTTGACATTTATCGCGTCGGCGGTTGCTATCGGCCTTTTCGTCGTCAGCTTCTTAGCAGTAAATGTTTTACAAAAAGGGCTGCTTAATAGCGCAAATAACGACATAAATAACTATAGCCAGAAGTTAAAGGACATACCCAATCTGGACAAAATTTTAACGATCCAGAACCAACTTAATTCTTTACCTGGGCTTCATAATCAAAAACATTATAGCTCCCGTTTATTTACTTATTTACCAGAGATAACACCTGTAAATGTCAATATAGGTAAGTTAAACTTGGACACCGCGGCCAATACCCTAGAATTTACTGGCACCGCCGATAAGGTAGAAAGCGTCAACAAGTTCGTTGATACATTGAAATTCACGACTTACACGGGAGATCAAAATAGTCAAAAGAACGTGTTTAGTAATGTACTGCTTAGCAAAATTGATCGTGATGATAAAGGTGCCTCCTATACCATTGATTGCAGTTTTGATCCTGTTTTATTCTCTGGGACTAATGAGATTAAATTGGTCATACCAAAAGAAACCACTACTCGATCAGTCATAAATGCCCCCAGTACGACCAGCCCACTGTTTAACGGGCAGACTAAAACCCAAACACAGCAACAGCAGGGAGCGCAATAATGGCAGATAAGAGCAGTAAAAAGGTCTCAGTTAAACACCTGCAGATTGATAAGGATCAATCAACTATATTAGTCGTAATCGTAGTAGCTGTAGTGGTGGTAGTTTTTAGTCTATTTGCCACAAAATCTATGATTAGTAAGGGCCTATATCAGAAGAGAGCACTTCACGCCCGGAAAGACGTGGCGGCCACTTTAAAATCAAATTATACTTCAGCTCAAGCCCTATTTACACAATATAAAGTGTTCGCTGATCAAGACCCGAATATTTTGGGTGGCGCCGTAAACGGTAATAGTAACCTTGATGGCCAAAACGCTGTGGTCGTGCTGGACGCGCTACCAAGTAATTATGATGCACCAGCACTGGCGACTAGCGTCGAAAAAGTACTCTCTGATCGCAATGTGACTATAAATTCGCTTACACTTACTGATGATCCGGCAAGTAATTCAGATCTACCACAAGCCCAGCCTCAACCAAAGACCATTAGTTTTTCATTCGAAGGAACGACATCTTTTGCCACGGGGGCACAAGTTTTACAGGATTTTGAACATTCGATCAGGCCTTTCGATATCAACACGCTAGAAATTAGCGGTACTGACACACAGCTTAAAATGATCGTTGGAATGACAACTTACTTCCAGCCAGCTAAAAGCCTGGACCTCAATGCAACAAAGGTGGTTAAGTAATGAAGCGTAAAGAATTATTAATTATTGGAATGACCGCATTCATAGCGGCTATCTTTTCTTTCGTGATTAGCGGTGTGGTATTTGGTTCACCAAAGAAGAATCCCATTAAAGTACCGGTAGTTACACCGATTAGTTCTTCATTCCCCTCAGTTTCGACTGATCAGGACTATCAGCCATTCTTTAACGATAAAGCCCTTAACCCAACACAGCTGATACAGATAGGTGGAAATAATAACTCAGCACCTTTCAATGACAGTATCCAGCAATAAAAACCAAGAAAAATGAGCGTACTGTTATCGGAAACAACCCAGCATGAGATTGAGCAGGAGCTGATTAAAGAAGGCCTGATCACTGAGGATGAGCTGGAGCTATTCCGAGCCAAAGCCGGTAAAGACCACAAGCCGCTGTTCAGCCTTTTGATTAACGAGAAGGCGATTACCGACGAGCAGTTCACTAAGGCCAGCGCGTTGGTCAACAAAATACCTTATGTGAATCTGACCGAAGCTCCGCCGATTTCACAAAAAGTGCTGGAGCTTATCAACCAAGACACGGCGAATTTTTACATGGCTGTACCGCTGGGAACCATGAAGGACAGGCTGGTCGTAGCCATGCTGGACGCCGATAACCTGCAAGCCGTCGATTTTCTTAGTAATAAAGTTGGTAAGCCACTTCAAGTCTATGCGGCCAGTGAATCCGGTATCCGCCGGATGCTCAAGCAGTATGAGCGTAATATCCAAAAAGGAGTCAGTTCGATGCTGGCCGGCGTGGAGGAACTAGCGGCTGCCGAGACCAAAGAAAGTGAAGAGACACCGAAGGGTGAAGTTCAGCCTAAATCAGACAAAAAAGTCCAAGTCATCGTTCAGGACTCGCCGATCAGTAAAGCTTTATCGGCAATCATGGAATACGCCGCTAAGAACCGGGCCAGTGATATCCACATCGAACCGCTGGAAAAAGAGTTGACCATCCGTACCCGAATCGATGGTGTGCTGCGCGAAATCATGCGCCTTCCCAAGAGTACTGAGCCGGCGCTGGTCAGCCGGATTAAGATCCTTTCAAATTTAAAAATCGACGAGCACCGTGTGCCGCAAGACGGCCAGTTCACGATCAAGGTTGAAGACCTGGAAATCGATCTGCGTATCGCCATCAGCCCGACTGTTTGGGGAGAGCAGGTGGTCATCCGATTACTGGATAAAACAGGGACCAGTTTGAAATTGGAGGATATGGGTTATACCGGCCGGGCCTTACGTACGATTCGAAAAGGGCTGAAGCAGCCGCATGGCATGATTCTTACTTCGGGCCCGACTGGTTCCGGGAAAAGCACTAGCATGTACGCGATGATCTCGGAAATCAAAGACGAATCGATCAATATCGTAACTTTGGAAGATCCGGTTGAGTATAAAATCGACGGAGTCAATCAGATACAGGTCAACCCGGACGTCGGCCTGACCTTCGCGACCGGCTTGCGCTCTATCCTGCGCCAAGACCCGGACGTTATTATGGTGGGTGAGATTCGAGATGCCGAAACCGCTAATCTGGCCGTTCAGGCGGCTCTAACCGGCCACCTGGTGTTCTCGACGCTTCACACTAATTCGGCGGCCGGTATCCTGCCGCGCTTGCTAGATATGGGCCTGGAGCCATTTTTAATAGCATCAACCGTTCACACTGTCATTGGCCAGCGCTTGGTCCGTCGGGTCATACCGGATGGCGAAGCTTATAAGTCTAACAGTGTAGAAACCGCCGCGATCCATAATGCGATCGGCAATTTACTGCCGAAAACCAAAGAGGACATGCCCAAGGTCGCCGCCGACTTAGGCTACAAGAGCTTGCCCTTAGCCGGTCAAAACGCTTATACTTTGCCTAAGGGTAAAGTCACCCCCGACAATCCAACCGGCTATTCCGGGCGCCTTGGGCTGTATGAAGTATTCGAGGTTAGCGAGAAGATCCAGGATTTGATCATCAAGCACTCTACCAGCTCCGTTATACAGAAAGCCGCCCAAGATGAGGGAATGGTCATAATGCGTCAAGATGGTTACTTAAAGGCATTAGCTGGACTGACGACACTACTGGAAGTCGACAGGGTAGCGACCTCGGACGCTTAGAAAAGGGCACCAATAACAGGGGTAAAACAAATGCAGCCAACAAATCCAACACCATCAGCGCCAGCTCCAAAACCGCAAGGGCCCAAGATTGAATTATTACTTGAGGAGGTGGTCAAAAAAGACGCTTCGGACTTGCATCTGCAAGTCGGGATGCCGCCGATGCTGAGGCTTGATGGCGCCCTGACACCCCACGACCAAAACCCCCTGGATGAAAAGGGTGTCGAAGAATTGGTATTCTCGCTTTTGGACGACGACCAAAAGCAAATATTGCTGCGTGATAAGGAGTTCGACTTCAGCTTCGCCTTTGGCGATTTAGGACGATTCCGGGTCAATGCTTTCCACGAACGCGGCAACCTAGCCGCTGCCCTGCGGTTGATTCCGAATAAAATCCGGACGATTGAAGACCTGGGCCTGCCGCCGGTGACTAATAAGTTTACTGAATACCCGCGAGGGCTGGTTTTAGTTACCGGACCGACCGGATCGGGGAAATCGACCACTCTGGCGGCTTTAGTCGACAGGATAAATAGCGACCGGGCCAGCCACATCATTACAGTTGAAGATCCGATCGAGTATACGCACCGTTCCAAGAAATCGTTGGTGGTCCAGCGCGAAGTCCACTACGACACCTTCAGCTTCGCGGCGGCCCTGCGTTCGGCTTTGCGTGAGGATCCGGATGTAGTGCTGATTGGTGAGATGCGTGATCTGGAAACCATCTCAGCCGCCATTACGATTGCCGAAACCGGGCACCTAGTATTTGCAACGTTACACACTAACAGCGCCAGCCAAAGTATCGACCGGATGGTCGATGTCTTTCCACCGCACCAACAGGCCCAGGTCCGGGCTCAGCTGGGCAACATTCTAATGGCTATCTGCTCGCAGCGATTAATTCCGGCGTTAGGTGGCGGCCGAATCGCGGCCGCTGAAATCTTAGTAGCGACACCGGCAGTCCGCAACATCATCCGTGAAGGCAAAAGCTACCAGCTGGAGGCTGTCATCCAAACCGGTGCCGAATATGGTATGCAGAGCATGGACAAAACTCTTGTTAATTTAATCCATACCGGTGTTATCAGCTACGATGAAGCCCGCAATTACGCGGTCGACCTCGAAGAACTTGATCGGCTAATGAGAGGCTAGCCGATGCTGACTTATAAATTTATTGCCCGCGATCCTGCAACTAAGCAGCGCATTACATCGGAGGTCCAAGCCGAAAGTGAGCAGCAGGCGGCCAAGGCCATAAAAGATCAGGGGTACGCTCCTCTCGAAATAACATTAGCTGATGAAGCTGGTGTACTTGACAAGTTTACCAGCCGGGTAAAAACCAAAGATAAAGTTATTTTTTCGCGTCAAATGTCCACGCTTATCAATGCCGGCTTGCCACTGGTACAAGCCTTGAGAAATGTAGAAGCCCAGACAGCAAGCAAGCCTCTTAAGATAGTTATCCAAAAAGTGATCGCTGATGTTGAGGCCGGATCGGCCTTCTCAGAAGCGCTAGCCCGTAATCCAAAAGTATTCAACCGGATTTATACGAGTATGGTCGAGGCCGGAGAAGCCTCGGGCACCCTTGATAAATCGCTGGAGCGCCTAGCTAACCAACAGGAAAAAGATGCCGAAATTATATCTAAGGTCCGTGGAGCTCTTATTTATCCGGCTTTGGTTATAGTCGTTATGATCGCTGTAGTTACTTTCATGATTGTAGTAGTTTTACCCCATGTTGAAGATATATATAAGGACATACCTGGGGCCACACTACCAATATTAACGCGCATATTACTGTATATATCCAAAATTATCAGCCGGTTCTGGTGGCTAATATTGATTCTTGCCGGAGTCGCCTTCTTTTTCACGACACGCTGGGCGCGCACAGGTCCGGGTAAAGAGGTAGTGGATAAGGCTAAGATGAGGATGTGGCCGCTTGGCCGTCTGTTCATGAAGCTGTACATGGCCAGGTTCGCCAGGACTGCCGAAACACTGGTTTCTAGCGGCGTGCCGCTGCTGCAGGTGATGAATATCGTTTCCGAAGCAGTTAATAATATTCATATTAGCCGGGCTGTTGATGCTGCATCCGAGAAAGTGAAGGGTGGAAAAGCTCTCTCCGAAGCAATAGAGGGTGATCCGAATTTCTTGCCGCTTGTCCCTAATATGATAAGGATTGGCGAGCAATCCGGATCACTTGAGACCATGCTTGGGAAAACTGCCGACTATTTTGAGCGTGAAGTCGACAATGAAATAAGGGCAATATCAACGATAATCGAGCCAGTGCTGATGATTCTCCTAGGCGTCATGGCCTTAATCATTGTAGCCGCTGTCCTTCTGCCTATATATGGTCTATCGGGCAAGCTAAACGTTAAATAATTAGCCTATTGCATTTTTATATCTAAAGCCATATGATTGTCCGTATAAGCATAACCATAATAAAAGCCATAGCAAAGGGGGCATTTGCTTAAACACTATGAAAAACGTATATAAACAAAAGCGGGCCGAGGGTTTCACCATCATCGAAGTGATGATTGTGCTGGCTATCGCCGCTGTAATCTTATTGATTGTTCTGTTGGCAGTTCCAGCACTTCAGCGGAATAGCCGCAACACTCAACGTAACAATGACGCTGCGCAAATCGCCGCCGCAGTAAACACCTGCCTGACTAATCAGAATGGGGATCCGACGAAGTGTCAAACACAAGCCACTACTAGCGTAGACCTTGATACCACAAAGCTTGGTCAGCTAAATAACCCAGCCCCAACCTATTCGGCCACTGGTGCCATGGGAACTACCACATCTGCTCACTGGACATTCGCCTACCACTGCGTTGGTAATGTGCCGACTGCTGGTGGCTCCAGCCGAGCTATCATTGTGACTTTCCAAACGGAAACCACAAATGCGGCCGCACCGAACAACCGCTGCATTGAAGGCTAGTCGTAATAGACTTCAAAAAAATAGCCGCCCGAAAGGGGCGGCTATTTTCGTATTTGCTTAAGGCCGTGCTAGGATAATGCTAATGGCTCAAATAATCGTCATATTGGCCTTGCTAGGTCTATGTGTCGGCAGTTTTGTTAACGCATTAGTCTGGCGATTGCATCAGCAAGGTAGAAAAAAAGACAAAAAACTATCAATCATCAAAGGCCGTTCAATGTGCGTTAATTGTCGCCATGAGCTAGCCTGGTACGATCTTATACCTGTTTTCAGTTGGTTAATGCTAGCCGGAAAATGCCGCTACTGCCATAAACCTATTTCAACCCAATATCCGGCCGTTGAAATTATTGGCAGCATTATATTCGCTGGCAGCTATGCCTTCTGGCCAGCCATTGTCCACATAAATGGCCAATGGCTTCTTTTGACCACCTGGTTAGTCTGTTCGGTCGGGCTGCTGGCTTTGGCCGTCTATGACCTACGTTGGATGCTACTGCCTAACAGATTGATCTATCCTACGCTTCTAGTGGCGATTACGGGTCGATTGGCCTACATTACTGCATTTGAAAAACGTCCATTACATGCGTTAGTACTTTGGATATTCTCGGTGGCCATTGCAAGTGGTGTGTTTCTGGCATTATTCGTTATATCTGACGGAAAATGGATTGGTTATGGCGATGTGCGTCTGGGGCTGATAACAGGCACACTGTTAGCTGATCCTGCGAAAAGTCTAGCCATGCTTTTTCTAGCCTCCTTGATCGGTACGCTGGTAATCCTACCGGCACTCAGCAAAGGTAACAAAAAACTTACTAGTAAATTGCCGTATGGGCCATTTTTAATAGCCGGAACTGCTATTATGATCGTATTCGGAACTCAGCTGCTTGATTGGTATAAGGGACTGATTCTATAACTTCTTAAAATAAGCGCTCTTTCTCCATAAAGCTTATGCTATACTGAGGGCTATGCAGAGTGTGTCCAGCGGGTACACCATGGTAGAAATAATGGTCGTGTTGGCTGTTTCATCTTTTCTTATCTTGGTGTCAGCAACTTTTTTATCGGGCTCTCGTGGTCGCACTGAGTTCTCCCAAAGCATGAGAGATTTACAGTCCCAAATACAGTCGTGGATAGATGATGTACCAAATGGGTTCGCCTACCAAACGAACGCGAATGCTTATTGCCACTTAGGTGGGGGGTCAGTAGTGATTGACAACGGTGGAAAACCGCAAAGCGCCAAGCCTGATTGTATCTTTTTGGGTAAAGCTATCCAGTTTACAGACGCACCCTCAACTGCTGTGTACGCGTATTCTGTCTTTGGTCTAAGGACTGACTCATCCGGTAATTTAGTGCCAACATTACAAGCTAGTGGTCCAGTTCCTGCGGCCAATGCAACAGGTACCGGTACGGCCAATTTTACAGACACCTATAATCTGAAAACCGGCACACAACTCAAGAAAATTGTAAAGTCCAGTGGAATTACCAGTTTTGGTGTTAATAGCCATATGGCCGGATTCTATCTGAGTTTGAACACAGACGCTAGTATCGGCCAGAACGGTAATAGCAATCTTATCGCCTATCAGTATCCAATTGGTAACTATCCTAACATTAACGATAATCAGATAGTTCACTGTATTGAAGGTGTTCCCGGAGTTTGTAATTTTACAGCAAGCGGTAACCCTGACGCCTTAAGTGACTGGGAACTTTGTTTTGAGAATAATGCGAATTTGGAAACTGCACTTCTGACGATTTCAGCCAGCAGCAATGGCTTTAACCCGCAAACTAAGCTGGAGTTTCAGGCATGTTAAGGTTGAAAAAAAACCGGACAACAGGCGACACTATTGTTGAGGTATTAATCGCCATTGCTATTGCATCTTTCGCTATCGGGACATCTTACTCTCTGGCTAACAAAAGCTTACAAAACGCGATTACAGCCAGTGACCGAAATCAGGCTGTTAATATAGCCCAGAATCAAATTGCTGATTTAAAGTTGCGACATCCCGCTTATAGCAGTGAGGATTCTTTTAATGCTGATTTCGGGGTGCCGAGCGGTGTAAGCGGCCCGCCATATCCGGTTCATGGCCGAGACTTTTGCTTATTGGATGGTCCAACGGCAAACGGATTGCCTAGTTGGCTGCCAAAGGTAAACCCTGACATCCACACGGATGCGGATGCCAATACGCTCAATAGCTCTACATACGACACTACAAACTGTTTGCAGAAAGGACAGTTTTATGTAAATATTGCGGCCGAAGTAACCTCCACATCGAATAACACACCCGCGAATCGCACGGTTTTTAAAATTTCTGTCCACTGGCCAACTTTAGGCGGCGGGACTTCCGAAGCAGATTTATACTATAGGTTTTAAATGAAAAATATTAAGAAACAATCAGGGTTCACAGTTATAGAACTGTTAATTGCCACGGCGGTTTTTTCAGTCGTCCTTCTAGTTTTCATCACGGCTTTCCTGCGTATTAGTGAGCTGTTCTACAAGGGAGTTAACTTATCTAACACACAGGAGGCGGCCAGGACAATCACCCAGGATATTGCTAGCGATATCCAGTTTTATCACGCTCAACCGCAAAGTTTCGCTAACTATTTCTGCATAGGCAGCCATCGTTATGCTTTCAACCAATTCGTGCAGTATGTCCC
>Ga0207667_10008214_pt1 | contig 12424 bp, 6 predicted proteins | sample KBSCornC52_FD_184301 | JGI IMG/M metagenome (GOLD analysis project Ga0207667, IMG submission 184301) | Corn rhizosphere microbial communities from Kellogg Biological Station, Michigan, USA - KBS Corn C5-2 (SPAdes) (version 2) | ecosystem: Host-associated > Plants > Roots > Rhizosphere > Soil ...
AGGCGTCGTTCAGGACCTGGGACGAGGTCGTCGCCATCGACAAGGACCTGTCGGCGCGCGGCAAGAAGGCCATCCTGTGGGACTACAACAAGAGCTTCTTCAGCTGGCCGTTGCTGGCCGGCTCGGGCGGCACGATCTTCGGCACGAAGCCCGACGGCAGCCTCGACACCGACACCGTGGGCGTCAATGCCCCCGGCGCGGTGCGGGCCATGACCATGCTGCAGGGCCTCATCAAGTCCGGCGTGCTGCCCAAGGGCGCGGGCTACTCCGAGATGGAAGGCGCGTTCAACCGCGGCGAGATCGCGATGATGATCTCCGGGCCCTGGGCCTGGGACAACGTCAAGAAGAGCCACATCGACTTCGGCGTCGCGCCGATCCCGAGCGTCGACGGCCATGATCCCAAGCCCTTCGTGGGCGTGCTGGGCTGCATGATCGCGGCGCCCAGCCGGAACAAGGACCTGGCGCGCGACTTCCTCGAGCACTACGTGCTGACGCTGGACGGCCTGCGCACCATCAACGCCGACGTGCCGCTGGGCACGCCCGCCAACAAGGCGTTCTACGAGGAGCTCAAGGCCGACCCGCACATCGCCGCCACGATGGACAACGCGCGCCGCGGCGTGCCGGTGCCCAACATCCCCGAGGTCGGCAAGTTCTGGACGGCGATGGACGCCGCGTTCGAAGCCGTCACCAACATGCGCCAGTCGCCGCAGGACGCCCTGGACGGCGCCAAGGCCCGGATCCTCGTCAAGTGACCGCCATGAATTCGTTCGACCTCAAGCGCGCCGCTGGCGCGGGCGTCGCGGCCCTGGCCGGGCTCGCCGGCCTGTGGCTCGTCTACGCCATCTACTCCGCCGGCCAGCCGGTGCTGGCCATCGCGGCCCTGGTGCTGCTGGCCACGGGCCTGTACGTATACGTGTCGCGCGCCGCCCTCGCCTGGCGCTACCTGTTCCCGGGCGTCACGGGCATGCTGCTGTTCGTGGCCTTCCCGCTGGTCTACACGATGTGGATCGGCTTCACGAACTACTCGTCCACCCACCTGCTGAGCCAGGCGCGCGTGAAGGCCTACCTGCTGGAGCAGACGGTGCCGGACGAGGATCACTCGCTGGAGTTCACCCTGCACCGGGACGGCGACAAGCTGCGCGTGGTGCTGGCACCGCAGGACGCCGCCTCGGGCGGGCAGAGGTTCGTCTCGCCGCCGCTGAAGCTCAAGGGCGACGACGCGGCGACCACGACGATGAGCGTCGTGCCGGCCGACCAGGTCCTGGCACCGGCCCTGTCCACCCGCGACCAGCTGGCGCACCGCGATGCCCTGCAGGCCCTGAAGCTGCAGATGCCCGATGGCCGCACCCTCGTCTATACCGGCGTGCACGAATTCGGCCCTTCGGCCGCCGTCTGGCGCGCCAACGCCGACGACTCGCTCACGCGCCTGGACGACAACAAGACCTACGCACCGAACAACGCCGAAGGCTTCTACATCGCCGCCGACGGCGAGCGCCTGCAGCCCGGCTACAAGGTCACGGTGGGCCTGGCGAACTACGCGCGCATGCTGGCCGACCGGGAGTTCCGCGGCCCGTTCATCTCCATCTTCGTGTGGACGGTGGTGTTCGCGGCGCTGTCGGTGGCGGCCTCGCTGGCGGTGGGCTGCACGCTGGCGGTGCTGCTGAACTGGGAGGCGCTTCGCTTCAGGACGCTGTACCGCACGCTGCTGTTCCTGCCGTACGCGGTGCCGGGCTTCATCTCGATCCTGGTCTTCAAGGGCCTGTTCAACCAGAACTTCGGCGAGATCAACGGCATCCTCGACGCGGTGTTCGGCATCAAGCCGGCGTGGTTCGCCGACCCGCTGCTGGCGCGCACGATGATGCTGGTCGTCAACACCTGGCTCGGGTACCCGTACTTCCTGGTGCTGTGCACGGGCCTGCTCAAGGCGATCCCGGTCGACCTGTACGAGGCCTCGGCCATCGCGGGCGCCAGGCCGCTGACGAACTTCTTCAAGATCACGGCACCGCTGATCGTCAAGCCGCTCTCGCCGCTGATCATCTCGGCGTTCGCCTACAACTTCAACAACTTCGTGCTGGTCTCGCTGCTGACCAACGGCCGGCCCGATTTCCTCAACACGAAGATCCCCGCGGGCACCACCGACATCCTCGTGTCGTACACCTACCGCATCGCGTTCCTCGACTCCGGCCAGAACTTCGGCCTGGCGGCCGCGATCTCGACCGTGATCTTCTTCCTCGTCGCGCTGATGTCGTACGCGAACTTGCGCGTCGCGGCCCGCGGCGCTCGAAAGGCTTGAGTCCACCATGGCCATCGTCACCGGCAAGAACCAACGCTGGCGCGTCTTCGGGGCGCACGCGTTCCTCATCGTGCTGCTCGTGGTCACGCTGTTCCCGCTTGCGGCCGTGATCTCGATCTCGCTGCGCCCGGGCAACTTCGCCAACGGCTCGCTGATCCCGCGCGAGATCAGTCTCGAGCACTGGAAACTGGCGCTCGGCTTGGACGTCACCACCGCCGACGGCGTCGTCGTGCACCCGCCCTTCCCGGTGCTGCTGTGGCTGTGGAACTCGATCAAGGTGGCCACGCTCGCATCGGCGCTGATCGTGGTGATCTCCACCACCGCCGCCTACGCCTTCGCGCGCCTGAAGTTCGCGTTCAAGCTGCCCATCCTCAACAGCATGCTGCTGCTGCAGATGTTCCCGCCCGTGCTCGCGCTGGTGGCGATCTACGCGATCTTCGAGACCATCGGCAACTACGTCCCGGCCCTGGGCCTGGAAACGCACGGCGGCCTGGTCGTGGCCTACCTGGGCGGCGTGGCGACGCACGTCTGGACGATCCGCGGCTACTTCGAGACGATCCCGGTCGAGATCGAGGAGTGCGCGAAGGTCGACGGCGCGAGCCACTTCCAGGCCTTCTTTCGCGTGCTGCTGCCGATGGCCGTGCCCATCCTGATGGTGGTCTTCGTGCTGGCCTTCGTCGGCACCATCATCGAATACCCCGTCGCCTCCATCCTGCTGCGCGAGGAGAACAACCTGACCCTGGCCGTCGGCTCCAAGTACTACCTGGCCGACCAGAAGTACCTGTGGGGCGACTTCGCGGCCGCCGCGGTGCTGTCGGGGCTGCCGATCACCGTGGTGTTCCTCGCGGCCCAGCGCTGGATCGTGTCGGGGCTCACCGCCGGGGGCGTCAAGGAATGAACCGCCGGCCGCTCGTCATGTCGCTGGCGGGCGCGCTGTGCGCGCTGGCCGGGCCGCACGCCTTCGCGCAGAAGGCGGACTACGCCAACGGCTTCGACCAGGCTGTCGCCGGTGTCTTCGAGGCGCGCGAGCAGGACTGGCGCGACGGCGCGGTCGTCTACCAGGTCTACGTGGACCGCTTCGCGCCGCCGGCCGACCTCGCGGCCAAGCGCGCGCTGTACCCGGCGCCCAAGAAGCTGCATGCGTGGACCGACCTGCCCACGCACGGCCGCTACCTGCCCGAGGCCAAGGTCTGGAGCCACGAGATCGACTTCTGGGGCGGCGACCTGCAGAGCCTGCGCGGCCGGCTCGACTACGTGAAGGATCTGGGCGTCGACGTGCTGTACCTGAACCCGATCGCCCTCGCCTACACCAACCACAAGTACGACTCGCTCGACTACCGCGCCGTCTCGCCCGAGTACGGCACGCGGGAGGACGCCCGCGCGCTCGCGCGTGACGCGCATGCGCGCGGCATGAAGATCATGCTGGACGGCGTGTTCAACCACATGGGCCGCAACGCGCCCGTGTTCCGGCAGGCCGAGGCCGATTCGAAGAGTCCGTACCGCGACTGGTTCGTGTTCGGGCCGCAGTACGCCGGCGGGGCCCGCGCGTGGGCGCTCGCCGAGAACCTGCCCGAGCTGAACCTGGAGAACCCGTCGGTGCGCGACGACCTGTGGAACGCGCACGACTCCGTGGTGCGGGGCTGGCTGCGCGACGGCTTCGATGGCTGGCGCCTGGACGTCGCCTTCGACATCGGCTTCAAGTACCTCGGCGAGCTGACCCGGGCCGCGCATGCGGAAAAGCCCGGCTCGCTGGTGGTGGGCGAGATCGCCAACTTCCCCCAGGAGTGGTTCCCGTCGGTCGACGGCCTGATCCACTTCACGCTGCGCCAGGTGATCCTGGGCGTGGCGAGCGGCCGCATCGACGCCGCGACGGGCCAGCAGATGATCGCGCGCATCGTCCAGGACGCCGACTACGAACACATCCTGAAGTCCTGGGTCTACCTGGACAACCACGACACCCCGCGGCTGGCCACCGCCCTGCCCGACCCGCGCGCGCGCCGACTCGCGCAGGTGCTGCAGTTCACCCTGCCGGGCTCGCCCAACCTGTACTACGGCACCGAGCTGGACATGCCCGGCGGCGACGACCCCGAGATGCGCGCGCCCATGCGCTGGGATCTGGTCAAGCCCGACAACGCCGTGCTGAACTGGAACAAGCGGCTGATCGCGCTGCACAAGGACAACCGCGCGCTGCGCGTCGGCAACTTCCGCACGATCACGGCCGGCCGGCTGATGGGCTTCGAGCGCAGCACCGAGCGCGCGGCCGACGCCGTCGTCGTGCTGCTGAACCCTTCCGACCAGCCGGTCACCGACACCGTGCTCATCCCCGACTCCAAGCTGATGGACGGCACGCGCATGGTCAACCTGCTGGCCGACAGGAGCGACCCCGCCACGCCCGCCGACGTCCGCCTGTTCGCCGCGCTGATGCACCTGACGCTGCCCCCGCATGGCTTCGTCGTCCTCAAGCCCGACGTCGCGCCGCCGGGCGGCTACACCAACTACAAACGCGTCCAATGAAGTTCCGACCCGCCCGCTCCGCGCTCGCGCTCACCCTGGTCGCCGGCGCCGCGCAGGCGTTGGCCGCGGACTGCCGCCCCGACCCGCTGCCGCACCGCGACCTCTATGTGCGCGGCACGCCCACCGGCTGGCGCGCCGAGGACGAGATGGCGATGCGCTGGCAGTGCGACCACTGGGAATGGGTCGGCGCGCTGCAGGGCGAGCACCTGGTCAAGATCGGCGACGAGGACTGGAGTCCCGACGCCGACCTGGGCGTCGCGCCCGGCACGCCGGCGCTGGCCTCTGGCGTGAGCGCGCCGGCGGTACGCAAGGGCGAAGCGGCCAAGCACCGGTTCGACGGCATGGCCCGCGTGGCGCTCCAGCCCGCCGCGACGCCCGACGGCGCACCGCTGCTGGCCATCACGGACCTGCCCGCGGACACGCCGCCCCCGGCCGCCGCCGCGTCGGCCGTCACCGATCCCGTCGCGCTGAGCGTGGCCTTCGACTCGCACAAGACCGCGGACAAGTCGCCTTACGGCGCGGTCACGACGGGCACCGACGTGGCATTCGCCCTCGCGGCGCTGCCCGGCGTCGAGCAGGCGACGCTGGTCGTCGAGAAGCGCCGGCTCGAGGGCGACCAGACGACGCTGGCCTACACCGAGCTCGCGCGCGTCCCGCTCAAGCGCATGCCCGCGGGCGCGGACGGGCGCGAACGTTGGCGTGGCGATTTCAGGTTCGACGCGGCCGCGGTGCACGGCTACTGGTTCGAACTGCGCATCGGTGGCCGCACCTTCGTGTTCGAGAACAACGCGACGCCGATCTACTGGACGCGCGAGCGCGGCGCCGGCGGCGCGGGCGTCGTGGCGGAGGTGCCGCATTCGGCCAGCCGCATCCGCCGCTTCCGCCAGACGGTCTATGCGCCCTATGCCGTGCCGGACTGGGCCCGGGATGCCGTCTACTACTACATCTTCCCCGAGCGCTTTCGCAACGGCGATCCGCGCAACGACCCCAAGCCGGGCGTCGACAGGTTCCACGACAAGACGGTGGAGTTCCACGCGAACTGGAACGACAAGCCCTGGCGTCCGCACACCGGCGACGGCAGCGACGACGAGTACAGCAACGACTTCTTCGGCGGCGACATCGCCGGCATCATCCAGAAGCTCGACTACATCCGCAGCGTCGGCGCGAACACGCTGTACATCACGCCGATGTTCACCGCGGCCAGCAACCACAAGTACGACACCGCCGACTGGAAGCACATCGACCCGCACTTCGGCACGAACGCCGACTTCGCGCGCCTGTGCCGCGAGGCCGCCAGGCGCGGCATCCGCGTGCTGCCCGATGCGTCGCTGAACCACTCGGGCGCCGACTCCATCTACTTCGACCGCTTCGGCACGCGCGGCGGCCATGGTGCGTTCGAGGGCGGCCGGATCAACCCGGGCTCGCCGTGGGCCAGCTGGTACACGTTCGACGCGTCGCAAACCGAGCCGGACAAGCAGTACAAGGGCTGGCTGGGGGTGTCCGAGCTGCCCGAGCTGGACAAGGCCGACCCGTCGTATCGCGCCTTCGCGTACGGGGCGCCCGATTCGGTCACGCGCACGTGGCTGCGCGCCGGCGCCGCGGGCTGGCGCATGGATGTCGCGCCCTGGGTGCCGGACGACTTCTGGCGCGGCTGGCGCAAGGCGGTCAAGGAGACCCGACCCGACGCGCTGACCGTCTCCGAGACCTGGTGGGACGCCTCCAAGTTCTTCCTGGGCGACGAGTTCGACTCGACGATGGACTACATCTTCCGCAACGCCGTGCTGGACTACGCCAACGGCGGCGACGCCCGGCTGATGGTGGCCAACCTCGAGGAAATGCGCGAGGCCTACCCGCCGCAGACCTTCGCCGCGCTGATGAACCTGCTGTCCACGCACGACACCGCGCGCTCGCTCCACGTGCTGGGCGACGTCGACGGCAAGAGCACGCCGGCCGAGGTGGCCCTGGCCAAGCAGAAGCTGCGCCTCGCGGTCTTCTTCCAGATGACCTACCCCGGCTCGCCCACGATCTACTACGGCGACGAGGTGGGCCTGACCGGCGGCGAGGACCCGTACAACCGCGGCACCTACCCGTGGGCCGATCGCGGCGGCCATCCGGACGAGGCGATGCTGGCCGACTTCCGGCGCCTGACGCGGTTGCGCCACGACCTGCCCGTGCTTCGCCACGGCACGCTGCTCGCGCCGCTGCACGTCGACGAGCATGTGGTGGCGCTGGCCCGCCACGACGCTGCCGACTGGGCCATCACCGCCACGAACAACGGCGACGCGCCGCGCACCGTGTCGGTCCAGTTGCCCGAGGGCGCGCCGCTCATGGGCTGGACCGACGTGCTCGCGAAGACGCTCGCGGCGGTCGATCCGCATGCCCGCACGCTGACGCTGGAGGTTCCCCCGCGTTTCGGCGTGGTGCTCGCCACGGGCCGGGGGACGACCCCGTCGCGCTGACGTGTTCGTGGGGTTGAACTGGCACCAAGGCGCCAGCCCCCTCCTTCGATCCGGCGCCGACGATCGGCGGCGGCGCGCCGCCAACGGCGACGACCGGCCACGTCATTCCGGGATGTCCACGCCTTCTTCGGCGGCGCGCGCAGGGCCGCAATGGGCGGGAGGCGCCTCGCGGCGCCCGAGCCTCACTTGCAGTCGTCGATGGCCGTGGGCGCGCCACCCTGCATCTGCGCCTGGCAGCGCGCGGAACTGCGCGCCTGGTCGTGCATCAGGGCCGCCTTGCGGCGCTCCTCGTCGTTGGCGAATTTCTGCGCATTGTCCAGGTCGACCTGGAGATTGGGCGCCTTCGCGGGACGCGTGATCGTCGTGACATTGTCGTCGCCGGGCTTCAGGAAGGTCCAGAACGACGCCTTGGCGCCGCTCGGCCAGACGGCCGTGACCGCGGGCGTGCGGATCTGCCCGCTGGCGTCGGCGCCAGGCGGATACGATCGCATCTGCGGAGCCATGCCGATGGCCTTGCCATCTTCGTAAAGCATGGCGCCGCCGGGCGACGTCTCGTAGGTCAGCCTGGCGCCGCGTGGCTCGGTGGCGCAGCCGGCGAGCACCAGGGCGGCCACGGCGAGCGCGGCCAGGGCGATGCGGGGCATTGATGGCGTCATGGGGTCTCCCTCTTCTTTCAAGCCGCCCGGACCGGGGCGGCGGCACAGTGGTCAGTGATGAACTTCTCGTGGGTGGGCATCACGTCGACGCAGGCACCGATCACGCCCGCCACCTCGTCAAGGTACTTCGCGATCTCGTCCTCGCTCAGCAGGTCGGTGAGAGGATGGTATCCGCGAGGACGCACGCGCTGGCCATGCAGGACCTGCAGCCAGCTCAACTTGGGGAACAGTTCCTCGCCCTGGCGAAAGACACGACCGTCGGTGCGGAACAGTTCCATGCGCTTGCGCAGCTGCTCGGGGATCTCCATCTCGCGGCAGTAGTTCCAGAACGGTGTGTCGCTTCGCTCGGTGGCCTTGTAGTGCAGGATGATGAAGTCGCGCACCCACTCGTATTCCAGTTCCATCATGTGGTTGAACTGGTCGGTGACCGCCTCATCGAAGCCGGTCGTCGGGAAGTAGGTCATCAGGTGCGCGATGGCCGCCTGCACCAGGTGGATGCTGGTGGACTCCAATGGCTCGATGAACCCGGAAGCCAGGCCCACGGCCACCACGTTCTTGTTCCAGCACTTCAGGCGGCGGCCCGGCTGGAAGCGCAGTCCGCGCGGCTCCGCCAGCGCGGCGCCGTCAAGACCACTGAGCAGGACGGCGGTGGCTTCGTCGTCGCTCATGTATTTGCTGGCGTACACATGGCCGTTGCCGACGCGGTGCTGCAGCGGGATGCGCCACTGCCAGCCCGCCGGCCGCGCCGTGGCACGCGTGTAGGGGGTCAGTGGCCCTGCCGAGGCGCTGGGCACCACGACGGCCCGATCGCAAGGCAGCCAGTGCGACCAATCCTCGAAACCAGTCTTGAGCGCGCCCTCGATCAGCAAGGCGCGGAAGCCCGAGCAGTCGACGAACAGTCCACCTTCGACCACCTGGCCAGACTGCAGCGTGACCGACTTGACGAAGCCGTCGCCCTCGCGCTGCTGGACGCCGGTGATGCGGCCCTCGATGCGCTTGACGCCGCGTTGCTCCGCGTATCTGCGCAGGTAGCGCGCGTACAGGCCGGCGTCGAACTGGAACGCGTAGCGGATGTGCGAGAGCGGCGACTTGGGCATGTCCATGCGCGGACGCATGAACCGGTGCTTCTCCGCCGCCGCCGCGTTGATCGAGAACCGCTCCAGCTCGGGGGCCTTGCCGGCCAGGTACTGCTTGAGCCAGTACTGGTGGAAATCCACGGTCCACAGCTCCTGGCCGACTTGGCCGAAGCTGTGGAAATAGCGGTCGCCGACGCGTGCCCAGTCGACGAATTCGATGCCCAGCTTGAACGAGGCCTGCGTCTCGCGCACGAATTCGTCCTCGTCGATCTGAAGCATCGCATTGAACAGCGCGATCATGGGGATCGTGGACTCGCCCACGCCCACCGTGCCGATCTCCTCGGATTCGACCAGCGTGATGTCGTACTTGCCGCGCAGCACCTGCGACATCGCCGCGGCGGTCATCCAGCCGGACGTGCCGCCACCGACGATGACGATGTCCAGCTTGCCGGGTTCGCTCATGAGGGAAGTCTCCTCGCGAGGCCTGCGCAAAGCCTCGCTTGAATTGAAAAACCCTTGCGGACGGCCTGTCGCGCAAGGGTTTGCGGCGCGCTGCCGCACCACTGTACGACAGCGCGAGGACGCTCGCCTACAGCTTGTACGACACGCGCAGGTCGACCGAGGCGCCGGTCTTGTTCGTGGTCGTGATCGAGCCGGCGTAGTTGGCTTCCTTGTAGATCGGCTTGTTCAGGTTATTGCCTTCGAGGCGGATGCCCAGACCCTTGAGCCAACCCTCCTGGACCTCGTAGCCGACCTGTGCCGAGATCCACTTCTGCGGCTCGATGTAGACCAGCGTCGGATACCCGCCCACCGTATTGTTGGCCACGCTGCCGATGTACTTCGAACGCGAGTTCTGGGCGACGAACGCGCTGAATCCGCCGCGCTCGTAGTACACCATGATCTTGTCGTTGATGTGCGACATGTTGGGCAGGCCGATGGTGCCCGAGTTGGCGGGCTGCGTCGGGTTCAGGCCGATGGTGTTGGGCGCGTGGACCGAGCTGCTGGTCGACGAGAAGCTTCCGTTGATGCCGAAGCCGGTCAGGTAGTGGCTGAACATGCCGAACGGCAGTTGGGCCGTCAGCTCGAAGCCCTTGACGTTGCCGCCGCTGCCGTTGACGGTCGTGGTGTACTGACCGAGGTAGCCGAATTGCGCGGACGGCGACAGCCCCAGGCGCTGCGCGGCGTTCGAGAAGTCGTAGTTCGTCTCGTAGTCGGAAACGATGTAGGTATCGAGCTTCTTGTAGAACACGGCGGCGCTGACGTAGCCTTCCTTGTTCGCGAAGTACTTCTCGTACGACAGGTCCAACGCCTTGGCCTTGAACGGCTTCAGATACGGATTGCCCGCGGAGCCGCTCAGCACCGTGCAGTTGGGGATCGGGACGTTGTTGGCGTCCGCGCAACCGGACACCGGCACGAGCGACACGGAGAGCGAGTTGCGCATGTCGGTCATGTTCGGCCGCGCGATCTGCACCCCGGCGCCGAAGCGCAGCAGGTTGTCGTCACCCAGGTCGGCCGTCAGGTTCAGCGAAGGCAGCAAGTCGTGGAAGCTCGTGCCGTTGACCGTCTCGGCGGCCGCCGGGTTGTTCAGCGTCACGCTGGAGCCCACATTGGCCTGGAAGCCGCTGGACGACTGCTCGGTGTAGACGTACTGCAGGCCGAGGTTGCCGCGAACCGGGATCTTGCCCACTTCGGAATCGATGTCGAGCTTGCCGTAGATGGTGCTGACGTTCTCCTTGACGTTCCAGCTCTTGGAGAGGATGTCGTTGTTGTACTTCTTCAACAGCGCCGCGCCCGGGACGAGGCTGTCGGTAGGATCGAAGGTGAGCAGGTTGAGCCCGGTGCCGCCCACGTTGCCTTCGACATAGGCGCCGCTCGGGTACGGGATCGGATCGGTCGCGACGCCGCTGGCCGGGACGATCAAGGCCTCGATTGCAGTGCGGTCCTTCGTGCGCTTGGTGACGTTCGCGCCGAACTGGACGTCGCTGAACAGGCCTTGCGGCAGGTCGTGCGTGAAGTCGGCGCGCAGCGCGTCGATCTTGTCGATCGTGGTCGGCCCCTTGAAGTAGCCGTCCTGGGGCACGCCAGTCTTGCCGCTCCAGTCGGAGCCCATGTCGCGCAGCATGATCGACCCCGAAGACGTGTAGGCCGACGGGTTGCCCACGGTCAGTTGCGGCACGCCGAAGCCGTTGGGCGTCGTGAAGCTCAGCGTGTCGGCCTGGCCGATCTCGCCGTAGACCTCGATGTCGTGCTCGATGCGCTTGGCCGTGTTGTGGCTCACGTCCACCGACGCACGCCACGTGTCGGACAGCTTGACGCTGTTGCGCCAGCCAAACGACTGCAGCGTGTCGTTGTCCGTGATGGTCTCGGAGTCCGCGATGATGGAGCGGGTGTTGGTCGTTCCATCAGGCTTGGCCAGCGAGAACGTGCCGGACGTGATGTTGCCGCCGGACACCGTCGCGTTGGTGACCGGGAGGCCTCCCAGGCCGACCTTCATGAACGCGTTCTTCGTCGACGTGATGATTCGCGCGTGGAAGAAATCGATCTCGCTCGTGAAGTTCGCGTTCGGCTTGAACTCGAGCACGCCGGCCAAGCCGTCGCGGTCGTCGCGCACGTGCGTGTTCTGCACGCTCAGACCGTTGCCGAAGCCGGGGATGTTCACATTGTCGAACCCGCTCGGCGCCTTGCTGGTATCCGCGTCGGGCGTGCCGAGGTTGTTGCCGTTGGCATCGAAGGCCTGGTGGCCGCCGTCCCCCCAGTTGCCCGAGCCCACCTGGTTCGTGCGTCCGAACTTGTGCACGAAGCCCAGCGCGACACCGATCTTGCGGTCCGCGAATTGGTCGACGTAGATCAGCGAGTACTTGTTGCCGTGGCCGATGTCATGCAGGCCGACGCCGGTCTTGTCCTTCTCGAAGCTGCCGGCGATCATGCGCTTGGGCATCATGAGCGGATCGATCAGCTTGTTGTCGATCGTGCCCGCGAGGCCGGCGGTCATCAGTCCCGCGTCGCCCGTCTTGTAGACGGTGGCGCCGGCGATCAGCTCGGCCGGGTAGACGCTCAGGTCGTCGGCACGGCTGTCGCCCGTGCTGGTCTGCTCGCGGCCGTTGAGCAAGTAGCCGTTGAAGTCAGGGCCCAGGCCGCGGATGCTGACGTTCGTGGCGTTGCCGTTCTTGTCGCGCTGGGTCGTGACGCCAGGCAGGCGGGCCAGCGATTCCGCGATCGACGTATCGGGCAGCTTGCCGATGTCTTCGGCCGAGATCGCCTCGACGATCTGGTCGGAGTTCTTCTTCACCGAAATGGCGGCTTCGATGCCACGGCGGATGCCGGTGACGATGACCTGCTGCGTATCGCCGGCGGCGCCGGAGGCGGCAGCACCCGGCGCGGGCGCGGCGGCGGCGGCCGGCTCAGCCTGCGCGTAGGCCCCTGTCG
>Ga0207667_10008221_pt1 | contig 12417 bp, 9 predicted proteins | sample KBSCornC52_FD_184301 | JGI IMG/M metagenome (GOLD analysis project Ga0207667, IMG submission 184301) | Corn rhizosphere microbial communities from Kellogg Biological Station, Michigan, USA - KBS Corn C5-2 (SPAdes) (version 2) | ecosystem: Host-associated > Plants > Roots > Rhizosphere > Soil ...
CACATTGCCAATGGCTCCGACCAGCAGCGTATCCTCGGATAGGCCTAGAGCTGCGCGAATCGAATGATCGCGGCCCGGTTGAAAGGCCTCGAGGTCGACGCCGTTCGGGATGACCGCACAACTTGCGTCCGACAAACGCAACCGCTGCGCAATTTCCGCACGCAGATTTTCAGAGACGCACACGATCTTACGCGAGCCGTGGCGCACGAGGGCCGCCTTCAGGCCGGCGAAACGCTCCTTCGTGTTGATATCACTTTGACCATGCAGGACGGAGATGACGGGCACCCTGGTGAGCAAGCCTGCCAGACTTCCGTAGACGGCAGAGCCATAGAGGTGCGCGAGGACGACGTCGATGTCGGCTTGCCGGATGACCTGCATCAGTGCGCGCAAATAACCGACATTGAGCGAGCCGCTCGCAGGCAGGATCAAGGGTTCCAACCCAGCCTGGCGCAGTTGCTGCGCCAGCCAGCCGTCGCGACTCACGGCGCAGACACAGCGGAAGCGGCTCGTATTCAACCCGGTCGCGATCCGGAGGAAGACCGTCTCCGCGCCCCCGGGTCCGCCGGTATCGATCAGGTTGAGCACGTTCATTGGCGCAATACCCCGGCGACCCAATCACGGGCCTCGCGCAGTCCCGGCAGCGGATCGGTCCAGCGCAAGACCTCCTGTCGGCAGGCCGGGTCCACGAAGGAGCCCAGAAAGTGTCCCAGCGCCGCCAGTTTCCCGCTGCCGGCGAGCTCGTTCGAGCGGACCTGCAACAACAGATTATCCACATCGCCCAGCAGCCAACGCAGGCGCCGGCCCAGTGTATAGGATGGCTGCGGCAGAACCGGACCTGCCGCATCGTTCGTAAGTTGGCAGAGCAACCAGGGGAAATCGACCCCGCTGTCGATGGCCAGTTGCAGCGACCCCCAGAAACGGCCGTTCACCTCCATGATATGCGCCGTCCCTTCAGGCGTGACGCGGAATTCCACCATGGCGATCCCACGCCAACGTGCGGCCTCCAGCAACCGGGTCGCGGTAGCCTGCATACGGGAATCGATGGGCACGCTCTCGCTGAGTACACTGACGCCGCCGCTCGGAGGCTTTTCGCGGATGCGCCGGTGCGCAAACCAGGCGATGGGTCGATCGCCACCGTAGAGAGCGAAAATGCCGGCTCCGTGTCCCGGTATGAACTGCTGCACCAGGCAGGGAATGTCTTCCAGCCAGGAGAGGCGCGCCAACCGGCCCGGCAACTCATCCGGCGTCCTGACGATGCTCACGGCGGTTGATATGACGCGCTCACCCTTACGATAACGGGACCGGGACGGTTTGAGGACCAGCGGAAATCCCAAGTCAGTTGCAGCTGCCTCGATCTCGCCACGGCTCCTCGCCAGCTGCGTCGCGGGCACCGGCAGGCCCAGGCGGCGCGCGATGTCGACCAGGGCACCCTTGTCGGTCAATTGCTCATAGCTGTCGCGTGAGGGTGCCGCGAGGCGCGCATTGCCTACCGAGCCGGGCTCCGCGACCAGCAGCATACTGGTGAGGTCCGTGGTTGGAATCACGATATCGACACCGATCCGGCGTACAATTGCACCGATATTGTCGAGGAATCGGCCGGGCTCGCGGGACGGATCGGCATAGCAGACCGCCTCGCGGGCATACCGGGATGCGCCGGCAAGCGTCGAGGGAATGTGATCGGCGGCCGTTACATGCATGTTCTTTTTGCCGAGGCTGCGAACCACGGCGAGCGCGCTGCGCTGGCTCGCATCCAGCACTAGTATTCTCGGCATGTCCTGCCTTCGGCCGTCCTTCGGCTCGGACGTTTGTGCTTCACGTTTGTGCTTCATGATAGCAAAACAACTAGAATCGCGGCTTCCGATAACTGCGAGCCGAGTCGCGTTTTCAAGAGGTTACGGTATGCTCGATTTCGAGAGATATGGCGGCCGGCGCGGCTATCTCGTGCATCTCTCCGAGTTGTCCAAGAATATCTTCGGCCTGTACCGCCCGCTGGTGCAGATCGATTGGCCAAGAATCGATCGCCTGGTGTTCATATGCGCCGGAAACATCTGCCGCAGCCCCTACGCCGCCGAGCGCGCGCGCACGTGCGGTGTGAACTCGGTCTCCTTCGGCTTGCAGGCCTCGCCTGGCGCTAACGCCGATCCCGTCGCGACACGCAATGCCTCGCGGCGCAATGTCGACCTGACACGGCATCGGTCCCGACGCCTGGAAGCCGACAGCGTTCGCGCCACAGACCTGGTGTTGTTGTTCGAGCCGCGCCAGGTCGAGGCGTTTCGTAGCATCAACAGCACGGCAGTCGGCGCCTTGAGCCTTGCCGGTTTATGGTCGCGGCCCGTACGCCCGCACGTTGCGGACCCCTATGCCAAAAGCGACCGTTACTTCCAGGAATGTTTCAGCATCATCGATTCGAGCGTGAGCACGTTGTGCGCGCATCTGTCTTCCGGAAAACCCCGTGCAGTGAAAGCGGGTTGACCATGTTGGGTGCGTGGTGAAACGTCCTGTCGAAATTCCCATCGAGGACCTCTATGCGCTCAAGCCACGGGCGTTCTGGCAGCAGCTCAAACAGGAGCACTTCTCATTCTGGATGATCTGTACGTATTTGTTCGTCGAATACGTACGGCCGCAATCCATCTTTCCGTCGATCGACGTCCTGCCCTGGGCAAAGGTGTTCCTGATCCTCTCGCTCATCGGGCGAGTGATGGACCGCAACACCAAGTGGGTCTCGGACCCGGCGAACATCTGGCTCACGTTGTTCCTGGGAGCCATCGTGATCTCCAGTGCGCTGGCGACCTATCCGCCTTACGCCTGGGCGCACTTCATGGACTTCTTCGGCTGGTTCCTGATCTATTTCCTGGTGATCAACATCGTCACGACGGAGCGGCGCTTTTTGATCTTCCTGGCGGTCTTCCTGCTCGCCAGCTTCAAGCTCTCCTTCTTCGGCGCCAAGACCTGGACCCTGCGTGGGTTTGCCTTTACCAAATGGGGCATCCAGGGACCGCCCGGCTTCTTTCAGAACTCGGGCGAGTACGCCATCCAGATGCTGATGTTCTCGCCGGTCGCGGCCGAGCTGGCCTTGTTCCTCAAGCCCTTCCTCACCAAGCTGCGCTTCTATCTGCTGCTGCTATTCCCGGTCACCGGCGCCATGAGCGTGATGGGCGCCAGCAGCCGCGGTGCGCAGATCGCTCTGGTCTACCAGCTCTACGGCACCATTCTCAAAGGTCGCCTGAACTTCAAGACACTTGCGTTGGCGGCTCTCGTCATCTATGCCGGGATCAGCCTCTTGCCGGAGGAGCAAAAGGCACGCTTCAGCTCCGCGGGCGATGACAACACCTCACAGCAACGGCTCCTCTACTGGAAGCGCGGCATCCAGATGATCGAGGAGCATCCGGCGTTCGGAGTGGGCTTTTTCAACTTTCCGGTGTACATGGCTGCGCATTACCCGGAGGACGTGGGCCACATCGTCTATGACCAGAATGGGGTGGGGAGCTCCGAGCTGCCACACAACATCTTCATCCAGGTGGGCACGGATGCGGGCGCGGTAGGGCTGCTGCTCTTCGCGGCTCTCATTTTGCGCACGGCAAAAGCGGCACGTGAGATCCGGCTCCTGGCCCGAGCCCATCCGGGGCCACCGAAGCCCTTCGCCGCCCTCGCCAAAGGCTTCCTGGTCGCCCTGTGGGGGTTCGTCATCGCCGGACAATTCGTGACCGTGACGTACTACCCGTTCTTCTGGATCAATCTGGCCTTCATGGTCTCGCTGAAGAACATCGCCCGGAGTTACTACTCCCTGGCGTCAGCCGAGAGCAAGCGCGCCGCACGCCTGGCCGGCGGCCAACCGGCCACGCCCCAGGCGGTGTGAGCATGCGCGGCAAGCGTTACCCCTTCGACGTTCCAGCCTTGGGATGAGTCTTCTGCGCCACCTGCCCCCCGTACGTCGGCGGGTGCCGCTACGCCTGCGCGCCGCTAAGCCCCTGCAAGATGCTTTTCCTGGCTATGCCGTCCAGGCTTGCGGGTCCGGTACACAGGCCCTGGCGCTTGCTATCAGGGCCGCGGTGGGCGCACGGGGCAGCTCAGCGGAAATCCTCCTGCCAGCCTACGGATGTCCGGACCTCGTAGCGGCCTGCCTCTTCGCCGGTGCTCAGGCCCGCCTGGTCGATAACACCCCGGGACAGTGGGGGTATGACCTAGACCGACTGCATGCGGCCTTCTCGAGTAACACCGCGGCGGTGGTGGCGGTCAATCTACTGGGCAGCGGCGACCAGGCGCATAGGCTTCGCGAGCTCACCCGAGCCCGTGGCGTCGCACTGATCCAGGACAGTGCTCAGCACCTGCCTCAGGTCCTACCAGCCGACTGGCAGGGAGATTATGTCGTGCTGAGCTTCGGGCGCGGCAAACCGCTCAATCTGCTGGGCGGCGGCCTTCTGTTACAGCCCGCCGGCGGACCGGACCCTTTGCCGGCCCGCGGCCAATGGGACCCGCCGCTGTTCGGCGCCGGCCTGGCATTCAACATCGCCACCGACCGCCGCGTTTACGCGCTCTCCAGCCGGCTGTTGGGAGCGCGCCTCGGTGAGACCCGTTACAAGCCGCTGCGCGAGATCTCTACCGCCTCCCCAGCCCGAGTGGCCCGGGTCGCCGCAGGGATCGCCGATTACCGCCTCGCGCCCGGCTACGACGCTTCTGTCTGGAATGAGGCCTGCCGCGAGTGGGCGCAGTATGGGGTCACCAGGCTGAGTTGCGCCGGAGTCGCCGATCCGGGCCCACTGCGCTTACGGCTCGCATTGTTGGCGCGGGATCATGCGCAACGCGACACGATCGTAACAGCCCTGACTGCAAGTGGGATCGGCGCGTCCCGGATGTATAACGCGAGCCTGCCTGCGCTGCCGGATGTGCCGGAACAGATCACCGCGCAGGGCCCGTTCCGCAACGCCGACGAGCTCGCGCAGCGCCTCTTTACACTGCCAACTCACTCGCAAGTCGGTGCGGACGCTGTGCGTGTCGCGCGCGATGCGCTCCGGCGAATATTGAGATGAGAGCATTACACATCATCTCTGGCGACCTCTGGGCCGGTGCCGAGGTGCAAGCCTTCACATTGCTGACCGCCTTGCAGCGGTTTCCGCAGGTCGAGGTCGCCGCTGCCCTGATGAACGAAGGCGAGTTGGCGCGGCGCCTGCGCGAGCACGGCATCCAGGTTGATGTTCTGCCCGAATCGCGACTCAGCACCCTGCAGATCCTCCAGGGGCTGCGCAAGCTCGCCGCGACCTGGCGCCCCGACATCGTGCACACCCATCGCATCAAGGAAAACATCCTGGGGTGTCTGGCCAACCGCCTCTCGCGGCACGCTCCCTCGGTGCGCACCACCCACGGAGCCGGAGAGCATGGCTCGAGCTCCCTCCCGAAGCGCATATTGCGAAATCTCGACGTGTGGTGCGGTAATCATCTCCAACGGCGAGTCATCGCCGTCTCGCGCGACCTTGCCGACAAGTTGGCTGACGACTTTCCCCGGGAGCATATTGCCGTGATCGAGAACGGCATCGATGTCGAGGCCGTGAGAGCCCAGATCCGGCCGGTGCAGCTCACCGCCACCCCGGCCCCGGGTGTCACGCAGGTGGGCATCGTCGGCAGGCTGGTTCCCGTAAAAAGGGTCGATTTGTTCCTGGCCATGGCGCATGAGCTCGAGCGGCAAGCTCCCGCGCGGCGTTGGCACTTCCACGTCTTCGGGGACGGTCCACTGAGTGAGCCGCTGGCTGCTCAGGCGCAAGCGCTCGGAATCGCGGACCGGACCACGTTCCACGGACATCGGACCGATATCATTGCCTGCATTGCGGCGCTCGATGTGCTGGTGATGTGCTCGGACCATGAGGGGCTGCCGATGACCGCGCTCGAGTCGCTGGTCACCGGGACGCCCCTCTTGGCTCACGCCGTGGGCGGATTGACCCACGTGCTCGAGGGTTGGGCGGACAATGGGCTGGTCCATTCCCACACCGTGGACGGGTACGCGGCCGGTTGCCTCCGCTTGGTATCGACACCGCGGGAGAAATACCGCGAGCGCTGCGCGGTGGCGTTGACGGGCCGCACCGCAGAAGCCAACGCAGCCCGAATACTGACGCTTTACCGAGAGATCCTTCAGCATCCATGAGCAAGCCCGACTCCAATGCCGGCCGGCTGATCAAACATTCAACGATCTACGCCATCGGCAATATTTCCCGCCAACTGATCGGCTTCATCATGTTGCCGGTCTATACGCGTTACCTGAGTCCGGCGGACTACGGCGTGATCGGCCTGCTCACGTTTTCGGTCAGCCTCCTCGAGGGCGTCTTCGGCGCGCGCCTGGGCCAGGCGATGCCCAAGTTCTATTTCGAGCAAGAGACACAGCGCGAGCGCAATGCCGTGATCTCCACCGCGCTCGTGGTGACAGGCGGTGTCAGTGCAATAGTCACGGCTGCCGTGTTCTTCGTCAGGGGTCCCGCGGCCGAGACGCTTTTCGGAACCGACGCCTACGGCAACGTCCTGGGCCTCTTTGCCGTATTGCTCTTGACCAACGCGTTGGAAAGCCAGTCGGTGGTGTATCTCCAGATCCAACGCAAGCCCACCTTGTTCGTAGGGATCAGCCTGCTCCGGCTCGCCGCACAGCTGTTCCTCAATATCCTGTATGTCGTCTACCTGAAGCTCGGGGTCAACGGAATCGCCTACAGCAGTGTGACCTCCGGGGCCATCTTCGCGATTGCACTTTCCATTTATACCTTCGCGCACACCGGCGCGCGGTTCGATGTCGGGATTGCCAAGCGCATGATCATTTTCAGCTGGCCCTTGTGGCTCGCCGGCATCGCCGCGCTCTATATCAGCTCGGCGGGCCGGTATTACATCCGCATCTTCAGCTCACTGACGGACGTCGGCCTGTACGAGCTGGCCGCCAAATTCGGCAGCATGCTGACACTGCTGGTGTCGCAGCCCTTCAGCCGCTTCTGGGAGACCGAGCGCTTCAATCACTACAAGAAAAGCAACAATGCCGACATTTTTCGCAGCGTCTTTCAGGGTTACGCCATGCTGCTGGCCTTGACCGTACTGGGCATCAGCCTGTTCGCGGAGCCGGTCATCCGGATCATGGCCGGACCGGAGTTCCACGCCGCCTATCTCGCCGTGCCGTTCGTGACTTTGAGTGCGCTGATGCGCTGCCTGACCGACTATTGCAACTTCAGCTTCCTGGTCACCGGCAAGACCGGTTGGATCTCCAGGAACCACTACGTCACGGCGATCGTGGTCACCGTGCTCTACCTGGCACTGACGCCACCGCTGGGATTCGTAGGTGCGGCCATGGGACTGATGCTCGCCGAGACCTTCCAGTTCCTGTTGATTCAGCGCGAGGCGCGCAAGCACTTCGACATGCAGATCCGCCTGGCGCCGTTGTTCGTCATTCTGGGGATGGCTGCGGCCGCCTACGTAGCCGGCGATTTCCTGCTGCGGCAGACGGGCCTGATCGTCGACCTGGCCCAGAAAGCCGTTGTCTACATCGTGTGCGCCGGCACAGTGTTGGTTTATATATGGCGGATTTCGGAGCCCGACTCGATGCTGCGCAGCCTCGCCGGTCCGATGTTGAGCAAGCTCCCGCTCGGCAAGGCGCTGTTCAGGTAGCCGGCGCGGCGGCCGCCTGCGCGCTCGAGCGAGACAGGCGTTTCGCCAGGCGCGCGCCCAAGCGGATTGCCGGCTCCTCGATCCAGTGATAGCCCGCCACCGCGGCGCCGGCCAGAATGCCCGTGGCCAATAACCAGCGGACCGGCTCGCTCGAGCCCGGGATGGCGAAAAAAGCCGCCCACAGGGCAATGCAGTGAAACAGGTAGATGCCATAGGAATACTTGGCGATCGTATGGCTGAGAAGATTCAGCAGGTCCTGCCGGGAATCGCGGAAGAACGGCAGCAACACGCCGACCAGCAGGCAGAATCCCCACTGCAGGCGGCTGCTGTAGATGCCACCCGCATGTGCCTGGACTGACAGGTACGCGCAAACCAGACCGACCAGGAACGGCAGCCACAGGAAAGCGGGGAGCCGCGGCCGCCAGCGCCCGGTCAAGCAGAACGCCAGCACGCCGGCCATGAAGTATGGCGCGAAGCCCAGCACGTTGAGCCGATCCGACAGGGCAGGCTGCACCGCGGCCACGCAAATCGCCGCGATCCACAAACCCGCGGCCAGGGCTATGTTCCGTCCCGGGCCCAACAACATGAAGATCAGGGGCAGCACCAGGTACATCTGCACCTCGATGGGCAGCGACCAGAGCGGGCCGAGCACGGGGTGGGTCAAGAGCAGATTCATGGTCAGGGTCAGATTCGCGCCCGCATTGCCCCACCCCTGCCAAGCGTAATGCAGCCATGGCATGACGGGGACACCCAAGGCGATTACCAACAGCACGCACACGATGCTCAGCGGGTACAGCCGGAAAGCGCGCCGGGTGTAGAAGGACCGCAGCAGCTCCCAGCCGCTCGAGCGAAGTCGCACCATGGAGAAATTCAGCACCAGGCTCGTATGCACGAAGAACAACAGCACCCCCAGCCGCCCCATACCCCAGTCGTAGGGGTGAAATTGCAGCCGTGGATGCAGGCTCGAGACGGTCTCCAGGATGTGATCCAACAGAACCAGCGTTACGGCCAACGCCCGCAACGCATCGAGGTTGGCCAGGTCGGCGGCGCCAGCGGGCGGCGCAGTTTGCGGCATGCGCTCTGTCATACGAGTCGCCGATAGAGCTCGCCCATGGAGGCCGAGTAGCGCTCGGGATCGAATTTCTCGCGAGCGTAGGTCTTGCCGCGGTCGGCCAGGCGGGCCCGTAGCTCGCGATCGCCCAACAGTGTGCGTAGCGCCGTCGCCAGGCGCTCCGGTTTCCTGGGGTCCACCAGCAACCCGGTCTCCCCGTCGGCTACCAGCTCCGGCCCGGCACCGAGCTCGGAGGCGATCACTGCCGATCCGGCGGACATCGCCTCGACAATCACCAGTCCAAAGGGCTCCGGCTCGATGGAGGCATGCACGACGATGTCGCACATCTGATAAAGCGGACCAACATCGGCCATGTAACCCGTGAACACCACCCGCGGCCGCAGCTCTTCCGTCACCGAGGCGCGCAGGCGTGCTTCATATTCCTGACCGAGATCCGATGCATCACCGACGATGAGCGCGACCGCGTCGGGGAACTCCCGCTGCACCTGGCTGAAGGCCTGCAGGAACTCCAGCTGGCCCTTCCACTCCACGAGCCGGCCGAAGATCCCGATGACCGTGGCCCCGGCTGCGATCCCCCAACGGCACCGCAGCTCGAGCAACTCGCCGCGCGAGAGGTCCACCGGTTTGGGGGCCGGATTCGGTATGACATCGATGGGCTGAAATCCCGGCGCGCGGTACGCACCGGCAAGGCCTGCAATGTACTCGCTGATGGATACGAAGCGCAGCGCCTTGCGCAACACCCAACGCCGCCAACCCACCAGCCGCTCCCCGGAAATGAGGCCATGGAAATGCCACACGAACGGAATGCCCGCCAGGGCGCACACTTCCGCGGCCTGGAAAGCATTGTTGTTCACATGAACCAGCACGGGGCGCTCGGCATGCAACACCCGCCACAGCTGCAGCCGGTATTGGGTGTTGCTCTTGAGGCTCAGCAGCGCGAAGAGATAGCCCCCGAGGCGATGCGCGAGCGGACCGAAGCGGCGAAAACGCGCGATGAATCGCTCCCGCGCCCGGTAGTCGTGCTTCCAGGTGACGTGCCTGATGGGCAACTCCGGATCGAAGAGAGTGCGCAACACGTCCCGGGGCATGGGCGTGATCAGCACCGGGTCATAGTGACGCCGATCGATGAAACGGATCAGGTGCGCCAACACCACGATGGAGCCGCCGAAGGCGGCTGCCTGATCGACGAAAACGATCTTGCGGGCCGCGGTTGTCGCTGTCGCAATCATAGCCTGAAACGCTTGGCTCTCGCCGTCAGGGGGCGGGGACGCTCTTGATGTTGGAAACCACGCTGCGGAACTTCCCATTGCGGGTCCGTGGGATCGAGGCGACCTCGCGCACCTCGATGAGCATACGAGTGCCTACCCGCTCGCGCAGGCTGCCCACCAACTTCGCTTTGGCGGCCGCATCGAACGCCGGCCCGGGCACCACGAGGATCTCGACGCGGTCCGTGCTCTGTTGCACGATTTGCGCTTCCAGCAGCCCCTTGAGCCCTTTGAACAGGGGATCCAGCCGCCCCACGTGATTCCCCTCGGGGGTGACGATGTAGTCGTCCTCGCGGCCCAGAATGCCTTGCAGCGCCGGGTGCACACTCCCGCACGGGCATGGCCCGACCCGCCAGGCGGCCTGGTCCCCGATGCGATAACGCAGCAGCGGCATCGCCTCATTGACCAGCCCGGTGAGGACCAGGTCCCCCGCTTCCCCGGGGGCGCAGGGTCGGCCTTCCCGGTCCACCACCTCGGCCACGCCATACAGGGGGTGAACGTGATAGCTGCCCGCGGCGCACTGAGCGGCGAAGGCCGCCATCTCCGCGGAGCCGTACTGATCGTATACCTTGCATTGGAAAGCGCTCTCGACCGCCTCGCGCTGCAGGGCGGTAAGTGTTTCCGAGGAAGTGACGATGGCTTGCGGCCGGATCGAATGCGCAATATTGCGTCCGAGCACATAACGCGCCAGCGCATAGATGGCCGACGGATAGCTGTCGATGTAGGTTGGCTGTATTTCCTCCAGTTTTGCGACATACGCCGACACGCTCGCGGCATTGATGTGGTAGGAAGAAAACAACCAGGTCCGCATGGCAGCGTTGTAACGCCAGAAGGGCGCGCGCTGTTGGGAGCTCGGCACGATCAATCGTCCGGCGAATGTCACGCTGGTGGCGAAGGGGTCGAGGCCGCAGCGCTGGAGGAAATGCGAGAAAAACGCGAAATTCCTGGCCACTGCGGTCTTGGCGGCGATCACCTCCAGTGGCGCCCCGGTGGTGCCGCTGGTAAACACCGTCGTACGCTCCCTGTCCGCCAGCGTGGTCGTCACGAACTGCTCGGGATGAGTCTTGACGATTTCCTTCGGGAGAATGGGGAAGTCGCGCGCGAGTTTGCCGGCATCGAGCCTCTCACCCGGGCGGATCAGGTGCGCATACCGCTCCCGGTAGTACGGCACATCCGTCACGGCGGCCTTCACCAAGGCATCCAAACGCTCTGCTTGCCACGTCTCGATTCGAGCGGAATTCCACCCGTCGGCCTGCTCCAGAAAGCGCAGTGCCTGGAGATAGGGCTGACCGTACCGTATACTGCGCAAATACAATCCGTAGCACGAAATCAGGATGTTTTGCAGCGTATACGGACTGTGTCGATAAACGATGTCGCGTAGAGGAGCCATAGTTTTTTGGGCTGCCGGCGGCGATGACGGCGGTCCGCATGGTAACAGAAGTTGACTTGATAAAAGTTGCAGCCGTCGGCGACATCTTCCCCGGCGATCACTACTTCTCGCTCGGCCACGGCCTCAAGAGCCGTACCGAGCGTGGCACATTGCGTAATCTGTTCACCGATATAGCGCCCGCTCTGCGTGGGATGGATATCGCCCTTTGCAACCTGGAAGGGCCGCTCAGCCGCCGCAGCGACCAGCGATCGAGCGTACAAGCCGCCGCCTTCCGCGGCCTGCCGCAATACTGCCGGCTGCTGCAAGAGGCGGGGTTCACACATGTGAACGTTGCCAACAATCACATACTGCAACATGGTCGTGACGCTTTCGATGACACAGTGCGCATCCTGGAGGAGCACGGCCTACGCGCCGTGGGATTGCGCTCGACGCAAGCCGGCCGGATGAGCCAGCCGGTTGCCGCACGTATCCGGGGAAGGAATGTGTGTGTGATCGGTTATTCGGGAGTACGCGACCGTTACGTTACGGCTGATGCCGGCTACGCCCACTTCATGGACGCTGCCGCGGTCGCGGCGGAAATTGCGACGCTCAGCCGTGAGTTCGATGACGTCATTGTTTCATGTCACGCCGGCGACGAAGGCTTGTCATATCCAGCACCGAGCCAGATTGCCTCCTATCGCAGCTTCATCGACGCCGGTGCGCGCTGCGTGTTGGGACACCACTCACATGTTTTCCAACCCGTGGAGAGCTACGGTCGTGGGGCGATCGCTTATAGCCTGGGAAACTTCGTGTTTGACCTGTTCTGGGATCCCCGCAGCACGCTCTCGGCCATACTGCTGTTGGAGCTGAAGCCGCAGGGCATCCAGTGGCAGCTGCAGGAAACCGAGTTCACCCCGGAATACCGGGTGGTTCGGGCGGTGAAGGAGCAAAGCGCACGGCTTACGGCCACGCTGCAGGATGCGGGCCGGCGCATGCATGAGCTCAGCGAAGCCCAATATCGCGCCGCTCTCGCCGCGCACGAATCGCTCAATCAGCGCGACAAATACCGCTATTTTGTCCGCAAC
>Ga0207667_10008222_pt1 | contig 12415 bp, 10 predicted proteins | sample KBSCornC52_FD_184301 | JGI IMG/M metagenome (GOLD analysis project Ga0207667, IMG submission 184301) | Corn rhizosphere microbial communities from Kellogg Biological Station, Michigan, USA - KBS Corn C5-2 (SPAdes) (version 2) | ecosystem: Host-associated > Plants > Roots > Rhizosphere > Soil ...
GAATCACCACGGAAAAGTATGGTCGCGGTCTTGCCCGATCGGCGGTCCTTGTCAGGAGCATTCCGAGGTTGGGTGATATGCGCTCCCAAGCGTAGTTTTCCTCGACCAGCCGACGACCAGCCTTGGCTATGGCTTCCCGCGCATTGCTATCCGCGAGCAGGCCGGCCAATGTTTGCGGGAATGCGTCCAAGCCGGCCACCAGCAACGGGGAGTCGGGTCCGCAGAGTATCCCGCGAGCACCCACCGTCGTCGTCACAACAGGCAAACCCGCGGCCATGTAGTCAAACATCTTGATGGAAGTTCCGGAACCCTCGGCCAGAGGGTTGATAGCCACGTCCGCCGCCGTCAGCCACAAACGCTTGCGATCTTCGTCGACGATTCCTGTAGTCCGTACATTGGGCTCTATGACTGCTTCCGACAAGCAGTCGCCGCAGCCTCCCACGATCGCGAATCCGGTTTTGGTCGCGGTGCGGGCGAGCCGCGTGTTCACGTAACGCGCCGCCTCATTGTTTGGCTCATAACCTGAACCAAGAAACAGGACAAGCGTGTCTTGGGTAATTCCAAGTTTCCGCTTGGCTTCGGTGCGCGCCGCCGTGGATGGTACGGGTGCTTCAAATGCGAACACGCCATTGGGAACGGTCCTCAATTTGGGCCAGTCGACCCCGTACACGCGATGGAACGTTGCGCTGTCCTCGTACGAGCAAGCAAGAATCAAGTCTGCGCGTCGGCACAAGGCAAATTCGGCTTCGGCCACGCGTCGCATTAGTGGAGCCGCTCTTGGAACGTCTTGAAACAACGAGGACCGCAACACTGCCTCGACGTTTTGCGAGTCATATACAACCAACTGCTCGGACGACAACTTGGATGCAAGAGGGGGGTAGCACCAAGGGTGGCTGAAGACGACTACATCGGCACCTGCGATTGCGGATTGCGCAGCTGCCACATACGCCGGCGACAGCGCGGCTTGCTCGGGGAACGCCAGATCGATCACCGTACGATTATCGAGCTTTCCAGACAAGGCCGCGGCGGCCGCATGGTGTTCGGCGGAAAGCGGGATCAGACGCTCGCGCAGGCCGGATGTAAGCTGTTGATCGCGTGGCACCTCACCTGGCCAATCATAGCTCCCGACATAGGTGCACTGAATGTCGGAGCCTAGCGCGTAATAGAGGCCTAGCAGCCGTTGCCGCCCACCGCCAATGGCGGGCATGATCGGCTGCATGTCCAGTACGGTAACTCTAAGCTTGCTCCTTCCCATGTCATTCTAGTCCCCGGCAGCTGAAATCAAACGTTCAACAACTTTTCCCCACGACAACTGGGCCACCCATTCGCTACCGTGGCCACCCACGCTGCATGCAAGTTCGGGATTGTCGCAGAGCTGGTCCAGAATTGCAGCGACGGCAGAGGGCTCGGGTGGAACAACGTACCCGCCATTGGATGTGGCGACGATCGCGGCCGCTTCGCCGGAGTCAGTGCAGGTCACAACGGGTTTGCCGCTGGCAAAAGCCTCCAAAGTTACGTACCCATAGTCCTCACGCAACGGCAAAAATGGGACGGCCAAGGCACCTGCATATAAGGCGACTAGATCCTCGTCAGTCACCCGTCCGCGGAATTCGATCCGGGGATCATCCGCGGCCAGGCTTCGCAACTCGGCTTCAGCTTCGCCAGTACCCGTAATCAACAAGCGTAATGGCGCCTTCACGTGCTTCATCGCTCGAATGGCGAGATCCACTCGCTTCCACTCATGTAATCGACCTGGCATCAGCAGATAATTGCTCGATGGTCCAGTATGAAAGCCGCTATTCCACAATGGCGGGTGCAGCACCTCCGCGCTCAAATGATTCCATTCACTCAGTCTCCGCGAAACTTCAAAGCCAATTGAGAAGACTGCTTTACATCGAGGCGGAGACAGGGCTGCGGAATCGAGCTGATGGATCAGCTGTCGCTGCGCCAGCAATTCAGGTGTTGGGTTTGGAAACGTGCTCTCAAACATATCGTAGAACACGCGTATCGTGTGTACTAGATAACAGACGTGGCGTGGGTGGCGGACCAGCCAAGTCGGTGCCTTGGTTGATACCACAAAATCGAAGTCGGATACATCAAGGTCATAACAGGCCAAATAATTGCGTTGGATCGCATCGAAATCCGGTTCGTCCGCTGGGACTACAAGCTCAGTAGCAGCATGGCCGGCCTGCCGGAATGCAGCGCCAAGTGCCTCGTAGAACCTCTCCGCGCCACCGCTCGCCTCCGGATTGGCTCGCGGGCTGACGATGGCAATTTTCATTGTGCTACTCTCCCAATATCACCTGATCCGGATCGACTGCGTCGCCGACACCATTGCTGGCGGTACGCCTAGGATCCGAGAGGTCTGCGGCCACACTGGGCCCAGCTGGCCTGATTACTCAACTAGGGAAGGATATTATTGGAGGATGAAAATGAATTACAAAGAAATTCTCGACGTGCAGCGATCTATCGACGGAATGATGATGGAAGTAAGTGCTGCTACGTGGTGTGTCTTGCTGGGTGCGCAACAGGCAACGTGGAACTGGCACGGCCTGCAGCCGGGGGATTATCTGGAAATTGGCACCTACAAAGGAAAGTCGGCGAGTATTTTGGCTTCCTTCTGCGCACTACATGGTAACAAGCTGACCATCGTTGATCCTGAAGTACGCGGGGATGCGAGAAGGTCGCTCGATAAAATATTACCGGGGATCCGGTACCTCGAAATACCATCGGAGCGACTTCGCTATGGCGACTTTCACAAGGACAATATAAGAAGTCTGGCTTTCGCTCATATCGATGGGATGCACTCGTTTGCCGCAGTTAGTCAGGATATTCAACTGTGTGAGGAAATGATTGGAGAGTATGGCATTCTATGCGTCGATGACTTCCACACCGAACTTTATCCACAAGTAACTGCTTCCGTATATAATCATCTATACACCACCACAGCGGATTTGGTAATTTTCCTCCTTGGCTTCAATAAGGTATATTTATGCCGGAATTCCGCAAAGGAGTACTTTTACAGTTTTGTTGAAAGAGAATTAGTGGAGTCGCTTGGTGCTTTGGGGCACAAGATAAGTCTCGTGAAAAACGACTCGAATGAAAAATTCGATGGGCTTGCCATGGCTCCCTTCCAGGGTGAATCCTATTTTGGGAATCGCTTTAGATTCAAACAACTAATCCGTACAGATTAACCGAAGAAATTTTACTAGGCTGCGCCGGACCTATCCGCGTTTGATGAGGGCGCTGGTTATGGCAAACCGTCAGGGTCTGAGCTGAGGAGCTTGCCGGCTCGCCGCTTTTCTGGCCTCACGTCTGCACCATCTCAATCTAAGGTTGGTGAAGTAACGATCTCATATAGATCCATACCAAGCTCACGAGAATCGGTGCCTTCGCCGATGGCGCGCGGGACAAATGTGGCAGTCTGTAGGCGTGCATTGCAGACTGGTTGGGACAGGGTCCCAACAAACACTATTTGTTTTGGCGAAAGCTCCGCGAGTTTGAAAGGATGACCACAAACCTCCAGCCGAGGCCGCAGACTCTCAGGATCGGCGAAAGGGCTTTTGGTTGCCCACCAGCCGTAACTCAAAACGGTCACTCTTACCGAACCAGAGCCGGCCGGCCTTTGAATCGGAAATGTCATAGAGCCTCTTACGAGCCATTGATTGGCTCCCAAAGTCAATCTTTCGGGTCCCGACGCTCGTCGGACCACACAAACCGTCTTTTTTTCGATAGCGGGCTTGGTGAGGTAGCCAATCTGCCATGGAATCTGCCGCAGGTCCTTCGTGATGCAAGCGTCGTCATTTGCAGAAAGTCTCGCGACGTCGGTGACAATAACGGTGGGGTTCAATCTAGCACTCGATTGTATGCTTCGAGCATCGCTCTTAGGTGACAAGGAATTGCTCATTAAGGACGGAGCAATAAAGTATTGCAACCAACTTGATCCATCAACGTAGACGATTGGTGAATCCCCAAACAGTTGATGAATGCTGTGCGCAAATCGTTGGTTGCCAGTAAAGAAACCCTGGAATAGCATCGCCCAAATATAATAGGCGGCGACCGGAGCGCCAAGTAGTGCCAACAGGGCCTTTTTTCCAAAAACACCCAACCAAGGCACGCTGAGTAACAGTAGAAGGGGTGTGGCGACTGGTACGAAGTAGCGAGACGCGTAGTAGTTGTTTGTAACATCAACGGCTGCTACACCATATATGCCAACTATGTAGACACATGCCAACCATAATGAGATAGTCTTCAGGTCTGGACGTTGCCTCCAGGCCAGTGGAAGCGTAAAGAAAGCGGCTAGACCTATGAGCCCGGATGCGCCCAGTAAGTTCAAGGCCGATAAATGAAGAATCGAGCGGAACCCCTTGTCTACGTACGCAACTCGTGCACTAGTTGAGTCGTAAATAGACACATTTTTGGGTAAATAATGTTTTGTCCAACCAAGTAGAAAGGCTTGAAAAAGAATACCTAAAAGCATTAGGGTTATGACGGCGGTTCCGATTTGCCATGAGTGTTGGAGAAGCATCGTCCAAGCCCATTTGCTGACAGCTTTCAGCTTGGGGAGTCGCAGAAAAGCGATCGTGAGAACCACGCTAACGATGGGCAGCACTGCTATAAGCCACACCATCCATGGCCGATCGCCAAAGAGAGAGGAAAAGATGGCCGTTGCATAGGAATTGCTTGTATGGAGCGCAAAAAGAACGGCACACAACCCAGAGATACACGCAAGAGCCCCGGCCTTTGCTGTCCACCATTCGGTCTTTGCGCCATAGATTCCAACTATCGCCAACGCCGCGGAGATGAGTGGAATAAATACAATCAGGCTGATATGGATTGTACCGAATGCAAACATCCCGGCTGCGAGCGCAAATGTGCCGGAGCGCGAATAGAAGAATAGTGTCAGGCTGGCGAGCGTAGTGGAAAGCGCAAGCATCTCTGATGTTGCGTAGAGGCTCTGAAACCATGCAACAGGCAACAGCGCGAATGCTACAGTTGACAAAATGGGAGCAAGCGTCCTCCCAAAGAGCCGCGTAGCGAGAATATAGAAAGTGCCGATGCAAAATGCGAACAACAGAGGTAGTACTGCTGCGCGGTTCTGGTTCGTTCCGAAGAGTGTCATCCAACCGGGCCATCCCGCAAGCGCATGAAACTGCTGTGCGCCTCCGGGTGTATCGTTGACAACACCCGTCAAGGGTAGGGGCCGGCTAGCTTCCGCGAGTAATCTTCCTCTGGACTCATATTTGAATGTTACGGACCCTCCTGTGCTGTAAAATTGCCCCGCAGTCAGATATGCCCCGACATCGCCCCACGCTGATTGATATTGGAATTGCCGGCCGACGCCCAACCCGATAACGCCGAGCATGAGAGCTAGAACAAAGATTTTTTGATTGATTTTGCCGCCGGTCCATGGCTCAGCTGCCCGGGCGTGCCCACGCAGGTCGCACGCAAGCAGGATAACGGACAAGGCCGCTGTGGGGAAAATGACAACTGGCGCGAGGTTTCCCACGAGCCAGAAGGAAGTCGCGATCCCTAGCGACATTGACACGGTAAATGCCGCGCAGACCAATATGCTACGCTCGAGCCATCCGAGCGCCGCACGTTTCACGGCCAGCCATCCGATTAGTAGGAGGGCGCAGGTGACAGCTGCGGTGTAAGGGAGCGAGAGCATCAAGGTCTCAGCAAACGAAGCTGGGCGCAGCTTAGATCATTCGGATGTTCTACTATTCTGCTGCTTTTGCTGTAATCGAAAATTGATGCTCTCCATTAATCTGCGATTTACTGAAATCAGATCTGCTAGCAGGCCTATCATGAAAGAAATTGCTCCGAGCATGATGCACAAAGCCGAGAGGATAAGCGATTGGATGTGCCCGCTACTATCTCCCATCGCCAGAAAAGCAAGATACCGCGCCCCCACAGCGATTCCTACGAGCATCAAAAACAGGCTCAGCCACATGAACAGTGGAAGCGGGCGGTAGATCACGAAAACGCGCAGAATTGTTACTAGCGAACGTTTGACGTAATTTGGGACGCTTTTTACCAATCGCGAAGGTCGCAAATCCGGGTTGGTACGGATTGGTATCGACATCACGCGAAGATTGCTGAGGCCGGTTTGAATGATGGTTTCGAGGGTGTAAGTATAGGCATTGAAGACGTTGAGCCGCATAGCGGTTTCTCGCGTTATCGCGCGGAAGCCGCTCGGTGCGTCAGCCACATCGGTCCGACTTGCGAGACGAACGGCCCAGCTTCCAAGATGCTGTAGTTGCTTCTTGATCCAGCTGAAGTGCTCGGTCTGTGCAATAGGACGCGCTCCGATGACCATGTCGGCCCGATGCTCCAAAATCGGCTTCACCAACAACGGAATGTCGGCCGCTTCGTATTGATTATCAGCGTCGGTGTTGACAATCACGTCGGCGCCGTGCTGCAAGGCCGCGTTAATGCCAGTCATGAAGGCGGCGGCCAATCCGCGATTCACTGGATGGCGAATTACATAATCGACACCAAGCTCCCGTGCCAAAGTCGCGGTGTTGTCCGTCGAGCCGTCATCCACCACCTGCCACTCCACTATATCGAAGCCTGGAACTTCGCGTGGCAAGGTAGCCAGTGCTGCACCGAGGGTAGTCGCCTCGTTGAGGCACGGAATTTGGATAATCAGCTTCATGCTCGATCCTTTTGCTCGCCTCGATGGATCATGTCACCGTGTCCTCACTGTTTGGGGTGCAACCGTCAGCACGCCTACTCGCCACCATGGCGTACCCGAATGGGTAATATTCAGCGGACCGCATCGAAAGCCGCCCGCCCATTGTTGTGCGAACAAAAGCCAGTGTCAGTGCCTGAATACTTCGTGCCATGAGCCTGCCTACTATCGGAATGAACTGGATGTGCTTTGCTAAGATATCTGTGAACACCTCTGGCGAGCCCCCGAGTGGCTGAAGCTCGATGATTTCAAATCCGCTTTCGCGGGCAAAGCGTTCAAGAGCAAAACGCGAGTAACGATAAAAATCAAACGGAATCTCATGAAGTGGATAAAAATATGGCACATTCATGAGCAGCCGTCCGCCCGGCGTCAGTATCCGGGCCATTTCGCACCACAAAAAATCGGGATTAGGGAGGTGCTCCAAGACGTCGGACAAAATCACCGCGTCAAATGAGGCCTCGTCGAATGGCAATCGCTTAGACAAATCACATTCCACGTCGAGGTTTTCGTTTTTGTGCGAAGTGTTACCCCAGTCGACGCACGTGACACTAGAAACAAAGGATCGATATTTCAAAAAAAGCGGCGCCTTTCCGCAGCCAAGATCGATCAGCCTCCCACTGACGTAGTTGGGTATTGCGCGATCGTAGAACTTCGCAATTACCTCCACGAGAAGACGTGACCCCGCTCCGACTTCTTGCGAATTGGTCGACGCACGCAGTGAATTCTTGACGAGCCTGTACTTTGAGGGCTTCCAAGTGTCTGGATTACGCATAATCTCAGCCCCGAAGGTGAGCTGCGCGTCGCCGCGAAAACCAGCGTAGTAAAAGCAACGCTGTGCTCCCCAGCATCAGATCGCACGCGGCCGTGACAAGGCGGAACGCAGCTAACAGCACAAAGCATATTTGTGCGCTCAGGACCGACTTGAGCATTACATACATTATCCCCTCCCGAACCCCGATGCCGCCAGGCGCAACGATCGCCAAAAGCCCAATAGTGTCGGCCAGCAAGGTCGCCGAAGCGATCGGGACCAAGATATCCACCGTGGTCGGTGCACCAGATCCAATCGCCACTACGTACCCGGCAAGGCCGTACACAACGTTTGATGCGAAGTTCACCCCATGAACACGCAAAATCGCTGGAGTGGCTATAGATATAGGCTCGATATTACGTTTGAATAAGCGGTTCAGCAACCGAACTGTTGCATTAATTGCATGTGTACCACCGACTATCAAGCATATATAACCAACTACCGACGCCACAAAAAGGGCGCGGGAAAAGGTGATCGGAAAGACAGTCTCGGAATATACCAAGTACCCGGAGCCTAGGACCGTCGCAGATGAAAGCAAAGACAGCAGCATCAGCAGGTTTGTGGACACAACTCGAGTCTTGGAAATCCCATGGGTAGCAAGGAGGTGCATTTGAATTGCATATGACCATACCTTGCCAGGCACGTATTTCGTCAATTGAGTGACATTCGAAATCCCAACACTCTCGGCAAAGGACAGGTCCGTTTCGGTGCCGCCCACCATTGCAATACGCCAAGCAGCTGTTGTCATCATGTAGTGGATCAGTACCAGGAAGAGACCAAATAACAGCCAAAGCCAACGGAGCTGTACACGCGATACGGATAATTGCTGCCAATGTGCATCAACTTGAGTATAAAAAAACCAAGCTATTGTCAGCATTAGTATGACAAAAAAAGCAACCCGAAGCCTCGGCACGGAAGCCGCCATGAGTTAAATGTTTTCCAGCACGAAAATGTTTGTCGGAGAAATCCACGTGAGCCATTTCCAAAATGGCAAACGCATCGGCATCTTCACATGAAAGAATGCCGGCTCATGCAGCACGCGCGGAGTGAAGTCGTGCCAGCCCATGCCCGCAGCCTCAAACAACGAGCGCATGGTCGCCGGATCGAACTGCCATACCCTCTCATGCGTTCCGCGCATCCTGTTAACCAAGGCTTGATAAGTCCTAGACGGGAGGTATGAAGCGAAGGGAACTCGGATATGAGGGTCGAGGGGAAAGAGCCGGTTGGGAAGGGTGATATAGCAGTAGCCGGAAGGCTTCAGGATTCTCTTGACTTCCCTGAGCGTGTAAGACGGGTCAGGAACATATGTAAGAACCTGGTTGAGGATCGCGATGTCAAATCTGTGGGCCTCAAAGGGAAGCCCGGCCCCCGAAAGTTTGACAAAGGGAAGGCGATCATTCTTTACTGTAATCTGGTTTTCGACATCTGCCGCGATCACGTTGTTGGCTTGCGCAAAATGCGCAGCGATATGTCCACTCCCGGCGCCAATGTCTATCATGTCGTACCCCGCAATGGCATCTACATTCAACGCAGAGCGAAGTACGGCATCTATCTTGGCTGCCTTATCATTCCGGTTCGTTGTAGTGGCAAAACTGCGCACGCTTATGCCCCGAAGCGGTTTATCGCTTCGCAAGTGGCTACTATGTCCGACTCGCGGTGGAATAATGAGATCGGCAGACTAAGCGTGGTCGCGTGGATTTGGTCGGAAATTGGAAATCCGTCCTCCTGTAAAATTCCACGCATGGCTGCTTGGCGCGCGGGCGCCACAGGGTAATGGATATCGGTCTTGATGCCGTTGGTCAACAGATGAGCGCGAAGCTCGTCGCGATGGGGATGGCGCACATTGAAAATGTGGTAGACGTCGTGATGCCCGGGCTGGCGCACGGGTTTAATAACGCTTTCGGAAAGCCTTGAAAAGTAAATTTCCGCGAGCTCGCGTTTGTGGATATTGATCTTGTCGAGGTACTTCAACTTGATGGCCAAGAATCCTGCCTGCACCTCATCGAGACGCGAGTTGAAGCCGACGACCTCATTGTAGTACTTGGTGTTCGAGCCGTAATTCCGAAGCGTACGCAAAGCCTTCGCCAAATCCCCGTCGTTGGTGGTAACTGCTCCGGCGTCGCCCAAAGCTCCAAGGTTCTTGGTCGGGTAGAAGCTGAATGCATTGCAATCCCCAAAGGTCCCAGCCTTTCCGCCTCTGTACTCGGCGCCATGCGCCTGGGCACAGTCTTCAATTACTTTCAGGCGCCGCAATTTAGCAACCGTCATGATCTCATCCATGTCACACATCTTTCCATACAGGTGCACGGGGAGGATTGCTACCGTCTTGGGTGTGATGGCGTCTTCCAGTTTCGAAGCATCCAAATTGTAGGTATCGATGCGCGGTTCAACGAGTACTGGAGTGAGACCGCAGTGCAGTACTGCCAGAATGGTCGCTATATAAGTGTTGGATGGGACAATGACTTCGCTGCCGGGCCGGAAACGGAATACGCGAAGTGACAAATCTAGTGCGTCTAGGCCAGACGCCACCCCAACGCATTGTTTGACGCCACAATATTCTGCAAATCTATTCTCAAACTCCTGTACGTGTTTTCCCAAAACAAACCATCCAGACCTCAATATCTCGTCAAAAACGGTACGAAATTCCTGCATAAACGCCGTGTTAGATAGCGCGAGGTTTTCGTATTCAATCATTGTAGTCCTCACGAATGTAGTCCGCCGGATCGAAAGCCTCGGACGCAAGCACCATCAGGATGGCATCAGTCGTAAAGTGATGCATCGTATGCCAATCCTCCGGCTCAAGTATCAATCCCTTGCTTGGAGAATCAAGCTTGTATTCGGCTTTTTCATTGCCATTATTGTTGGAAATTACACAGGCGCCCTGGATACAAAAAGCTGCCTGACGTGTCTTATGGTGCCGGTGACCTCCACGGACTGAATCATCAACTCCATAGATATAGAATATACGTTCTATCTGAAACGGAATGGTCTTCTCGATAACCGTAAGGCTGCCACGATCGTCTTTGAAGGTTGGCAGTTCGATCATTCGTGCCATATATCAATCCTTAATGGTCTGATTGGTGGAAATTCGTCGATAATGATCTATGTAGCGCTGGGCGATGGCATTCCAGTTGTACTTATGCCTTACCATCTGTGAAGATTCATTACCCATCGCGACGCGAAGTTCGCGGCTTAAGATAAGGCGCGTGACTTTTTCGGCAAGACTGCTACTATTTCCCGCCGCATGTAAATATCCATTTCTGCCGTCCTCAATCACCAAATCATTTCCGCCGACGTTTGAGGCAACAATAGGCCGCCCACACGCCATTGCTTCCACCACGACAACGTTAAGCCCGTCGGACGGGAAGCGTTCAGAAGGCATCAAGAATACATCGCTAGCCGAATAGTATTGCCCTAGTTCAGACGGAATGATCTCGCCTGGGAGAACCACGTCATCTTCAAGATGGAGCGTGTGAATCAAATCGAGATATCGGTGTTCCAGCAAGCCGCTTCCGATGATATATAGCTTGGCTTTTTTACCACAAGATTTGATAGATGGCATCGCGCGGATCGCGGTTTCAAAGCCCTTTTTTGCAACGAAGCGTCCCACCATCATCAGCATGATTTCGTCGTCGGTTACACCCAACCTTCGCCGGATGAGACTGCGACCATCGTTATCAAATGCGATCTTCGAATTATCCACGCCATATATTTCATAGTCTATTCTAGTGCTTGGGATCCCAGCGCTGACCAGATCTTCTTTCAAATCAGAACTATTGCAAGAAAGGTAGTCAGACCGGGATATCATTCGCGCTAAAATCCGACCAAGCCATCCGGCGCGTCGAATTATGGTGACATCGGATCCCGGAAAAGACGTGAAGATTTTTGCGCGGGTACCAGACAGGAGCCGCGCCGTCACGGCAATGGGTGTGTTTGGTATCGCCCAATGGCAATGCAGAAACGATACATTCTCGCGGCGCAACAGAATGGCCAATTTGAATGTGCCAGCTAGAAACAGCAATGGCACTAGCACCATATGCACTATATTCATGGACAAGTCGCCTTTCAGCGAGTCGCCGTAACCCAGCACATGCCAAGCCTGGAAGGGGGCATAGTTGAAACGCACGATTCGAATTCCATGCGAATCGGTGCACGGCCGGTCCCATTTAGCAGCGTTGGGTACGAATACCGTGACCTGCAAGCCGGCTTTGGCATAGGCTATCGCCAAGGCTTCGATGAAGTTCGATCTCCAATCTTCCTTGAACCGTGGGTACGAATGGGTAACGATGACTACGTGGCTGGAATTCATGTGATTCAGGCGAATTGCTGCGGCACAGTCAGCGACTGTCGATTGGGAGTTAGTCGCGAGCGGCGAGGTGTACCGAGGGCCACTTGCCGACCGAGGCCGGAACATTACGGGAACAATCATGGCTGCGCGTCACGGGCGGCTTTCGGCCCGAGCCGTGACCTTCGCACGTGTACTTTAACGGAGCCTGCATCCACCTCGCCGGAGCTGTGGTGGCTGACGACTTGTTATTCATTGTGCCCCAAACCAGCTGGCGTGCGCTCATGGCTCGTCAAGCGACGATTGTACTGCAGAACGCCTACGGCCTCGATCAGGGTGCGGCAGCGAATTCAAACGGCTGCGCTGCCATCGGCGTAATTCGGAGCCACTGCGACTTGCGAAACTACGAAAGGCACACCCGCACGGCCTGCAGCAACACGCCAAGATATCGCCCGTCGTTCTTGTGCAGGACCGCATCCCGCACGAGAAAGTGGACATCCAGCACGCGGTCGGCAGGGAGCGGTGACAATCGGTAACGGAGAATATGAGGCGCTTGGTTGCCGTCGGCGTTCCGAACCAGTTCACCGGCATGCTGGCTGTCGATTGCGACTTGGATAGGCGCCGA
>Ga0207667_10008225_pt1 | contig 12412 bp, 4 predicted proteins | sample KBSCornC52_FD_184301 | JGI IMG/M metagenome (GOLD analysis project Ga0207667, IMG submission 184301) | Corn rhizosphere microbial communities from Kellogg Biological Station, Michigan, USA - KBS Corn C5-2 (SPAdes) (version 2) | ecosystem: Host-associated > Plants > Roots > Rhizosphere > Soil ...
ATCATCGGCTTCTGCGGCGCTCCATTTACGCTTGCAAGCTACATGATTGAAGGCGGCAGCTCCCGCAATTACATCGAGACGAAGAAGCTGATGTATGACTCGCCGCGAAACAGCAGCGGTGTAGTGGGTGCAGATGTGTTGTCGCAGGCGCCGGGAGTGGACGCATGGTCCATCCTGATGGAGAAGCTGGTCACCGTACTGACCGAATACGCCGGACAGCAGGTGCAGGCTGGGGCCGATGTGATCCAGGTCTTCGATTCGTGGGTGGGCGCGCTTTCCCCCTCGGACTACAGGGATTATGCGCTCGAACCGACGACCCGTCTGATCCGGAATATCCAGGCAATGGGAGTGCCGGTGATTTATTTCGGAGTGGAGACGTCTTCGCTTCTTCCACTGATGCGGCAGACCGGATGCGATGTGCTGGGCCTTGACTGGCGGACGCCTATCGAGCGTACGTGGCGGGAGCTGGACTATGGGGTGTCCATCCAGGGAAACCTCGACCCGATTACGCTGTTCGCGCCGGAGCCGGTGATTGAGTTGCGGGTAGCGGAAGTGCTTGCCGCTGCGGGCGGGCGGCCGGGCCACATATTCAACCTGGGCCACGGTATAGTTCCTGGCACTCCGGTTGAGTCCGTGCTGCAGGTGGTGCGTCAGCTGAAGCAGTTTTGAGATGCTGCACGCCAGAGCTCAATGGAAGTCATGTGAGCGCAGCGCAAGGGCCTGATCGCCCAAGGGCGTGAGCCGCCGCGCGCGGATATGGATGACGCCGTCCTGGCTCTGAAGCGGGCCTTCGACGAGGAGGAATCTGCTGCGCGTGACCGCGAGACGATCCTGGTCATACAGGCTGGGAGTGACGATTACATTGGCAATGCCGGTCTCATCCTCCATGGAAAGAAAGATGAAACCCTTTGCCGTTCCGGGACGCTGGCGAGCGATTACGCATCCTGCGGCCCGGACATATTGCCCGTTTTTGACGTGCCTGAGCTCAGCGGCTGAAAGGACCTTGTGCCGGCGCTGCAACTCGGCACGCCGGTAATGCATGGGATGCGGCCCGAGAGTGAGCCCAGTTTCGGCGTAGTCGGCTGCGAGCCTTTCACCGGTGCTCATCTGTGACAGAGGCGAAGCGGCCGCCTCTGTGGCCTGCGGCTCACGGAGTGAATGCAATAAGGGGCCTTCTGGCTTGCCTGCGCGCTCCACCTGCCAGAGCGCGTCACGGCGGTGCAGCACTCCCTTCAGACTATTCATCGCGCCGATATTTGCGAGCAGCGTAAACTCTCGTGGGTTGAGCAGGGGCACGCGAGCCGCGAGATCCTCGACGGAGGAAAATGGGCCGTGCTCCCGGCGAGATTGCACCAGAGACTCCGCAGCCTGCTGCCGCAATCCTTTGGCATACCCAAGGCCAAGACGCAGCGAGGGCGCGCCATCCGCCTCCTGCTCAATCGTGCATGGCCAATCCGATTTCTGCACATCAATCGGCCTCACTCTCAATCCATGCCGCTGAGCATCTTTGACAATAACTGCGGGCGCATAGAAGCCCATAGGTTGGTTGTTCAGGATGGCGCAGGTGAATGCGGCGAGATATTTGACCTTGAAGTAAGCCGAGGCATACGCAAGCAGCGCAAAGCTGGCAGCATGTGACTCTGGAAACCCGTACAGCGCAAAGGAGCTGACGTTCTCCACAATTGTGTCCTGGATATCGCTAGCGATCCCATTCGCAGACATGCCAGCGCGCAGCTTGCCTTCGATATTTTTCATCCGCTCCCAGGAGCGGCGCATGCCAACGGCGCGGCGCAGCTCTTCGGCCTCATCTCCGGAGAAATTTGCGACCGTCATTGCCATGCGGAGCAACTGCTCCTGAAACAGCGGCACGCCGAGTGTTCGCTTGAGGACGGGTTCCAGAATCGGAACCGGATACGTCACCTCCTCTTTGCCCTGCCTGCGACGCATGTAAGGATGCATCATCTTCCCGACAATCGGGCCAGGCCGAATGATCGCCACCTGAACAATGAGGTCGTAGAACTTCTTTGGATAGTTGAGCGGCAAGGATGCCATCTGGGCGCGGCTCTCGACCTGGAACATTCCCACGGTATCGGCCTGCTGGAGTGTTCGATATACCTCATCGTCTTCCGGCAGGTTCGCCAGGCTTACATGGCTGCCATAGTGCTCGGAGATGAGCTTCATGCAATCATCGAGCACCGCCATCATGCCGAGACCCAGAAGATCGATTTTGATAATGCCGAGTTCGGCACAATCCTCCTTGTCCCACTGAACCACCGTCCGGCCTGGCATGGAGGCGCGTTCCAAGGGCAGCACTTTGTTCAACGCACCTTGGCAGATCACCATGCCACCCGAGTGCTGGCCGAGATGCCGTGGCAGCCCCTGGACTCTCATGCACAACTCCAGATACTTCGCGATGCGGGGATGATTCAGGTCGAAGCCTGCGTTCCTGAAGGAGTGGGCCATGGTATCGCTCTTGTCACGCCATTCCCATTGGCTTACCAGGCTGGAGAGCCGGGCCAGAGAGTCCTCATCGAAGCCCAGAGCTTTGCCCACCTCCCGGGCAGCCGATTTTCCGCGATATGTGATCACGTTCGCGGTCATGGCGGCGCCTAACTCGCCATACCGGCGATACACATACTGGATTACCCGTTCCCGCTTTTCCTCGGAGGGCAGATCGAGATCGATATCAGGCCATTCCCCGCGACGCTCGCTCAAAAATCTTTCGAACAACAACCCCTTGCCTACGGGATCGATTGCACTGATCTCCAGCACATAGCAGACAATCGAATTTGCAGCACTGCCCCGCCCCTGGATCAAGATGCCATTGCCACGGCAGAATTGAACGATATCCCAGACAATCAAGAAATAGCCTGCGAACCCAAGCTTTGCGATCAGAGCCAGTTCATGTTCCGCCTGCTTCTTCGCCCTGACCTTCAAGCTGGAAATCTTGTGGCCATATCGATGCTTCAGCCCTTCCTCCACACGACGGCGGAGAAATTCATCCATGGTTCCTCCGTCGGGTAGGGGATAGCGAGGGAATTCATATCCCAAGCTGGTCAGTTCAAATTGCAAACGGGAAGAGAGCGCCGCGGTCTGTTCCACCGCCTGGGGTATATCGCGGAACAGCTGGTCCATTTCCGCGGAGCTCCTGATGTAGCGTTGGCTATTCTGAGTAAGCAGCCGGCCGGCCTTATCTAACGGCGTACCGCTGCGGATTGCGGTGAAGACATCCAGAACCTCGCGATCATAGGGCGTGGCATAACGGACTCCATTGGTGGCCAGCACGGGAAGGCCAAGAGAGTTCGCAATGCAGAGCGCTGCCTGGTTGCGCCATTCGCCTTCGCGCTCCTGATGCCGCTGCAGCTCTATGTACACATTTTCTCTGCCGAATATTGAGATGAGCTGGTCCACGACCTTGCAGCCAGCCTGCTCTCCGCCACGCATCAACGCAGCGGCCAGCGGCCCCTCATCGCCCCCGGTCAGGCAAACCAGGCCTTGCGCATAGCTATAGAGGTCATCCAGCTTGGCTGCACCTTCGTCTTTTTGTGCTTCTCTCAACTTGAACGTTGAAATGAGCTGGCAGAGGTTTTGATAGCCTTCTCTGGTTTCGCAGAGCAGCGGCAGGCGCACAGGCTCGGGGATGTTCTGATGCGGCAGCCATGGCGGCGGAGTCAGCCGTGTTCCAAAATTGGAGACTGCAACCTCTGCCCCAATGTGCGCACGGATTCCATTTCGCTTTGCGTGAAGATGAAATTGCGCCGCTCCATAGATGCCGTTTCGATCGAGCAGCGCCATGGCAGACATTTCCAGATCGACGGCTCGCTGGATCAGGTCCTCGGGGGCTGAGGCGCTCTCCAGAAAGCTGAATGCGCTGGAGGCGTGAAGCTCCACGTAGTTAGTCATAGAGCGCTGCCACCTCCCAGCTGTTGCGGGACAAATGATTTACAAGGTTGCAGCACAGAAGCGCGTTCGCGTCCGATCTTGCGATGACGTCCCAGGAGCCGTATTGCCACGGGCTGTCACTCCACCAATCGCCACTGGCATGCCATGGACCGTAGGCCTGCTCTACGCGATAGCGGCTCTTGCGGAAGTAAAACGCGGTGGGCCTTGAGTTACACAGAGTGACCGTCGTTGCCTCTGGAGGGCGCAACTGCCGGATTGCAGCGAGAGGTGCGGCCCTAGCTGCGGGAGCATTTCGTGGAGCTCTCCCCAGAGACACAGCAAAGGGCTTGACTGCGAACGAATCCGGCTTATGCGTATCCAGAAGGACCGGGCTGCCCACGCATCCTTCGCCCACTATGGCCTGAATGCGAGCCAAGGTGATATCGAGCTTTGGGACATCGGGCAGTTGTGCTGAGAAGAGTCCGAGCTGCACTTTTTTTATCGGGCCATGCTCGGCCGTCATCTGCAATGCAAGAACAGCTCGATTGGGAGGATGCGCTTCCAGGTCCAGATAAATTAATTTGAGCCAAAGCTGCCGATCATTGCACGCCACTGCGGTCCGGACTGTGCGGGAATGCGATCCGCCGCCCTCGATCAACAGGGTTATGGTGACGGAAAGCAGCGCCAGCACTCGGTTCGTCGCCCGGAGAATCAGCCGTTCCAAAATCGCTCCGACCAGGAAGAGCAAGGATTCGGACGCTTCGACGGGAGAGTCAAGCTCCATAGATTCGTGCAGCGTGAAGGCCTGCTCGAGAGGGACAAAGTGATGCTGCCATATTCCTGAGGCTAACTGCTGCAGCTTGTTTCCTTGCTGGCCTAACCGGGAGATCAGCTGCTCGTTCGGCAAGGCAGCCAGCATGCCAAGGCTCCGGATACCCCAACGAGAGAATGTCTCAAGCTGGCCTTCTGTGAGATCCAGCACGGTTAACGGGAGAGAGGCCAATGCTGCTCTTTCTTCTCCCGGGCGCACCACTATTGGATATTGCGAGGTGGCATTCCCACGAGCGATGCAGATCGCGGCATGGAAGTTATCGGCGATTGCGACACACGCCTGCACCCCGATTGCTTTCACTGCATCCAGCAGAGCTCTCCCCAGGATGGAGGGGGGGCCACAATATTTATCCGTCCCGGTGATATCAAGAACGCACAGGAATGCTGTGTCACTGCTTCTCTCTTCGATAGCAGGAGAGAAGCTGCCTGCACACTCCAGCAGGGCCGCCCGCGCTGAGTCTTCCTCAGACCGCACCCGCTCCAACACAACAACAGACGCGATGGTGTTCAACTCCACACGTGTTATTCCCAGATGTACGCCTAGTTCCTGAGCTTTGGCATTTGCCGAGCAGACTTTTTGCGCTGACAATTTTCCGTCGAGAACGGCACAAGCAGCCGAAGCCAGCTCCGGACGGCTCCGGACGAGTGCCTGCAATGGAAAATCTGCTGCAAAAATGCAGGCGTTCTGATTTCTTCGTGGGCTCATCGTGTCGCTGTCCACACAGTCCGATTCTGCAGATACGTGCGGCGCTCACTCGCAGGAGGTTTCGGGAGTCCGGTTTTCAATGTATTTCTGGAACTGAACCGCTCTCGTACGATCTCGACCTCGGATTTAACACCAGTGAAGATGGTCTGCTGCTGGAGCGGTTGCAGGAGCTTCATATTCAAGACCAGCTCCGCGCTACTTTTGGTGCAGGCATGCTGGCTCAGAAGAAGAAAACTAGTCTGCGTCCGTTCCGCTGCAGCACGATATCGGAACCATGTTGCGGCCGGTACGCGGGTTACCAACTCAGGCGCAATGCTGCCCATGTCGAAGATGATGGCGCCGATCCATCCCGCCTGTAACAGCAGATCAGTAACGCGGAGCGCCTGCTCGATTCGCGAAAGCGGCTTGGATGCAGGCTGGAGAACAGGCGGTCTGGGTTGGTTGATCTCGCATGCAGTCCGTAATTGCGGCAGGAGTTTCGCCGGCGGAGCAGAGGTTGCGGGCTCATGGAGGAGATTGGTTACAGCCTCCGACAGGCCTTTTGTTTCACTGCGCGGGTGGGGACCAAAGCCGCCTCCGTGAAGGCCTCTGGGCTGAGGTGGTGGAACCAAGTACTTCTGTGGAAGCGTGAACTTCTCTTCCCCACATGCACTTGTCTCTGTACCTTTGCGACCGCACCGAACCCAGAGAAGTTGCGACAGAGAAATGCCTGCTGCTGCAGCTGCCTCCGGACTGAACGCATCGGAGACATCGATCCAGGCACATATCTTTTCCTGAGCAATCACTTGTGCGGCAAATGAGAGCGCGACTGCGGTTCGCCCGGAACACTCCGCTCCTACGAACTCCGTAATGGCTCCGAGTGGCAAGCCACCGCCGAGCAGGGCATCCAGGGGAGCGATGCCGGTCGGCACCACGGGATACAGGACGCAAGGGCGGGGGGAAAGGGCGGAAGGAATGCGGCTGGCCAAGGCCGACTCGACGTGAATCCGGAGTGCAGCAGCACGATTCATCTTCGCTGTATCTTCGCCTAGCTGCTCCTGGGTGTGTCAACCCGCCATGCTCCCTGGATGGTGCAGGGGGGGTGTAATCTTTTGACTTTGGTGGAGATAATCAGGAAGAAAATTTGAGGACGTTATCTATTTGCGGCGATTTCTTCCGGGGCGGAAGGGTCGGAGATGCCAACGGCGGGGTCCTCTATCTCCGGTAAAGTGACCTGGAAGCAGGTGATGGGACGGTCCTGAAATTTGAGGCTTCGGAAACGAATCGATCCGCCATACTTCTGCACGATCCCTTTGCTGATCCAGAGGCCCAATCCAGTCCCCTTTACAGACTTGGTTGTGAAGAATGGCTCGAATAAATGTTTCGCGTGCTCAGGATCAATTCCTGTGCCGGTATCGCAGATGGTGACGCAAATCTCTGGGGGACGGCGGTGCTGCGGGTTGAGCCGGAAGACGTGCAAGCGCAGGGCACCCCCCTCGGGCATGGCCTGAACCGCATTGCCAATCAGGTTGAGAAAAACCTGCTTGAGTTCGACCGGAAATCCGCGGATCTTTCCCCGGGTTGAGTAACGCTTCTCAAGCTTTATATTCCTGAACTCCGGACGGCGTATTTGAAGTTCGAGGATCTCATCAATCAGGCTGGAGAGAGAGATCTCAACCGGCAATTTTGATTCGCGGTAAAACCCGAGTGTCTGGCGCGTGATATGCGCCACACGGATCAATTCTTCTTCGCCCAGCTTTGCGAAGTAACGCGCTTCATCGTCCAGAGATGGGTGATCCCGCAACAGATAGAAGGTGTTCGTGATGGCCTCAAGTGGATTATTAATCTCGTGGGCGATGATCCCTGCTACGCGGCCCATGGCTGCAAGACGCTCGGCGTTGCGCAGCGCGTCTTCTGCTTTCAATTGAGAGGTGATGTCTCGATTGATCTCCAGGATGGCATCGCCGCTCGCCTTAAGAGCCTTCCGGCACGCTACAGTCACATCGCGGCCGTCACGAGTGGTTTGGGTGAGCTGCCCGGTCCACCTTCCAGCCTCAGCCAAAGAATCCTGGATTATCTGGAAATCTGTGGGGAACTGCGTCTTGAGCACATCGTGGATATTTCTTCCAATCACTTCTTCGCGGCGCCAGCCATACAAGGCCTCCGCCCCACTGTTCCAGTACAGAAGCTCGCCATTTACATGGCGAACGAAGATGGCCTCGGTGGCAAGCTCAAGGAGTTCGGCGCGTTCCCGCAGCAGGTCCTCGAGATGTTTCCGCTCTGTGACATCGATAAAAGCGCCCACTGCGCCACGGACCTTCTGGTCATGGCTGAAGAGCGGGCTTGCGCTGGACTGCAGAAAAACCGTGCTGCCGTCAGGACGCCATAGTTCCAGTTCCAGGCTTCCTGTTGGCTGAGCCGTGGTCGCCGCGCGAACCAAGGGATAGTCGGTGAAAGGCAGAGAGTCGCCATCTTTGAAGATTCGCAACCCATTTGAATTGCCAGGATCGACCTGGCCGGCGATGTTTTCGCCCGGCTCCACGCCGAGCAACTGGCTGAGCGCGAGATTGGCGGTAATCACCTGGCCCTCAGGATCGTGCGCGATGGCAACCCCTACCGGCAGGACCTGCATGATGGCCTCAAGCTCGGCTACACGCTCCTGCAACTGCGCGTTCAGGCTGCGGATCTGCTCTTCTGCTTTGATCTGGTCGGTGACATCGGTGCCGGTCCCAAACCATCGCTGCAGCCCGCCCTGGGCGCTGAACAGAGGCACTGCGCGCCAGAGGAACCAGCGATATTCGCCTGCGGCATTCTGCAGCGGGAATGTATCTTCCCAGGCGGAATTGCTACGGATGGCCTTTTGAATTCCTTTGAGCACGCGGTCGACGTGGTCGGGATGCCGAAAGCGGTCCCAGCCTGACTCGACAAGCTCCTGGTGCGTGCAGCCGGTGAATTGACACCAGCGCTGGTTGTACCAAATTCCACTTCCTTCGGCGTCCGCCATCCACGCCAGCTGCGGAATGCTGTCGGCAAGGTTCTGAAACTGCGCCTCGCTTTGCCCGAGCTGTAAGCTTCGCTCCTGGACCCGCTCTTCCAACTGGCTGTTCAGCCGTTCCAGCTGTTTCGTCTTGCGGTAAAGCTCGGCAAAGACGCTCACCTTTGCGCGCAGCAGCTCCGGGACCACAGGAACCGAGATGTAATCCACCGCGCCACTCTTGTAGGCGCGTATTCGATCCAGGTCGGTGAGGTGCACTGCGGAGATAAAAATGATCGCAGTCTTCTGGAATCGTGGGTGCTGCCGGATCATATCCGCGAGCTCAAATCCATCGATCTCCGGCATGCTGACGTCCATCAGCACCACCGCAACATCGTTCCTCAGCAGATGTTCCAGAGCTTCTTTGGCAGAGTGAGCATGAATGAGGTTCTCATTCAGGTCTTTCAATATCACCTCATAACTCATCAGCTTGCCAGGCTGATCGTCGACCATGAGGATATTTGCTCTGTCGCGCTGGTTCATTGCATCCCTTCGAATAGTGCTGCCATTTCAACAATAACGTTCATGTTCAACGATGCAGCCACATGCGGCAGGCAGACAACAATTGCTCTGTGTTGACGGGTTTGGCCAGATACTCGGACGCTCCTGCTTCCAGGCACTTCTCGCGGTCACCCTTCATTGCCTTTGCCGTCAGGGCTATGATGGGCAGTCTCCGGAATTGAGGATTCTGGCGGATGACCTGCATGGTTTCGTAGCCGTCCATCTCAGGCATCATGATATCCATCAGCACGATCGCCAGATCGCTGGTCGACTCCACGGTCGCAATCGCTTCCCGGCCAGTACCTGCGGTCAGCACGGTCATGCCGCGGCGCTCCAGCACGCTGGAAAGCGCAAAAATGTTGCGAACGTCGTCATCGACAATCAGCACCTTCTTGCCGACCAAGGCCTCGTCGGACCGGTGCAGCCGGTCAAGCATCTTGCGCTTCTCTTCCGGCAGGTCTGAAACCACCCGGTGGAGGAACAGCGAGGTTTCATCCAGCAGCCGCTCCGGTGATTCTACGTCTTTGACGATGACGCTGCGCGCCAGCATGTGTAGACGAGCATCCTCTTCCGGCGAGAGATCCTTGCCTGTAAATACTACGACGGGGAGTTCCTTGCCGCCTTCGATCATCTTCAGCCGTTCCAGCAGCTCAAATCCACTCATGTCCGGCAGTCGCAGGTCGAGAACCAGGCAGTCGAACTGCTCGGACTGAACCGAAGCCAGAGCATCGAGTCCCGTGGAAACAACTTTGACGTCGATGTCGTCGTGGCCGAGCAGTGCCTGAATGCTCGTCTGTTGCACGGGTTCGTCTTCGACTACCAGGAGCCGCTTGCGCCGCGGGGCCGAGTACTCCCGAATTCGTGCGATTGCGGCATTGAGACCTTCGGTTGTGGTCGGTTTTGTGACGAAGGCAAAGGCGCCATGGGAAAGGCCATGGTGCCAGTCTTCATCGATCGTCAGCATCTGGACGGGGATGTGACGCGTGGAGGGATCCTGCTTGAGATGGTTGAGAATAGTCCAGCCCAGCATGTCAGGCAACGAGACATCGAGTGAGACCGCTGTGGGATGGAACTCCCGGGCCAAGGCGAGCGCCTCCGCGCCTCGCGAGGCGATCAAAACCTTGAAGCCATTATCGCGCGACAGATCGCAGAGAATCCGTGCGTAGTGGATGTCGTCCTCAACGATCAGCAGGACGGCGTCGCCGGGCTGAATCTTGTTGCGGTCGTCCTCCAGCACTTCCACCGGATCCTCCACTATGGAAGAGACCGGCAGCTCCAGACGCATGGCATTGTGCGGCGCGTTGGTGATGATGGTGGACGGAGCCGCTGGACCTACGTAGGTTTGCGGCAGGAATAACGTGAAGGTGCTTCCCTTACCCGGAGTGCTGCGAAGCTGTATTTCTCCACCGAGTAGGCTGGCCAGCTCGCGGCTGATCGCAAGTCCCAGACCGGTTCCGCCGTATTTGCGGCTGGTGCCCGCGTCTGCCTGCTGGAAGGCTTCAAAGATGATGCGCTGCTTGTCTGCGGGAATTCCGATGCCGGTGTCGGAGACTTCAAATGCGACCACCGAGCCGGCGTTGGAAAGCACCTGGTGGCCGGGCGCCCATCCGCCGCTTGCCGCGGAAACGGACAGCCGCACCCCGCCCTGATCGGTGAACTTGAATGCGTTCGACAACAGATTCTTGAGGACCTGCTGCAGGCGTTTGGAGTCGGTAACGAGGCTGCGATTCAGGTGCGGATCGGCCTCGATCTCGAAGACCAACTTGCGGTTTTCCGCCTCGTGCCGGAATGGGCGTGCCACCATCTCGATCAAGCTGCCAAAGAAGACCTCTTCGGCTTCGACCGATACGGTTCCGGATTCGATCTTGGAAAGATCGAGGATGTCCGAGATCAGATTGAGCAGGTCGGTGCCGGCGGCATGAATCGTACGGGCGAACTCCACCTGCTTCGGCGTGAGATTCGTGTCCGGATTGTCTGCGAGCTGCTGGCCAAGCACCAGGATGGAGTTGAGCGGCGTCCGCAGCTCGTGCGACATGTTGGCGAGGAACTCGGACTTGTACTTGGAGGTAAGGGCGAGTTCTTTTGCCTTCTCTTCCAGAGCTCCGCGCGCCTGCTCGATCTCCTGGTTCTTGCGTTCGACTTCGGCGTTCTGCTCGGCAAGCTGCTTTGCCTTTTGGGCGAGCTGCTCGTTGGTCTGCTGCAGCTCCTTCTGCTGTGTCTGCAGCTCGACCGCGAGCTGTTGCGATTGTTTGAGCAGGCCTTCAGTCTGCATCGTGGCTTCGATACTGTTCAGCACGATTCCGATGCTGGCCGTGAGCTGCTCGAGGAAGGCCAGATGCGACTGAGTAAAGGCGCTGAGCGATGCCAGCTCAATCACAGCTTTGACCCGGTCTTCAAACAGCACGGGCAGAACAATAACGTTGCGGGGGACGGCCTCAAACAGACCGGACCGGACCGGCACGGTTGTCTCTGGAAGATCGGTAATAAGCATGCGGCGCTTCTCCAGCGCGCACTGCCCGACCAATCCTTCGCCGATCCGAACCGTTTCCTGGTGCCCTTCGATGGTGTCTGCAAAGGCGGAGAGCAGCCGCATGGTTCCCGGGTTCTCGGCTTCCATCTGATAGATGACGCCCTGCTGCGCAGCGACGAGGGGTGCCAGCTCGGACAGGAGCATGCGACCTACGGTCGCCAATTCACGCTGGCCCTGAAGCATGCCTGTGAACCGCGCCAGATTGGTCTTCAGCCAGTCCTGCTCCGTGTTGCGGTTGGTCGTCAACCGCAGGTTTTCAATCATGGTGTTGATGTTGTCTTTGAGCTCGGCCACTTCACCGCTGGCGTCCACCTGGATGGAACGGGTCAGGTCGCCCTTGGTTACGGCCGTGGCTACCTCGGCAATTGCGCGGACCTGGTTGGTGAGGTTGTCGGCCAGCAGGTTTACGTTTCCGGTAAGGTCCTTCCATGTGCCGGATGCACCGGGCACATTCGCCTGTCCGCCGAGCCGGCCTTCCACACCGACCTCGCGGGCGACGGTCGTCACCTGGTCGGCAAAGGTCGCCAGGGTATTGGTCATGTTGTTGATGGTTTCAGCCAGCGCGGCGACCTCGCCCTTTGCGTTCACGGTTAGCTGCTGCGTCAAATCCCCATTGGCGACGGCCGTTACCACCTTCACAATGCCGCGCACCTGCTCGGTAAGGTTGGCAGCCATGACGTTGACGTTATCGGTGAGATCCTTCCACGTGCCGGCGACGTCCGGCACCTGGGCCTGTCCGCCGAGCTTGCCTTCCGTACCCACTTCGCGCGCAACGCGCGTGACCTCAGCCGCAAACGCATTTAGCTGGTCCACCATGGTGTTAATGGTGTTTTTGAGCTCGAGAATTTCCCCCTTCACGTCTACCGTGATCTTGCGCGAAAGATCGCCGCGAGCCACAGCGGTGGTGACTTCAGCGATGTTGCGCACCTGGCCGGTAAGGTTGCCGGCC
>Ga0207667_10008226_pt1 | contig 12411 bp, 14 predicted proteins | sample KBSCornC52_FD_184301 | JGI IMG/M metagenome (GOLD analysis project Ga0207667, IMG submission 184301) | Corn rhizosphere microbial communities from Kellogg Biological Station, Michigan, USA - KBS Corn C5-2 (SPAdes) (version 2) | ecosystem: Host-associated > Plants > Roots > Rhizosphere > Soil ...
CCGCCGCCATCCTGCGCGGCAAGCACAAGCCCACCTTCGCTCCGCACATGGACATGGGTGACTTCGTGATCATCGTCAACGCCGAGAAGATCGCCCTCACCGGCCAGAAGCTCGAGAAGAAGCTGGCGTACCGCCACTCGGGCTACCCGGGCGGCCTCAGCAGCGAGACCTACATCGAGATGCTCGAGAAGCACCCGACCCGCGCGGTCGAGAAGGCCGTGCGCGGCATGCTTCCCAAGAACTCGCTGGGCCGCGCCCAGATCAAGAAGCTGAAGGTCTACGCGGGCGCCGAGCACCCGCACGCCGCTCAGCAGCCGAAGACCTACACCCTCGGCCAGGTCGCGCAGTAGCGCGCCGGCACCTTCCGCGCCCGTTCATTCAACGCAGCAGACTTTAGGACAGAGACACAGATGGCAAGCATCGAAGAAGCCCTTCCCGAGGAGCTCGTGCAGAGCTTCACGACCGAGACGCCCGTCGAGGAGGCCCCGAAGGCTCCCCGCCCGGTGCTGAGCGTTCCCGGTTCGGCCGTTGGCCGCCGCAAGGAGGCGATCGCCCGCGCGCGACTCACTCCCGGCACCGGCACCTTCCTGGTGAACGGCCGCACGCTCGAGGAGTACTTCCCCAACAAGCTGCACCAGCAGCTCATCAACGACCCGTTCAAGGTGCTCGACCTGCTCGGCAGCTACGACGTGATCGTCAAGATCACCGGCGGCGGCCCCTCCGGCCAGGCCGGTGCGCTGCGCCTCGCGATCGCCCGCGCGCTGAACGAGATCGACCGCGAGAACAACCGACCGACCCTCAAGAAGGCCGGCTTCCTGACTCGTGACGCCCGCGTCATCGAGCGCAAGAAGGCGGGTCTCAAGAAGGCTCGCAAGGCCTCGCAGTTCTCGAAGCGGTAACCAGCTCCGGCATCCCATGCCCCGCCTCTTCGGAACCGACGGTGTTCGAGGGCTGGCCAACGGTGAGGTCATCACCGCAGACCTCGCCCTGGGGCTCGCTCAGGCTGCCGCATTCGTGCTCACGCGCGGGCGGCACGCCGATGAGCTTCGCGCCCAGGGCAAGCGGCCGCGCGCCGTGCTGGCCCGCGATCCTCGCGTTTCGGGCGAGTTCATCTCGGCCGCCGTCGCCGCCGGGCTGGCCAGCTCGGGTATCGACGTGCTCGACGCCGGCGTCATCCCGACTCCCGCTGCCGCGTTCCTGGTGGCGGATGTCGAGGCCGACTTCGGCGTGATGGTCTCGGCCTCGCACAACCCGGCAGCCGACAACGGCATCAAGTTCTTCGCGATCGGGGGCACGAAGCTGCCCGACGACGTCGAGGACCGCATCGAGGTCGCCCTCGACCAGCCCAAGATGACGCCCACCGGCAGCGGCGTCGGGCGAATCCGGCGCTTCGCCGACGCCGAGGACCGCTACGTGGTCCACCTCATCTCGACGCTCGACGTGCGCCTCGACGGCCTGCACGTGGTGATCGACGCTGCGCATGGCGCCGCCGCCGGCGTCTCGCCCGAGGTGTTCGCTCTGGCGGGAGCGAAGGTCACCGTCATCGGCGCGGACCCAGACGGCATGAACATCAACGACGGAGTCGGCTCGACCCATCTCGAGGGCCTGCGTGCCGCGGTGCTCGAGCAGGGAGCAGACCTGGGCATCGCCCACGACGGCGACGCCGACCGCTGCCTCGCGGTGGATGCCGCGGGCAACGTGATCGACGGCGATCAGATGATGGCGATCCTCGCCGTCTCGCTGAAGGAGCGGGGCCTGCTGGCCCGCGACACCCTGGTGGCGACCGTGATGAGCAACCTGGGGCTCCGGCGCGCCATGGCCGAGCACGGCATCCGGCTGCTCGAGACCAAGGTGGGCGACCGCTACGTGCTCGAAGAGCTCGACGCGCAAGAGCTCAGCCTCGGCGGCGAGCAGTCTGGGCACATCATCTTCCGCGATCACGCGACGACCGGCGACGGCATCCTGACGGGGCTGCAGATCGCCGCCGAGATGGCGCGCACCGGCAAGACCCTGGCCGAACTGGCCAGCGTGATGACCGTGTATCCGCAGGTGCTCGTGAATGTGCCGGGCGTCGACCAGCACGGCCTTTCGGCCGATGCGGGCGTCGCCGAGGCCGTGCGCGCCGCGGAGGCGCAGCTGGGTGACACCGGCCGCGTGCTGCTGCGCCCCTCGGGAACCGAGCCCTTGGTGCGCGTCATGGTGGAGGCCGCCGATCACGAGGCCGCGGCCGCCATCGCCGAGCAGCTGGCGGCCGTCGTGCGGGATCGCCTGACCATCACGGCCTGAGGGTCTCGCGCGCGACCGCCGAGTGGCAGACTCGGTGCATGCCATTAGAGGGAGAGTACGCACCGAGCTCCGTCGGTTGGGCCCGCAAGCAGGCCGAGGAGTATGAAGCCAGCGGCGGCACCGAGGCGACCGAACTGCGCGGCATGCCGGTCGTGGTGCTGACCTCGGTGGGCGCCAAGTCGGGGCTGCTGCGCAAGACGGCGCTGATGCGCGTGGAGCACGACGGGCAGTATGCGGTCGTCGCCTCGCTGGGCGGGGCCCCGAAGCATCCGGTCTGGTACTTCAATCTCGTGAAGAACCCGCACGTCGAACTGCAGGACGGACCTGAGAAGCACGACTATCTGGCGCGTGAGCTGACGGGCGACGAGAAGGCGGTGTGGTGGGAGCGCGCCGTCGCGGCGTATCCGCCGTATGCCGACTATCAGAAGAAGACGGATCGGCAGATCCCGGTGTTCGTGCTGGAACCCGTACCCGAGGCGACGGACTAGAGCTTGCGCAGCAGCACGCTCGACACCGTGTGGTCGGCGTCCTTGCGCAGCACCAACGACGCGCGAGCCCGGGTCGGCAGCACGTTCTGAGTCAGGTTGGGTCCGTTGATCTCGCGCCAGATCGACTGCGCCCGCTCCACGGCCTCCGGCTCGGTCAGGTCCGCGTAGCGGTGGAAGTACGACTTCGGGTCGGTGAAGGCACCGCGCTGCAGGCGCAGGAAGCGCTCGACGTACCAGCGCTCGATGTCGCTGGTGCGGGCATCCACATAGATCGAGAAGTCGAAGAGATCGCTCACCGCCAGCCGGGTGCCCGGCGAAGGGGGCTGCAGCACGTTCAGCCCCTCGACGATCAGGATGTCGGGCTGGTTCACGACGATCTCGGCCTTGGGCACGATGTCGTAACTCAGGTGGGAGTAGAAGGGCGCCCGCACCTCGGGGGCTCCGCTCTTCACCCTGCTGACGAAACGCAGCAGGGCCCGACGGTCGTAGCTCTCGGGAAAACCCTTGCGCTGCATCAGCCCGCGCCGCTCGAGCTCTGCGTTCGGAAAGAGAAAGCCGTCTGTGGTGACGAGTTCGACCCGGGGGGTGTCGTCCCAGCGGCCGAGCAGGGCGCGCAGCAGGCGGGCGGTGGTCGACTTGCCGACGGCGACCGAGCCGGCGACCCCGATCACGAACGGCGTCTTCTGCGGTGGCTGCCGCAGGAAGGCGGTGGCCGCCTCTCCGGTTGCTCGCGCGCCGGCTGCATACAAGTTCAGCAGGCGGCTCAGCGGCACATAGACGTCGGACACCTCGGTCAGGTCGAGGGTGTCGCCCAGCCCGCGCAGGCGGACGATCTCGGGTTCCGTGAGCGGCAGCGGCACGCTCGGGGCGAGGTCGGCCCAATCGGAGCGGCTGATCTCAAGAAACGGGGTCTCGCCGCCGGAATGCGTCGGGTCGGACATCCGCTCCATGGTATCCCGGGGGCAAGGGGGCGGAGCGCGGCGGCGTGTACGTCGCGCGGAGCCGCTGCGCCGCAGGGGCGGCGGCGCAGCCAGCAAGGGGGCGGAGCGCGGCGGCGTGTACGTCGCGCGGAGCCGCTGCGCCGCAGAGGCGGCGGCGCTGCCAGCAAGGGGGCGGAGCGCGGCGGCGTGTACGTCGCGCGGAGCCGCTGCGCCGCAGAGGCGGCGGCGCTGCCAGCGAGTACGGCGCCACGTAGAATCGGGTGCATGTGTGGAATCGTGGGCTACGTCGGTCCGGGCAGCGCGATCGACGTGCTCCTCGGGGGTCTCAAGCGGCAGGAGTACCGCGGCTATGACTCCGCGGGCGTCGCGGTCATCGACGACGCGGGCAGGCTCGAGACGCGCAAGCGCGCAGGCAAGCTGGGCGTGCTGCTCGACGACCTGGCCGACTCCGCGATGGACGACGGCCACACCGGCATCGGGCACACCCGCTGGGCGACCCACGGCGGTCCGACCGACGTCAACGCGCACCCGCACCTCGGCGACGACGGCAAGCTCGCCCTGATCCACAACGGGATCATCGAGAACTTCGCCCAGCTGAAGCAGGAGGTGGTGGATGCGGGCGGCGAGTTCACCAGTGAGACCGACAGCGAGGTCGCTGCTCTGCTGGTCGGTGCTCTCTACCGCGAGACCGGGGATCTGACCGAGGCCATGCGCCGCGTCGTTACGCGCCTCGAAGGGGCGTTCACCCTGCTGGTCATGCACCAGGACGAGCCCGGCGTCGTGGTCGGCGCGCGCCGCAACTCGCCGCTGGTCGTCGGCCTCGGCGACGGCGAGAACTTCCTGGGCTCCGACGTCGCGGCCTTCGTCGAGCACACCCGCAACGCGCTCGAGATCGGCCAGGACCAGATCGTGACGATCCGGCCGGATTCGGTGCAGGTCATGGATTTCGCCGGCACGCCGGTCACGCCGAACGCCTTCGAGATCGCCTGGGACGCCTCAGCCGCCGAGAAGGGCGGCTGGCCGAGCTTCATGAAGAAGGAGATCAGCGAGGAGCCCGAGGCGGTCGCCAAGACCCTGCTCGGCCGGGTGCACGACGGGGTCGTCGTGCTGCCCGAGCTCGACCCGCTTGCCGAGGTGCTCGCCGACATCGATCGGGTGGTCGTCATCGCCTGCGGAACAGCCGCATACGCCGGGATGCTGGGCAAGTACGCCATCGAGGCCTGGGCCAGGGTGCCGGTCGACGTGGAGCTGTCGCACGAGTTCCGCTACCGCGATCCGGTGCTGAGCCCGCGCACCCTGGTGGTGTCGGTGAGCCAGTCCGGCGAGACCATGGACACGCTGATGGCCGTCAAGTACGCGCGCGAACAGGGCGCACGCACGCTGGCGATCTGCAACACGCAGGGCTCGACGATCCCGCGCGAGTCCGACGCCGTGCTCTACACCCACGCCGGCCCCGAGGTCGCGGTCGCCTCGACCAAGGCCTTCGTCGCCCAGGCGACCGCGCTCTACCTGCTGGGGCTCTATCTCGCGCAGCGCCGCGGAACCTTGAGCGCCGAGCGGGTCGCCGAGCAGGTGACCGAGCTGCAGAACCTGCCGGACAAGCTCGATCAGGTGGTCGAGTCGGCGTCGTCGCGCATCGCGGATCTGGCGCACTGGATGGGCGACACGCAGTCTGTGCTCTTCCTCGGTCGCAACGTCGGCTATCCGATCGCCCTCGAGGGGGCGCTCAAGCTCAAGGAGCTCGCGTACATCCACGCGGAGGGATTCGCGGCGGGGGAGCTGAAGCACGGTCCGATCGCGCTCATCGAGCCGGGCCAGATCGTCTTCGTGATCGTGCCGAGCCCGCGCGACCCGTCGTCACTGCATCCGAAGGTCGTCTCGAACATCCAAGAGATCCGCGCTCGTGGCGCCCGCGTCATCGCGATCGCCGAGATCGGCGATGTCGCGGTCGTCCCGTTCGCCGACGAGGTGATCCGCATCCCGTTCGCCGCCCCGCTGTTCGAACCGCTGCTGGCGGTGGTGCCGCTGCACATCTTCGGGATGGAGCTCGCCACCACCAAGGGGCTCGACGTGGACCAGCCGCGCAACCTCGCGAAGTCGGTCACGGTCGAGTAGCGCGCTGGAGCTGAGAGCATGGGTCATTTCTGACCCTTGCTGCGACGCCAGCGCCGACGCCCGTCTCGGGCGTCGGTTGTCGGCTTCAGACACAATAGCGATATGGCAATCGCGGGCATCGGCGTCGACATCGTCGACCTGGCGCGTTTCGAGCGCGCCATGATCCGCACCCCGGCGCTGCGCGAGCGCCTGTTCGCCGTCGGCGAACGTGACAAGCCGCTTCCCTCGCTCGCCGCCCGCTTCGCCGCAAAAGAGGCCTTCATGAAGGCGCTCGGCGAGTCGACGGGTGTGCAGTGGCACGACATGGAGGTCGTGCAAGACGGCCGGGGCGCGCCGACGCTGCGGGTCTCGGGCGCTGCGGCCGAGCTGGTCGCCGCCAAGGGGATCGTCGGCATCCATCTCTCGATGACGCACGATGCCGGCGTCGCGGTCGCCTCCGTGGTCTGCGAGACGGCATGAGCCAGGATGCGGCACCGTTCCGCGAGGCACGGATCGACCTCGACGCCCTGCGGTCGAATCTCGCGATCATGAGGGAGCAGGTCGCGCCCGCCCGGGTGATGGCCGTCGTCAAGGCGGACGCCTACGGGCATGGCGCAGAACTCGTCGCGCGAGCCGTCGCCGACGCGGGGGCAGACTGGCTGGGCGTCGCCGATCTTCAGGAGGGGCTCGCCCTGCGCCGCGCGGGGATCGCCACGCCGATGCTCGCCTGGCTGCATGGACCGGACGCCGACTTCGAGCTCGCGGTCGCCGCGGGCATCGACCTCGGCATCAGCTCGCTCCGGCAGCTCGAACGCGCAGCGGCGACCACATCGGGGCTGGGGCCGACGGTCGTGCAGCTCAAGATCGACTCCGGGTTGAGCCGCAACGGCATCGCCCCGGCCGAGCGGGCCGCGGTGTTCGAGCGGGCCGCTGCGCTCGAGAAGAGCGGCGGCATCCGGGTGCGCGGGATCTTCAGCCACCTCTCGAACACCTCCAACGCCGACGACGATCGCCAGCTCCAAGTCTTCGACCGCGCCGTCGCCGAGGCCCGCGCGGCCGGTCTCGACCCGGAGTTGCGCCATGTGGCGGCGACGCAGGCGGCGCTCGAACGGCCGTCGATGCGCCTCGAGCTGGTCCGCATCGGGATCGGCCTCTACGGCCTCCCGGCCGCCGAATCCATGGATGCCGCGGCTCTCGGTCTGCGCCCCGTCATGCAGCTCTCCGCCGCCGTGGCGGCCGTGCGCCGCGTTCCCGCCGGGACGCACGTGTCGTATGGATACACCCACCGCACCGACCGTGAGACCACTCTCGCGCTCGTGCCGCTCGGCTACGCCGACGGGGTTCCGCGGTCGGCGTCGAATCTGGGCAGGGTGTCGATCCGCGGCCGTGAGTGCCCGGTGGTGGGGCGGATCGCCATGGATCAGTTCCTGGTCGACGCGGGCGATGGCGCCGTGGAGGTCGGCGATCGCGCGGTGCTCTGGGGCGACCCGGCAGACGGAGTCCCGAGCGCCGAGGACTGGGCGGCCGCCTCCGGCACCATCGGCTACGAGATCGTCACCCGGGTCGGGCCGCGCGTGCCACGGGTGGCTCGGGGCGAGCTCCCCTCGTGATCGCGCTCACCATCCTCGACACCGGGCAGATGGAGGCGCTGGGTGCTCGGCTCGCGCCGCTGCTTCGTGCAGGCGATCTGGTGCTTCTCAACGGGGAGCTCGGCGCGGGCAAGACCACGCTCGCGCGCGGCCTGGGCGCCGCACTCGGAGCGCGGGGCGCCGTGACGAGCCCGACCTTCGTGCTGGCGCGCGAGCATCCCACCGCCTCGGGTGCCCCCCTGGTGCACGTCGACGCGTACCGGCTGGCGACCGGTCGCGAACTCGACGACCTCGACCTGGATTACGAGCACGCGATCGTCGTCGCCGAGTGGGGTGCCGGAAAACTCGATGGGGTGAGCGACTCGTGGCTGTCGATCGATATCCGGCGCCCGCATGGCGCCGCCGCACCGACGACCCTCGCCGGCGATGATCTCACCGGGGACGAACCCCGCCAGGTCACCGTCACCGGCCACGGCCCACGCGGCGTCGAGCTCGAAGCGGCGCTCGCGGCCCGCGATTAGGCTCGAAGCGTGCTGCTGGCGATCGACACCTCCGCGGGCACCAGCGTCGCCGTCGTCGATCGCGACCTGGGCATCCTGGCGCAGGCCGACGAGGTCGACACCCGGCGGCACGCCGAGGTGATCGGAAACCTGATCGAGCGCGTCCTCGCCGAGTCGGGGGTGTCGCCGCGCGAGCTCAGCGGCGTCGTCGAGGGGATGGGCCCCGGCCCCTTCACCGGCCTGCGGGTCGGCATCGCGGCCGCTCGCGCGTTCGCGTTCGGAATCGGCAAGCCGGTCGTTCCGCTCATCTCGCACGACGCGCTGGCTCTCGATCTGCGCGAGCCTCTGCTCGTGGTGACCGACGCGCGGCGGCGCGAGGTCGCCTGGTCGAGTTACGCGCCCGGCGACGAACTCGGGCTGCCGGTTCGCGTCGCAGGCCCGCACCTTGCCTTCCCCGCCGATCTCGAAACCGATGTAGCGGGTTACAGCGGCTATCACCGCCTGGATGCCGCCACCATTCCCGCGGGCGCCCTCGGCATGCTGGGCGAGCGGCTGTTCGCCGCGGGCCGCGGGTTCGGCCCCAGCGAGCCGCTGTACCTGCGGCCGCCCGACGTGACGCCGTCGTCCGGCCCGAAGCGGGTGAGCTGATGGCTGCCGGTCCGCCGTCGATCCGCCGCGCGCGCCTCAACGATCTTGACGCGATCATGGAGCTCGAGAGCAGCACCTTCGGATCCGACGCGTGGTCGCGCGGCACCATGCGCGCCGAACTCGGCTCACCCCACGGGTACTACCTCGTGGCCGAGACGGTGCGGGGCGACGCGGGGGAGTCGCAGCATCCTGATCCCGCGATCGCCGGCTATGCGGGACTGCTGGCGCCGGCCGGAGCGGGCCAGGCCGACATCCAGACCATCGCCGTGGCGCCGCAGGCCCGGCGGCACGGCCTGGGACGCTCGCTGGTGGTCGCCCTGCTCGACGAGGCCCGCTCGCGCGCGGCGAGCGAGGTCTTTCTCGAGGTGCGCGCCGACAATGCGAACGCGCGCGCGCTCTACGACTCGCTCGGCTTCGAACAGATCGCGGTGCGTCCGCGGTACTACCAGCCCGACGGGGTCGACGCGCAGATCATGAGATTGGCGCTCTGGTGAACCGGCAGCCGTTGGTCCTGGGCATCGAGACCAGTTGCGACGAGACCGGTATCGGCATCGTGCGCGGCACCACGCTGCTCGCCAACACCATCGCCAGCTCGATGGAGGAGCACGCGCGCTACGGGGGCGTCGTGCCCGAGGTCGCGGCGCGAGCGCATCTCGAGGCCCTGCGCCCGACCCTCGAGAGCGCGCTCGCCGAGGCCGGGGTCGCGCTCGGCGACCTCGACGCGATCGCGGTGACCAGCGGGCCGGGCCTGGCGGGCGCTCTGATGGTCGGCGTCGGGGCGGCGAAGGCGCTGGCGATCTCGCTGGGCATCCCGCTGTATGCCGTGAACCACCTGGTCGGGCATGTCGGCGCCGACCTGCTGCATCGAGAGGGCGAGCCCGAGCACGAGCTCGAGTTGCCGACCGTGGCGCTGCTGGTCTCGGGCGGGCACACCTCGCTGCTGCTGGTGCGCGACCTGGCCAACGATGTGGAGCTGCTCGGCGAGACCATCGACGATGCGGCCGGCGAGGCCTTCGACAAGGTGGCGCGGCTGCTCGACCTGCCGTACCCCGGAGGGCCGCAGATCGACCGTGCCGCGGCCTCCGGCGACCCGCTGGCGATCCGATTCCCTCGCGGTCTGACCGCTCCGAAAGACCTGGAGCGGCACCGCGACGACTTCTCGTTCTCGGGGCTGAAGACCGCCGTGGCCCGCTGGGTCGAGGCGGCGCGCGACCGTGGCGAGACCGTATCCGTCCCGGATGTCGCGGCGAGTTTTCGCGAGTCGGTCGCCGATGTGCTCACCGCGAAAGCCATCGCGGCCTGCCAGCGCCTCGGGGTCCCGCGGCTGCTGCTGGGCGGGGGCGTCGTGGCCAATGCGCGCGTCAGGCAGCTGGCTCAGGAACGGGCGGATGCCGCGGGCGTGACCCTGCGCATCCCCCCGCTGTCGCTCTGCACAGACAACGGCGCGATGATCGCGGCACTCGGGGCCCGGCTCATCGCCGAGGGCCACGCGGCGTCCGAGCTCGATGTCGGGGCCGACTCGACGCTGCCGGTCACCACGATCCAGGCGTGAGCACCGGGCCGACTCGATTGACAGGGTCGGGGGGCACTGCGAGGCTGGCCGCATGTCAGACACGCCGCCGCCCACGCCGCCCGTTCCGCCGGTTCCGCCGCCTGCACCCGACGCCGTCGTGCCGCCGCAGCCCAACCCCTACGCGCAGCCTGCTGTGCAGCCGAACCCGTACGCCCAGCCGAACCCGAACCCCTACGCGCAGCCCGTGCCCTACGGGGCCGCCGGCTACGCGTACGCGCCTCGGACCAACACGCTTGCCATCGTCGGCTTCGTCCTGTCGTTCGTCGTCAGCCTCGCCGGCATCATCTGCAGCCACATCGCGCTGAGCCAGATCAAGCGCACAGGAGAGGGCGGCCACGGGCTGGCACTGGCCGGAGTCATCATCGGCTACGTGCTCACCGGCTTCTGGGTGCTGTACATCGTCTTCATCATCATCGTGGTCCTGTACAGCTCCAGCCAGGGATATTCGAACTATTCGGGCTAGCGACCCGGGCGCAACACGCCGAAAACCCCGTTGACAGCACTCACTCGGGCTGGGAGCATGAGCACCGCTACTCCACCAACGACTAAGGAGCACTCGGACAATGACCGATGCAACCCCCACGCCCGCAACGCCTCCTGCCGCGCCTGCCGCCGCAGGTCCGAAGCAGACCCTGAGCCTGGTCGGCTTCATCCTCGGTATCGGCAGTGTCGTTTTCAGCTGGACGTTCTTCATCGGCGTCGGCGCGGGCATCGCGGCGATCATCGTCAGCCGCAAGGGCCGCAAGGACGAGCCGGGCGCTCCGAAGTGGATGACCCAGGTCGGCATCATCACCGGCATCGTCGGCATCATCCTCGGCGTGATCTGGGGCATCATCACGCTCGCGACGTTCCTCATCCCGCTGCTCTTCCTCGGCAGCTACGGATCGGTGCTCAACAACTACTGAGCCACGCATGAGGGGGGCCGGGCGTTCGCGCCCGGCCCTTCTGCGCGTCAGAGGCGTTCGGCGAGCATGGCGACCCGCGCGCCGGCAACCCGGGTGAGAATCAGCGTCGCGGTCGCGTCGCCCTTCAACGAGAGACGCGCGCGGAACTCAGCGGGGTCGACGTCGACGCCGCGCTTCTTGATCTCGAGGGCGCCGATCCCGCGCGCCGCGAGCTCCTTCTTGAGCGTCTTGACGTCGAGCGGGAACCGGTCGAGCACCCGGAATCCCGCGCCGAACGGGGTGTCGGGCGGCGAGTCGCTGGTGATCCAGGCGATGGTGGAGTCGAGCATCCGCCCGCCATCGCCGGGCAGGCTGCGGGCCAGATCGCCGATCAGCCGGGCCCGGATGACCGCGCCATCCGGTTCGAGCAGGTACTCGCCGAGCGCGCCCACCTCGGCGTCGGCGCTGTCGCGAGCAGCGGTCAGCTCGGCGGCCGACCCGGAGCGCAGCACCAGCGCCGCGCGTCCCACCCCCGGTCGCGCCAGCACGCCAGACCAGACGGCGAGTTCGACGACCTCCCCGTCGACCGAGACCCACTGCGCCTCCCCATCGGCGGGCAGCAGCGACCGGTCGAGGCCCGGTCCCAGCTTGATGCCGGTCGGCAGCGTCTCGGCGAGCGCGAAGGCCCAGTCGAGCCGAGGCGACCACTCGGCAGGGTTGTCGAGGCGCCGGCCGCCTGCGCGCCGCGCCGGGTCGAGCCAGACGCCTCCGACGCCGGTGAGGTCGGTCGTCGCCGCGTCGCCCAGCTCGACGCGGGCCGCGGCGAAGGGAGCCAGGTTGAAGCTGGCGACGGCAGCGGTGAGCTCGTCGCGCTCGACGGCGAGCACGCCCAGGTCGAGGGCGGCCATGGCGAGCGCGTCGGCCCCGATGCCGCAGCCCAGGTCGGCGACCACGTCGATGCCTGCACCCGCGAAGCGCCCTGCGTGCAACGAGGCGACACTGAGGCGGGTGGCTTGCTCGAGGCCCTCGGGGGTGAACAGCATCCGGCCGGCGAAATCGCCGAACTTGACCCGCGCCTTGGCCCGCAGCCGGGCCTGACCGAGCACGGCGGCCACCAGCTCGCCCGAGTGGCCAGCGCCACGAAGCCGCGACACGATCCGCACGACGTCGGCGGTGGCGTCGATGGTGCCGACCTCGTCGAGCAGGCGCAGGCCCTCCGGCGAGAGCAGCGCGCGGAGCTCGGCGACATCCATCCCGCCACGTTACTGCGATTGCGTGAACCGGCTGGCACTCGCATTGATCGACTGCTAACGAAGGGCCTATAGTTGTTCTGGCACTCTCGAAGGGAGTGTGCCAACCCATGAGTTTCAGAAAGAGGTCACCCGTGTCGGTCTCCATCAAGCCGCTC
>Ga0207667_10008228_pt1 | contig 12409 bp, 8 predicted proteins | sample KBSCornC52_FD_184301 | JGI IMG/M metagenome (GOLD analysis project Ga0207667, IMG submission 184301) | Corn rhizosphere microbial communities from Kellogg Biological Station, Michigan, USA - KBS Corn C5-2 (SPAdes) (version 2) | ecosystem: Host-associated > Plants > Roots > Rhizosphere > Soil ...
GTCAGCTTCTACACGTCGATCAGCGGCCTCATCAAGGCCGAGATGTTCCCGCCCGAAGTGCGCGCGATGGGCGTCGGCCTGTCGTATGCGGTCGCGAACGCGATCTTCGGCGGCTCGGCCGAGTACGTTGCGCTGTGGTTCAAGTCGATCGGCAGCGAGGAAACCTTCTACTGGTACGTGACGGCGCTGTGTGCGGTGTCGCTGATCGTGTCGTGGCGGATGCGCGACCCGAGCAAGGAAGGGTACCTGCGTCACGAGCCGTGATCCGCGGGGCAACCCGGCTGCCGCTTCGCGCGGCATGAAACAACGCAACGGCGCTTCGCTACGCAGGCGGCGCGCCGTTTTTTCATGGGCGGCGCGTTCGCATCGCCGCGTGCAAGCGCATCGCGCGCCGCGCGATATCGATATCGCAATCGCTTCGTTGTCCACCGCCGGCGATGCTTTTATTCTGAACCCGTAGTTCGTGTGACACCTCCTTGACTGGGATTCGCGCCCGCTGCGTGCAGCGGGCGTTTTTTTATTCCCGGTTCGCTGACCGGCCCCGTCACATGCTCATTGCTTGCGGGACGCGAAATATAATGGTGCTCGCGCGGCTCACGCGCCATAACCCATACCAAGATCCCGATGAGAGAACAACACCCTTCCAGGCCGTGGTTGACCCTTCTGCTGGCCGTCGTCAATACCGTGATATTCATGTTGATGTGGCGACAGGCGTCGTATGGTTCGCTGTCGAACGCGCTGCTGCTCGACTGGGGCGCGAACTTCGCGCCGTACACGCTCACCGGGCAGCCGTGGCGGCTGCTGAGCAGCGCGTTCCTGCACGGCAGCTGGATCCATCTCGCGCTGAACATGTACATGCTGGTCGTGCTCGGCACCGTGCTCGAACGCGCGGGCGGAACGCTGCGGTTCGGCGTCGCGTATCTGTTGTCCGCGCTCGGCGGCTCGCTGCTGAGCGCGCTCTGGCATGGCTATCACGAAGTCGGCAGCACCACCTTTGCGTTCGGCGTCGCGCTGGCGTCCAGCGGGATCCAGCCGGTCGTGAGTGTCGGTGCGTCGGGCGCGCTGATGGGACTGGCGGGCGCGGCCGCGGCATTCGCGCTGCGACGCCGACACGACAGCGCAGGCGATGCGCCGGTTGCCATCAACCTCGGCGCGCTCGGGCAGGTGATCGCGATCAACCTGGGCTCGGGCTTCCTCATCTCCGGCATCGATCAGGCCGCGCATCTCGGCGGTGTGGTCGTCGGATTCATCGCCGGCTGGCTGATGTACGGGGCCGGCCGCTCGATGCGTGTCGCCGTGCCGCTCGTGCTCGCGGTGCTCGGCAGCGCGGCGATGTTGTTCGCCGCGCAGCGGGCGGGCAGCGAGGAACTGCAAGGCTGGCGTGACGCGACCCATCGCGACGTCGAGCGCGACGCCGCGAAGCGCAAGGCGCAACAGCAGGCGGCCGCGATTGCCGAGCAGATCCGCGACGACGAGCAGCACCGTCCGACGCCCGTGTCGGCCGAGCAGGCGGCAGGCACCGTCGTACCCGTCGGCAAGTGGCCGTACGCGATGGTGCTGGGCACGTCGGGCAAACGCCTGTACGTGACCGACAACGACCGGAACACGCTCGTCGTCGTCGACGTCGAGCGGCAGGCGGTCGTGCGCACGATCGCAGGCGAGCCGTTCGCGACGGGACTCGACGGCTGCCCGGGCAACATGTGCCGCGGCCGCGGCGCGAGCGGCGTGTACGTGAGCCCCGACGAGCGCTACGCGTATGTGGCGTCGATGCGCGAGAGCGGCCTCGCGCGCATCGACCTGAACAGCGGTGCGATCGTCGATGGCGTGACGCTCGGACGGTTCCCGCGCGCGATCGTCGCGTCCGCGTCCAACGACAGGCTGTACGTGCTGAACAGCGTCGACGACACGATTTCCGTCGTCAGTCTCGCGCACTGGCCGCAGGTCATCGCGACGCTGCGGCTCGGCGATCACGATGCATCGGGTGTCGAGTTCGGCCGTGCGCTGTCGATGTGGCTGTCGCCCGATGGCCGGCGGCTGTATGCGTATGCGATGCAGAAGGGCGCGATCGTCGCGTTCGATACGGCGACGAATGCGCTGGTAGAGACCTATCCGGTCGATTCGGATTTCATCCAGGCACAGCCTGGCGAGAAGGGCGCGGGCATCTGGATATACAACAAGTCATCGGTTCAGTGGCGAGATGCGTCGAGCCTTGCCGTACGCGACAGTTATCCGGTCTGCCAGACGTCGATGCACAGCTTCGACGGTAGCGGCGACGGTTCGCTGATCGCCGTGACCGGCTATGACGACAAGCCGATGCGCGTGATCAAGACCGCCACGCGCCGCACGGTCGGCGAGTTTCCGGTCGCGGGCGGCGTGTCGCAGGTCATCTTCGCGCCGGATCACAAGACGCTGTTCGCGCTCGGCGCAGCGGGCACGCTGTCGTTCCTGCGCATGGACCGTTCGCTCGATTATCTGCAGGACGGCGGTGACGGCGAGTTCCTCTGCGCGGCGTCCGCAGCCGGCACCGACGACGACGGTAGCGAATGACCGTGAGCGCAAGCGCGCGTCATCACGAAACCCGCAGAGCAAAGCACCATTTGTTGGTTCGGAATCGCCGCACGCGCTGATACGTTAGCGGCTTCGCGACGACACACACCGTCGCGATGTTCCTCGAACCGGGCCGCCGCGCGATCCGCGGCGGCCTTCATGACAAATCAGGTCGTGCTCATGAAATTCCACACTCTCGCCACGTGGCTCGTCGGGGCCGCACTCGTCACGGCAGGCACTGTCGCGCATGCGGACCGCCTCGATGACATCAAAAAGGCCGGCGTGCTGCGCGTCGCGACCTTCGACAGCAATCCGCCGTTCGGCTATGTCGACGGCAAGAGCAATCACATCGTCGGCCTCGACGTCGACTATGCGAAGGCGCTTGCCGACAAGCTCGGCGTGAAGCTGCAGCTGCAGCCGACCAACCCCGCGAACCGCATTCCGTTCCTGACCTCCGGCAAGGTCGACCTGGTGCTCGCGAACTTCACGATTACCGACGAGCGCGCGAAGCAGGTCGACTTCAGCATCCCGTACTTCTCGTCGGGCCAGCAGTTTCTCGCGAAGAAGGGCGTGCTGAAATCGGCCGACCAGTTGAACAGCCTGCGCGTCGGCGCGGACAAGGGCACGACGAACGAGATCACGCTGCGCGAGAAGTATCCGAAGGCGACGATCGTCGCGTACGACGACACGCCGTTCGCGTTCGCCGCGCTGCGCGCCGGCAACGTGCAGGCGATCACGCAGGACGGACCGAAACTGATCGGCCTGCTCGCGAATGTGCCCGACAAGCAGAACTACGAGATTCCGGCGTTCACGATCTCGAACGACTACATGGGTGTCGGTGTGCCGAAGGGCGAGACACGCCTGCTCGGCTTCGTGAACGACACGCTGAAGGGGCTCGAGGCGAACGGCCGCGCGGGACAGATCTACGACGCGTGGTTCGGGCCGGCGACGAAGACGCCGCTCACGCGCATCTTCCGGATCGGCGACCGGACCTGAATTGTGCGCCCGGTGCGCCACCTGCGCCGCGATCCGCCGCCGGCTGTGCCGGGATGCGCGGGGCGCGGCGATTTGCGCTTGCTTCCATCTTCTTTCGCATTTTTCGCACCTTTCGATCGCGCTTGGCGACCGCACACAACAGCATGCTCGGCCTCGCTCCCAAATATCTGTCCTGGCTCTGGCAGGGCTTCCTGCTCACGCTCGGCCTCGCAGCCGCGTCGGCGCTCGCCGCGACCGTCGGCGGGCTGCTGCTCGCCGTCATGCGGCATGCACGCGGCACGGCAGTGCGCACGGTAGCGGCCGGCTACGTCGTCGCGTTCCGCAACACGCCGCTGCTCGTGCAATTGCTGTTCTGGTACTTCGGCGTCGCGTCGTTACTGCCCGATACGTGGATCACGTGGCTGAACGCGCGCCATGAACTGAGCGCGGGCCCGCTCACGCTCGCGTGGCCGTCGTTCGAGTTCGTCGCCGGCTGGGTCGGCTTGAGCGCCTACACGGCCGCGTTCGTCGCCGAGGAATGCGAAGCCGGGCTGCGCGGCGTGCGCCGTGCGCAACACGACGCGGCCGCGGCGCTCGGCCTCACGCCGATGCAGTCGCTGCGCTACGTGGTGCTGCCGCAGGCCGTGCGCATCGCGCTGCCGCCGCTGTTCGGCCAATACATGAATCTCGTGAAGAACTCGTCGCTCGCGATGGCGATCGGTGTCGCCGAGCTGTCGTATGCGTCGCGGCAGGTCGAGACGGAGACGTTCAAGACCTTTGCCGCGTTCGGTGTCGCGACCGTGCTGTACGTCGCCGCGGTGGCCGCGATCGAGGCCGCCGCCTACGCGGCCACGCAATGGCGCGACCGGCTCGGGGCGGGGCGTTGACGATGGATGTCTCGCTGCTGCTCGACAATCTGCCGTACCTGCTCGTCGGCGCGTTCCCGGACGGCCCGCTCGGCGGCGCCGCGCTGTCGCTCGTGCTGGCGATCGCGTCGGCCGTCGCGTCGGCGGTGCTGGGAGTGGCGCTCGGCGTCGCGATGGCGCTCGCGCGCGGGCCGCTGCGCGTGCTGCTGCTCGCGTTCATCGGCTTCTTTCGCGCGATTCCGGTGCTGATGCTGATCTTCTGGACGTACTTCCTGCTGCCGATGCTGCTGCACGTGGACGTGCCGGGGCTCGCGACGGTCGTGTGTGCGCTGGCGCTGATCGGTGGCGCGTATCTCGCGCATGCGGTGCATGCGGGCATCGTCGCGGCCGGCGACGGGCAGTGGCAGGCCGGGCTGTCGCTCGGGCTCACGCGCTGGCAGACGGTGCGCTACGTGCTGCTGCCGCAGGCGATCCGGATCATGACGCCGTCGTTCGTCAACCAGTGGGTCGCGCTCGTGAAGGACACGTCGCTTGCGTATATCGTCGGCGTGCCGGAACTGTCGTTCGTCGCGACGCAGGTGAACAACCGGCTGATGGTGTATCCGGCGCCGATCTTCCTGTTCGTCGCGGCGCTTTACCTGGTGTTGTGCACGTCGCTCGACGGCGCGGCTCGCTGGCTGCTGTCGCGTCGCCCGCGTGCGGCGCGCATCGCGCAGGCCGCGGCCGAACGCACGGAACCCGTGCGGTGACGGCGGGCCGCGTCGCTGCCGCGCGAGCGGCGACGGGCGTGACGGTGCTTCGGCGCGTTGGCGTCAGGACGCGCTGTAGTGCGTGTTGAAGACCGCGCGCAGCGTTGACGAGTCGGTCGCGAAGTCGCCCCACAGCGGGCCGTCGTTTTGCGCGAACGCGAACGGCGACGTCTTGATCGACGCGAGGCGGAAGCGCCATTGCGCCGCTTCCTGGCGGAACGCGGTGAGCTGCATGTCGGACAGCCCCGTCTGCGCGTTCGCGAGCGTGACGAGCGGATCGACCGGATCGTTCGCGACGCGCACCTCGAAGTGCAGGTGCGGGCCGGTGGCCGCGCCGGTCATGCCGACCGAGCCGATGCGCTGGCCTTGTTTCACGGTTTCGCCCGTTTTCAGCCCGCGCGCATACGCAGACAGATGGGCATAGTAGGTCGAATAGCCGTCCGCGTGATCGACGATCACGTAGCGGCCGTAGCCGTCCGGATCGGTGCCGACGAACGACACGACGCCATCGGCCGCCGCGTTGACGGGCGTGCCGGACGGCGCGGCGAGATCGACGCCCGTATGGAACGCCATCGCCTGCGACAGCGGGTGCACGCGTTCGCCGAAGAACGAGCTGATGCGCGTCCACTTGACGGGCATCGTGAACGCGGCCGCCTCGAGCGGCGCGCCGTCGAGCGTGTAGTACGCGCCGTGGTCGGCGCCCGGTGCGCGGAACCAGATCGCACCGAACGTGCGGCCCGCGACGCGCAGCTCGAGCGCGGTGAGGTGCGGCGTGCCGTTGTTCGTGTCATACGCGATGCGGTAGTAGTCGCCGCGCTGCGCGCTGGCGCGCATCGCGACCTTGCCGGTGACGAGATCGCCGAGCTGGATGCGCACCTCGGGCGGCACGTCAAGGCGGTTCAGCGTATCGGACAGCGTGAGCTCGATGTCGCCGGCACGCGTCCCGTGCTGGGTTTCGGGCGCCGCGAACTGGAACAGGCTCGCATAGCCGAGCATGTCGTTGCGGTGCGCGCTGAGCGGCGCGAACAGGCCCGGCTGCGGGCTGCGGTCGCCGTGTTCGTCGAGTTCGCTGCGCTCGCCCAGCGTGCGCGCGAGCTCGCTCGTCACGAAATGCTGCGCGGTGGGAAACGGCGTGTCGGACAGCACGCGCTGCGGCAGCGCGGCCGTGCCCGAATCGACGGCGCCCGGCAGTTGCGAGACGGCGGGCAGCGCGGCGGCGAGACCGAAGGCGGCGAGGGCGCCGAGCACGGCGGCCGGCACGAGCGCGCGCACGAGGCGCTGCGCGCGCCCGGGCGCGAAAGCATCAGGAATTGCGGCAGGCTTGACCAAAAGTGTCCACATCCAGGAAAACGGTTCAAAGAGGTGTGGGCAGGAGCCATCGGCGGCACATCCGTCGGGTGACGACGGCGGCGGGCGACGGGCGTGCAACAAAACAGGCCCCGCCAGGGGCCTGTGTCGTTTCCGTTCGACCCAACTCGCGGGGGTGCCCGCTTCGAACGGCGGCGTGAACTTTCCGGGTCGAACCCGGATTATCACGAAGACGCTAAAGAAAGATGACAGCGTCAGTCTACCGATGTTCCGCGAAATGTTAAAAATTTTAAAGAGGGTCAGCGTATTCGTTTCGCACTGCGGTAAATCGGGTTAAATCAGCATTTATTGCGCGGCTTTTCGTCAGGCAGGCAATTTTTGCGCGCGCACGCGCAGTGCGCCGGAGGTCCTGACCGCGTCGAAACCGGCGTCGAGCATCGCCTCCGCGTCGTTCCACAGATTGCCGCGCAGGCGGCTGGTCCAGATCATCGACGCGAACACGCCTTCGAGCAGCGACACGAGATGGACAGCCGCCAGGTGCACGTCGAGATCGGCGGCGATTTCGCCGGCCGCGATCGCACGGCGCAGCAACGCTTTCGTGATGCGCAGCATCTGCAGCTCGAGCAGCATGCGGCGCCGCTGCAGCGCGCCGTTCTCCTCGCTCTGCTCGCACTTCGTATAGAGGATCACCAGCACGCGCTGCATCGAGCCCGGCTCCCCGCATTGCTGCAGGTAGTGCGACGCCGCGCGGCGCAGCGTGGCGAACGCGGGCAGGCTGTCGACCGCGTCGAAGCCTTCCGAGGTTCGCGCGAACGCGCGGTCGCACAGCGCGAGACACACTTCCATCTTGTTGCGGTAGTGGCCGTAGACGGCGCCCCGCGACATCCCGGCGGCCTCGGCGAGGTCTGCCATCGCGGTTTGCGCGACGCCTTTTTCGAGCAGGACGAGCTCGGCGGCGTCGAGGATCCGGTGCTTGATGGCGAGCGATTCTTCCCGGGTCTTGCGGGCCATGGCGTGAATTTCCTTACAGTTCGCTGTCGCTTTATTGAGACAGTGTGGCGGTTGCAGGGCAACCGGATGTATTTAATCAGTCGTGACTGATTATAATCGGCCACCCTGAGCCGCCGCATTGTATCGGCGGCGAACGTTTCCGAGGTCACACATGAATAACAAACGCTCCCTCGCGCGCCGCCTCCGGCTGGCGCCCGTCGCGCTCGCGGCCATGTTGGCCGTGGCCGGATGCGGAAAGGGCGACAAAGACAAAGCGCCGGAGGCCATTCAGAACGCGACGGTCGTGACGGTGCGTCCGACGGCCGTGCCGATGACCGTCGAATTGCCGGGCCGGCTCGACGCGTATCGGCAAGCGCAGGTGCGCGCACGGGTCGCGGGCATCGTCACCGCGCGGACTTACGAGGAAGGCCAGGAAGTGAAGCAGGGCGCGGTGCTGTTCCGCATCGATCCCGCGCCGCTGAAGGCCGCGCGCGATGCCGCGCAGGGTGCGCTCGCGAAGGCGCAGGCCGCCGCGCTCGCGGCGAGCGACAAGCGCCGCCGTTACGACGACCTGGTGCGCGACCGCGCGGTCAGCGAGCGCGATCACACCGAGGCTCTCGCCGACGACACGAGGGCTAAGGCCGACGTCGCGTCCGCGAAGGCCGAGCTCGCACGCGCGCAGCTGCAGCTCGACTATGCGACCGTCACCGCGCCGATTTCGGGCCGCGCACGACGCGCGCTCGTCACCGAAGGCGCGCTCGTCGGCCAGGACCAGGCCACGCCGCTCACGACCGTCGAGCAGCTCGATCCGATCTACGTGAATTTCTCGCAGCCGGCGGCCGACGTCGACGCGTTGCGTCGCGCGGTGAAGAGCGGGCACGCGACGGGGATCGCGCAGCACGACGTCACGGTGACGCTGCGGCGCGCCGACGGCACCGCGTATCCGCTGAAGGGCAAGCTGCTGTTCAGCGATCTCGCGGTCGATCCGACCACCGATACCGTCGCGATGCGCGCGCTGTTCCCCAACCCCGAGCGCGAGCTGCTGCCCGGCGCGTATGTGCGGATCGCGCTTGATGCGGCCGTCGACCAGCGGGCGATCCTCGTGCCGCGCGATGCGCTGCTGCGCACGGCCGAGCGCACGTCGGTGCGCGTGGTCGGCACGAACGGCAAGGTGAAGGACGTCGAGGTCGTCGCCGACCAGATGAGCGGACGCGACTGGCGCATCACGCGGGGCCTGTCGGGCGGCGAGCGCGTGATCGTCGACAACGCCGCGCAGTTCGCGCCCGATACCGCCGTCAAGCCCGTCGAGCAGGCATCGCCGACGAACGCCGCGTCAGCCGCGGCCGCCCGTCAAACCTGACCGGTTCAATAGACCAACATGGCACGTTTCTTCATCGATCGCCCCGTCTTCGCGTGGGTGATCGCACTCTTCATCATGCTCGGCGGCGCGTTCGCGATCCGCGCGCTGCCCGTCGCGCAATACCCGGACATCGCGCCGCCCGTCGTCAGCATCTATGCGACGTATCCGGGCGCGTCCGCGCAGGTCGTCGAGGAATCGGTGACCGCGCTGATCGAGCGCGAAATGAACGGCGCGCCGGGGCTGCTGTATACGTCCGCGACGAGCAGCGCCGGCGCCGCGTCGCTGTACCTGACGTTCAAGCAGGGCGTCAACGCCGATCTCGCGGCCGTCGAAGTGCAGAACCGGCTGAAGACGGTCGAGGCACGGCTGCCCGAACCGGTGCGGCGCGACGGCATCCAGGTCGAGAAGGCCGCGGACAACATCCAGCTCGTCGTGTCGCTGACGTCGGACGACGGCCGGATGACCGCCGTGCAGCTCGGCGAATACGCGTCGGCGAACGTCGTGCAGGCGCTGCGCCGCGTCGACGGCGTCGGCAAGGTGCAGTTCTGGGGCGCCGAATATGCGATGCGGATCTGGCCCGACCCGGTGAAGCTGGCCGGTCACGGCCTCACCGCGTCGGACATCGCGTCGGCCGTGCGCGCGCACAACGCGCGCGTGACGGTGGGCGACATCGGCCGCAGCGCGGTGCCGGACAGCGCACCGATCGCGGCGACCGTGTTCGCCGATGCGCCGCTGAAGACGCCGGCCGATTTCGGCGCGATCGCGCTGCGCACGCAGCCGGACGGCTCCGCGCTCCACCTGCGCGACGTCGCGCGCATCGAGTTCGGCGGCAACGACTACAACTATCCGTCGTACGTGAACGGCAAGGTCGCGACCGGCATGGGCATCAAGCTCGCGCCGGGCTCGAACGCGGTGGCGACCGAGAAGCGCGTGCGCGCGACGATGGACGAGCTGTCCGCGTATTTCCCGCCGGGCGTGAAATACCAGATCCCGTACGAGACGTCGTCGTTCGTGCGCGTGTCGATGAACAAGGTCGTCACGACGCTGATCGAGGCCGGCGTGCTGGTGTTCCTCGTGATGTTCCTGTTCATGCAGAACCTGCGCGCGACCCTGATCCCGACGCTCGTCGTGCCGGTCGCGCTCGCGGGCACGTTCGGCGTGATGTACGCGGCCGGCTTCTCGATCAACGTGCTGACGATGTTCGGGATGGTGCTCGCGATCGGCATCCTCGTCGACGATGCGATCGTCGTCGTCGAGAACGTCGAGCGGCTGATGGTCGAGGAGGGGCTCGCGCCCTACGACGCGACCGTCAAGGCGATGCGGCAGATCAGCGGCGCGATCGTCGGGATCACCGTGGTGCTGACGTCGGTATTCGTGCCGATGGCGTTCTTCGGCGGCGCGGTGGGCAACATCTACCGGCAGTTCGCGCTGTCGCTCGCGGTGTCGATCGGCTTCTCGGCGTTTCTCGCGCTGTCGCTCACGCCCGCGCTGTGCGCGACGCTGCTCAAGCCGGTGTCCGGCGACCATCACGAGAAGCGCGGCTTCTTCGGCTGGTTCAACGGCTTCGTCGCGCGTTCGACGCAGCGTTATGCGACGCGCGTCGGCGCGATGCTGAAGAAGCCGCTGCGCTGGCTGGTCGTGTACGGCGCGCTGACCGCGGCCGCGGCGCTGATGCTCACGCAACTGCCGAGCGCGTTCCTGCCCGACGAGGACCAGGGCAACTTCATGGTGATGGTGATCCGGCCGCAGGGCACGCCGCTCGCGGAAACGATGCAGAGCGTGCGCGAGGTCGAATCGTATATTCGCCGCGATGAGCCGGCCGCGTACACGTTCGCACTCGGCGGCTTCAACCTGTACGGCGAAGGGCCGAACGGCGGGATGATCTTCGTCACGCTGAAGAACTGGAAGGAGCGCAAGGCCGGGCGCGATCACGTGCAGGCGATCGTCGCGCGCATCAACGAGCGCTTCGCGGGCACGGCGAACACCACGGTGTTCGCGATGAACTCGCCGGCGCTGCCCGATCTCGGCTCGACGAGCGGCTTCGACTTCCGGCTGCAGAACCGCGGCGGGCTCGACTACGCCGCGTTCAGCGCCGCGCGCGAGCAACTGCTCGCGGCGGGCGGCAAGGATCCGGCGCTCACCGACGTGATGTTCGCGGGCACGCAGGACGCGCCGCAGCTGAAGCTCGACATCGATCGCGCGAAGGCGTCGGCGCTCGGCGTGTCGATGGACGAGATCAATACGACGCTCGCGGTGATGTTCGGCTCCGACTATATCGGCGACTTCATGCACGGCACGCAGGTGCGCCGCGTGATCGTGCAGGCCGACGGGCTGCACCGGCTCGATCCGGCCGACGTGCAGAAGCTGCGCGTGCGCAACGCGGGCGGCGAGATGGTGCCGCTCGCGGCGTTCGCGACGCTGCACTGGACGCTCGGGCCGCCGCAGCTCACGCGCTACAACGGCTATCCGTCGTTCACGATCAACGGCTCGGCCGCGCCCGGGCACAGCAGCGGCGAAGCGATGGCCGCGATCGAACGGATCGCCGCGAAGCTGCCGGCCGGCATCGGCCACGCGTGGTCGGGGCAGTCGTTCGAGGAGCGGCTGTCGGGCGCGCAGGCGCCGATGCTGTTCGCGCTGTCGGTGCTCGTCGTGTTCCTCGCGCTCGCGGCGCTGTACGAGAGCTGGTCGATCCCGTTCGCGGTGATGCTGGTCGTCCCGCTCGGCGTGATCGGCGCGGTGCTCGGCGTCACGCTGCGCGCGATGCCGAACGACATCTATTTCAAGGTGGGGCTGATCGCGACGATCGGGTTGTCCGCGAAGAACGCGATCCTGATCGTCGAGGTCGCGAAGGACCTGGTCGCGCAGCGCATGTCGCTCGTCGACGCCGCGCTCGAGGCCGCACGTTTGCGCCTGCGGCCGATCGTGATGACGTCGCTCGCGTTCGGCGTCGGCGTGCTGCCGCTCGCGTTCGCGTCGGGCGCCGCGTCCGGCGCGCAGGTGGCGATCGGCACCGGCGTGCTCGGCGGCATGATCACGGCGACGGTGCTCGCGGTGTTCCTCGTCCCGCTGTTTTTCGTGATGGTCGGCCGCCTGTTCGACGTCGGCCCGCGCCGGCGCGGCGGCGCGCAGCCGGCGACGATGGAGGGTTCGCAGTGATGTTTGCATTGAATGCATGGGCCGCACCGAGGCTTCAGCTCGCGTTGGCCGCGGCGCTCGCGCTCGCGGGCTGCTCGCTCGCGCCGCGTTACGAGCGGCCGGCGGCGCCGGTGCCGGCCAGCTATGCGACGGTCGATGGCGACACGCAGCAGGGCGTCGGCCCGGCTGCGGCGGCCGACGCCGCACTGCTCGACGACTGGCGCGCGTATTTCACCGATTCGGCGCTGCAGGCGTGGATCGATGCGGCGCTCGCCAACAATCGCGACCTGCGGATCGCGGCCGGCCGGCTCGACGAAGCGCGCGCGCTGTACGGCGTGCAGCGCGCGGACCTGATGCCGTCGGTCGACGCGAACCTCGGCTACGAACGCACGCGCCAGTACGACCCGGTCGTGCGCGAGAGCGCGGTGAGCGGGCTGTATCGCGCGGGCGTCGGCGTCAGTGCGTACGAGCTCGACCTG
>Ga0207667_10008229_pt1 | contig 12408 bp, 8 predicted proteins | sample KBSCornC52_FD_184301 | JGI IMG/M metagenome (GOLD analysis project Ga0207667, IMG submission 184301) | Corn rhizosphere microbial communities from Kellogg Biological Station, Michigan, USA - KBS Corn C5-2 (SPAdes) (version 2) | ecosystem: Host-associated > Plants > Roots > Rhizosphere > Soil ...
CCGTCGATCCGGCCTATCTTGGCCAGGAAAGCATTAGAATCGCCAACGGGATCGCTACGATCACGGCGGCGCCGATGGGCGACATCATCCGGCAGCGCATCGAGCAACGGATCGCCGCCGAAAATGTCTCGCCCGAAGGCGCGCGGATCTTGCGCGATGCGATCTATACGAGCGGCATCCTAAGGGCGCGTTTCGTGCAGCAATATGGCTATTTCGAAGCCGAAATCCGCCAGTCCTACCCAGCGGAGAGCGCCTATGGCGTGTTCTGGCTGATGCCCGCGGACGGAAGCTGGCCGCCCGAAATCGACGCCTTCGAGATGCCGGGCGACGGCGAAGCGCACCAGACCATCCATTATGGCAAGCGCAACAAGCAGAAGGCTTGCACCACGCCTTTGCTCACCCCGGGCGACTTTCACCGCTACGGCGTGCTCTGGACCCCCAAGCGGATCAGCTTCTTCGTCGATCGGGTGGAGACCTGCTCCTTCCACGCGCCGCGCCAATTTCGGACGCCGATGTATCCGATCCTGCATCTCTCGATCGGCGGCTGGGCGAAGCCTGCCACGCTCAGCTCCGGAACGATGACGATGGAGATCAACTCTCTGCGCGTCTGGTCCAGAGCCCAGATGAACGCGGGCCGTTAAACGCGGAGCGAGGAATGCCTGCGACCGGGCCAGGTCATCCCGAAGGTTAGAGGCCGAAGGGTTGGCTGGGGTTCGAACGCTGTGGATTTTAAGCGATCAGAAAATACTGTGCGATTCAGTAAGTTGTAATTCAACGTCATTGTCGGTGTCCCGAAGTGCTCGGTGAGGGGACCGTTCCGATCGGAATGATGGCGGCGCGCATTAAACATCATCCTGTAATCGTGCTGAGCGCCGGCTTGCTGATCGCGCCGGTCACCTGGACGCACTATCTCAGCCTCTTGCTGATCCCGCTTGCGTTCCTCATCACCGGCCGGTTCGACGTGAGGCTCAGCGCGGCCAGATCACAACGCCTGCTGTTGCGGCCTTGCTCTATCCTTGCCCGTGCTGTTGCCGAACCGGCGCGACATCTTCCCGTTCTTCCTGCAACGGATCTGGATCTCGCACTTCGTGGTCGGCATGGTGATGCTGCTTGGGATGCTGGAACATGTCCACCTGCAGATGCGCACCACTGTGCCACAGCTATGGCGGCCATCGTTCGGAGGCGAACGCCCCTCGCCGGCTTGAGGCAGGGGATCATTAGGCGCGCGTTGCCGCTGCCGACTAAAGCCAGCCCGCCTTCCGATAGGCTTCAGCGGTCAATCTGAGGCCCTCGGCGTAAGGCATTTTGGGCTTCCAGAGCCTAACGGGCGGGGCCATCGAACGCCGCGCGACCCAATCCGGGTGGCAGAAATAGCGGACGCGATCGCGGGTCAGCTTCGCTTTGCCGCGGCGAAGCGCCCGATCCAGCAGCGAAGCTGCCTGAAGCGCCGTGCGCGGCATCCGCAGCGTGAGCACGCGCTTGCCCACCGCGTCGCCCAATGCGCGCGCCAGTTCCTTATGAGCAATGCCGCGCACCGTCCCGTCGTCCACCTCGTAAATCGCCCGCTTTCCCGGGTTTCTGGCACAGGCCAGCAAAAGCCGGGCGAGATCGCCGACCTCGATCAGCGAGAGCCGGCCGGCTGGCGGCAGCAGGAGGATGCCACGCGCCGCCATTTTGAAAAGCTCCAGCATCTCACGGTCGCCGGGGCCGTAGACGGCGGGCGGACGGATGATCGTCCACTCCAGGCCGGATGCCTCTACCCGCCGCTCCGCTTCGGCTTTTGACCATCCATAGTCGGATAAGGCGGGCTCGCGCGCCGCAAGCGTCGAGACGTGCACGAGCCGGTTTACGCCAGCGCGCTGGGCAGCCGCGATAACCGCCGCGGTGCCATCGATATTGCAGGATACGAAACCCGCCCGATCGGCCGCGTTGATCGCACCCGCGACGTGAATGATCGCATCAGCGCCTTCGACCAGCGCTTCAAGATTTCGCGCCGGATCGATCGCACCCTCCACCCACTCCACGCCCGGAATGGAGGATTGCGGCGTACGCGCCAAAGCCCGCACCGCATGTTTACGGGCGACTGCCAGATTGATGAGATGGCGGCCGACGAAGCCGGTGCCGCCGGTGATCGCGAGCTTCATCGGATCAGGACCATATGGTCCCGATGCACCATTGCCGCGCGCGGTGCATAGCCGAGCAGGTCCGCCAGCGATTCGCTGCGCTTGCCGACGATTTTGGCTGCGTCCCCGTCGTCATATTCAGCCAGCCCACGCGCAAGCACGGCGCCGTCCGGCCCCGCAATATTGAGCACGTCGCCACGCGAAAAGCGGCCTTCGACGCTGGTGATCCCGGCCGGCAGCAGGCTCCGGCCCTCGTTCAGCGCCTTGGCGGCACCGGCATCGACGCGCAACGTACCCTTCACCGTCAGCCGGCCGGCGAGCCAGGCGCGTCGTGCGCGTTCCGGCTTGCTCGCCAGAAATATCGTGCCGCGTGCGCCCCCCGCGAAGGCGGCGATCGGATGGGCGACATGGCCGGAGATGATCGCGAGATGCGCGCCGGCGGCGGTCGCGATGCGCGCTGCTTCGAGCTTCGAGACCATGCCCCCCGATCCCATTCCCGACCCCGAGCCGCCATCCGCCATCGCCTGGATGTGCGAGTCGATGCGGCTCACCTCGGGGATGTGCTCGGCACCGGGGTCGCGCTGCGGATTGGCGGTATAAAGCCCATCGACATCGGAGAGCAGGAGCACGCCGCCCGCACCCGCCGCCTGGGCGATCCGCGCGGCGAGGCGGTCATTGTCGCCAAACCTGATCTCGGCGGTTGCCACCGAATCATTCTCGTTGATGACCGGGATGACCTTGAGCGACAGCAGCCGATCCAGCGTAGAGGAGGCGTTGAGATAGCGGCGGCGATCTTCCAGATCGTCAAGCGTCACCAGGATCTGTGCCGCCGTGAGCCCTTCCGTTCCCAACAGTTCGGCCCAGCAGTGCGAAAGCGCGATTTGCCCGGTCGCTGCTGCGGCCTGGGCATCTTCCAAGCTCGCGCGGCCACCCTTGGGCAGGCCAAGCCGGCGCGCGCCGAGGGCGATCGCGCCCGAGGAGACGATAACGATCTGCTGCCCGGCCGCATGCCGCGCGGCGATGTCCGCGATGACTCCCTGCAGCCAGCGCCGCCGAACGGTGCCCGCTTCGTCAACCAGCAGGGCCGAACCGATTTTGATGACGAGGCGAGCGCAATTGGCGGGATCGAACCGGGCCGCCGGCAAGCGATTCAGATCGGCGACCATGACGTCTCCACAGGCGTGTGGGACTGGTCATTATCCTCGGTTTCAGCCCCCGCCAATTCAAACAGTCGATCGAGCACGAGATCGATGCCTTCGCCCGCTGCCCCCGACATCAGCACCACATCTTGCCCGCTTGCCTTTTCCAGCCGCTTCCTGATCTTGGCGCATTGCTTCGGATCCACTGCGTCGATCTTGTTGAGCGCGAGCACCTGCGGCTTTTCGGACAGGCCCGCGCCATAGGCATCCAGTTCTCCACACACCGTCTCATAGGCAATCACAGGATCATCCCCGGAAGCATCCACAAGGTGCAGCAGCACGCGGCAGCGCTCGATATGGCCCAGAAAACGATCGCCGATCCCGGCACCTTCCGCGGCGCCCTCGATGAGCCCCGGAATGTCGGCAACCACCAATTCGCGCCCTCGATGGCTCGCCACGCCCAATTGTGGGCGCACCGTCGTAAAGGGATAATCGCCGACCTTCGCCTTGGCGTTGGACACCGCGTTGATGAAGGTGGATTTGCCGGCATTGGGCAGGCCGACGAGACCGATGTCGGCAAGCAGCTTGAGCCGCAGCCAGACCCACATCTCCTCGCCCGGCCAGCCGGTGCCGTGCTGGCGCGGGGCGCGATTGGTTGAGGTTTTGTAGCTGGCGTTGCCGCGGCCGCCGTCGCCGCCGCGCAGAAATATCTGCCGCTGCCCCACCTTGGTGAAATCGGCCAGCACATGCTCCTTATCCTCGGACAGGAGCTGCGTGCCGACCGGCACCTTGATCACCAGATCCTCGCCATTTGCGCCGGTCCGATTCGCGCCTGCGCCGCCCTTGCCCCGCTGGGCGCGGAAATGCTGGGTATAGCGAAAATCGATCAATGTGTTCAGGCCGGGTACGGCTTCGAATATGATATCGCCGCCCTTGCCGCCATTGCCGCCGTCGGGGCCGCCATATTCGATAAACTTCTCGCGCCGGAAGCTCACCGCCCCCGGTCCGCCGGAACCGGATCGCAGATATATTTTGGCCTGATCGAGGAAATGCATTCACGGGACTTAGGGTGAGACCTCACGAATCGCAATCTAAGCTCGGCGATGGACGGAAGATCGCGCGTCAAAGGGCTTGCCGCATGAGGGCAGGAACTTGATCAAGGTCAAGGATTTCGCGGAGAAGCGTTTGATAACGCGTGCAATTTTACAGGAATTAACCACGTCCGAAACGATCATTTTAAGGATATTATGACACATTCACCATAGAGGGGAGAGAGGCGAACGGGCCTCTGGTAGGCCGATCGCATGGGGGCGGCAGGTGAGGAATGATATGCTTGATGACCAAAGCGCCATTGGTATCGGTGCCTCTTCAGGCCAGGATGCCGCTGGTTCGGCCAATCGTCGCGCCGATCAGCGTCACCTGAGCGTCTTTCGCGTTGGCAAGCTTATTACGCCGGCCGGGCAGGAATTGTGCTTGGTCAGGAATATTTCTTCCGGCGGCTTGATGGCGCACATCTATTCTCCACACCAGGCGGGCGAGCATGTCGCGATCGAGTTGAAGGCCGGCAGCACCGTCTCCGGAACCATCGTCTGGAGTCGCGACAAGAAGATTGGCGTGCAATTCGATGAAAAGGTCGAGGTCGCCGACGTACTCGCACCGCAGCCGAACGAGGACGAAGCCGATCATATCGCCCGCGCGCCGCGGCTCGATATCAAGCGGCGGGGGCGGCTCCGCGTCGGTGCGCATTATCAGCTGATCGAGACGCATGATATTTCGCAAGGGGGGGCCAAACTCGCGCCGGCCGGTGACACCAAAACGGGCGATGAGGTCGTGTTGTTGCTCGATGGCCTGCCGCCGCTTTCGGGAATCGTCCGCTGGCGGCATGGCGAGGCCGCCGGCATCACCTTCAAGACGTCGATCCCTTTCGAGCAGTTGGCTCAGTGGATCGCCCAACAGCGATAAGGCCGAGCCTCTCTGAAAAAGCGCGATAGAGCGCTTTTTGAAGGCGCGGCACCAGCCCGCTCCCCCGCCCAACCTCCCGACAGAATGATACTGGATCGGGAGGTTGGGCGGGGGAGCGGGCTGGTGCCGCCTTTTCCAAGCAGGCTCTAAGCGCGCAATTCCCCCATAGGGCGTGATGCGTTACAGCATGCGCCGATGCTCACTGCCCTTGCCATCCGTGATGTCGTCCTGATCGAGGCGCTCGATCTGGAGTTCGGCTCGGGATTGAGCGCGCTGACCGGAGAAACGGGCGCGGGAAAATCGATCTTGCTGGACGCTTTGGGGCTGGCGCTCGGCATGCGTGCCGACAATGCCTTGATCCGCAACGGCGCTCCCCAAGCCAGCGTCAGCGCAAGCTTTGAGCTGCCGCCGGATCATCCGGCATTCGCCTTCCTGAACGAGAACGGGCTCGATGCCGAGACAGGTGCCGGATTGATCATCCGGCGGCAGCTCAAGGCCGATGGCGGCAGCCGCGCCTTTATCAACGATCAGCCTGCTTCGATCGGGCTGCTGCGGGAATTGGGTGCGTTGCTTGTCGAAATTCATGGCCAGCATGATGATCGCGGGCTGATCAACCCGCGCGGGCATCGCATTCTGCTTGATGGCTTCGGCCGGCTGGACGTGAGCAAGGTGGCAGCCGCGTGGGAGGAAACACGCGCTGCCAACGCCGCGCTGGAGCAAGCACAGCAGGAGGTTGAGCGCGCCGCGCAGGACCAGGAATGGCTTGCGCACGCGGTTTCGGAACTGGCTGCACTCGATCCGCAGCCCGATGAGGAACAGGCGCTCGCAGACGAACGCGCCGCAATGCAAAAGGGCGCGAAACTCGCTGACGATCTCGCGCAAATCATGGATCATCTCGAAGGATCGGAAGGCGCGCTTGCGCAGCTGCGCCAAGCCGCGCGACGGCTGGATCGGATCGCTTCGGACCATGCCCTGCTGGCGGATGCTCTCGCCGCGCTTGATCGCGCCGTGATCGAGGCGAGCGAAAGCGAGGAAAAGCTGGAAGGGGCGATCCAGGCGCTCAGTTTCGATCCTGACCGCCTCGAAGCGATCGAGACGCGGCTGTTCGAAATCCGTGCGCTTGCCCGCAAGCATCGCGTGGAGCCGGACCGGCTTTCCGAACTCAGGCGCGAATTGGAGGACCGGCTGGAACGGATCGAGGCCGGAACTGCCGGGCTCCACCAGCTGGAAGCAAGGGCAGCAGCTGCGCGCAAAGCCTATATAGAGGCTGCATCAAAGCTGTCGGAAGCGCGACGGGCCTCGGCGGCGCGGCTCGATGCTGCCGTGGCCGCCGAGCTTGCGCCCCTCAAGCTCGACGCCGCGCGCTTCAGAACTGTGATCGCCACGCTGCCTGAAAACCAGTGGGGCAGCGAAGGATGTGATCGGATCGAATTTGAGGTTTCGACCAATCCTGGCGCGCCCTTCGCACCGTTGATCAAGATTGCGAGCGGCGGCGAGCTTTCGCGTTTCATTCTGGCGCTGAAGGTGGCGCTCGCGGAGGAGGCTGAAAGCGCGACGATGATTTTCGATGAAATCGATCGAGGCGTTGGCGGCGCGGTCGCCAGCGCCATTGGCGAACGGCTTGCGCGGCTGGCCGGCCGCGCGCAGGTACTGGTCGTCACGCATAGCCCCCAGGTCGCTGCGCGTGCCGATCGGCATTGGCTGATCGCGAAATCGAGCGATGGCACCGTCACCCGCACCAGCGTGCACGCGCTCGACGAGCATGAGCGCCGCGAGGAAATTGCCCGTATGCTTTCGGGCGCCAATGTAACTGACGAAGCGCGGGCGCAAGCGGGCCGGCTGCTGGAGGCCGCATGATTTCGGAAGCCGATGCGGCGAAAGAGCTGGGGCGTCTCGCCCAGCAGATCGCATATCATAACGAGCGCTATCACGCCGAGGATGCGCCCGAAATCTCGGATGCCGAATATGATGCGCTCGTGCGGCGAAATGCGGAGCTTGAGAGCCTGTTTCCGCACCTCATCAGGCCGGATAGCCCGAGCCGGGCCGTGGGAGCATCGCCATCCGGCCATCTCGCCAAGGTGGCGCATGCGCGGCCGATGCTCAGCCTCGACAATGCCTTTGCCGACGAAGATATTTCCGATTTCGTCGGGCGCATTCGAAGGTTCCTGAGCCTCGCCGAAAATGCCGAGGTCGCCCTGACCGCAGAGCCGAAAATCGACGGTCTCTCCTGCTCATTGCGCTACGAACGGCGCCAGTTGGTGCAGGCGGCCACGCGCGGCGACGGGCAGGTTGGCGAGGATGTGACCGCCAATGTCCGTACAATCGCGGACACAGAAATCCCCAAGCGATTGCCGGCGGATGCGCCCGACCTGTTCGAAATCCGCGGCGAGATCTACATGGATCGCGGCGATTTCGATGCACTCAATCATCAGCAGGCGGCGACGGGGGGCAAGATCTTCGCCAATCCGCGCAACGCCGCCGCCGGATCGCTCCGGCAGAAGGATGCCGCGATCACGGCGGCGCGCCCTCTGCGCTTTTTTCCGCATGGTTGGGGGGAGGCAAGCAGCCTGCCGGGCGAGACTCAATCGGCGGTCGTCGCGGCGATTGTCGGCTGGGGTTTCCGCGACACGGGTTTGTTCGTGCGGGCCGATGGGGCTGACGAGGCGCTGGCGCACTATCGCCGGATCGAAGCGATGCGCGCGGATCTGCCGTTCGATATCGATGGCGTCGTCTACAAGGTCGATCGGCTCGACTGGCAGGCGCGGCTTGGATTCGTCGCGAAGGCTCCGCGATGGGCGATTGCGCATAAGTTTCCGGCGGAGCGCGCCCAAACGACGCTGGAAAAGATCGATATCCAGGTCGGCCGTACCGGCAAGCTCACCCCGGTCGCCAGGCTGAAGCCGGTGACGGTGGGCGGCGTGGTCGTCCAGAATGCGACGCTGCATAACGCCGATGAAATTGCGCGGCTCGGCGTGCGGCCGGGGGATCGGATCGTCGTTCAGCGCGCGGGCGACGTCATCCCCCAGATCGTGGAGAATCTTACCCGTGGCGAACCACGAGAGCCTTGGCCCTTCCCCGATCATTGCCCCGAATGCGGCTCCGAAGCGGTGCGCGAGGAAGGCGAGGTGGACGTTCGCTGCACGGGCGGGCTGATCTGCCCGGCGCAGCGCGTCGAACGGCTCCGCCACTTCGTGTCGCGCAACGCGATTGATATCGAAGGGCTCGGCGGAACACATGTTGAAAGCTTCTTCGCTGACGGCCTGATCAGCTCGCCTGCGGACATTTATCTGCTGACGTCGGACAAGCTGATCGGCCGCGAGGGCTGGGGAGAGATTTCAGCGAACAAGCTGATCGAGGCGATCGAGCGGAGCCGCACGCGCTCGCTGGATCGTTTTCTGTTCGCGCTTGGCATTCGGCATGTTGGCCAAGTCACGGCCCGCGATCTTGCCCGCCGCTATCATACGCTGGAGAATCTGCGTGCGGTGATCGGCACTGCCGTGGAGCAGCGCCACGCCTTGCGCCCGGCAGTGGGAGAGAGCGACGAAAGGTTCCGGCTACGCGCCGCCAAGGAAATGGCCGCCATTATCGAGACGCCCGGAATCGGCCCGGAGGTTGCCGACGCGCTCGTCGCCTTCTTTGCCGAGCCGCACAATCAGGACGTGATCGCGGCACTGCTCGCGAATGGCGTCGCTCCGGCGGCGGTTGTTCATGAAACGCGTGCATCGCAGGTGAGCGGGCAGACGGTGGTCTTCACCGGCAGCCTTGAGACATTGTCGCGCGATGAAGCGAAGGCACAGGCGGAGTCGCTGGGCGCCAAGGTTTCGGGTTCGGTCTCGGCCAAGACTGACCTCGTCGTGGCAGGCCCAGGGGCGGGATCGAAGCTGAAGAAGGCGGCCGAACTCGGGATCAGAGTCATCGACGAACAGCAATGGGCGGAGATCGTGGCGGACGCGCAAAGCTGATTCTCGTCGCGGACCAACAGTAGCTATTGCAACTCACTTCCAAATTGGGCTTTTACCGTGAAGCGAGCCGTCGCAAGCGATGAAAGGGCGGGGTGCCAACAACTTATCCCTCACGCCGGATCCCGGCTTATCTGCTTGCGGCACTTGGCCTGTTGGCGCTGCTGGTGCTCGGTGCAATTTACTTGGTGCGCGTCCAGATAATAGCCAACGCCGGCGTGACCCATACGATTGAGGTGGAAGTCGCGCTGACCAAAACACTTGAAGATGCGCGTGCGATCGAATCGGCGACGCGGGGCTACTTCATTACGAAACGGCCTGAGTTGCTGGCAGACTTCCAGGAAGGCCGGCAAAGCATAACGGCCAATCTGGCGCGGGTCGGGGTTCTGATAGCGGACAATCCGGTTCAGGTGGCCAATCTATCCAATCTGCAGAAAATCGTCTCCAGCCGGATTGATCTGGGACAGGATGTTGTCGAGCGTGTCGCGCAGGGTCGGCCGTTCGAAGTGGCAAGTGAAGCAGACAAGCTTCGCGGTCGTCGCGCCACGCGCCAGCTGGCCGATCAGGTCAACATGATGATCGCGATCGAGGATCGGCTGCTTAAGCGGCGTGCCCGCACCGCGCAAAATACGGTCTGGATGCTCACCGCCGCGATGCTTGGATCTGTGGTGATGATCCTGGGTCTTGCCATGGGCGTCATCTTTGACGCTGGCAAGCGTTTCCGGATCATCGAACAGGCGCGCGACGAAGCACGTCTCGCCGCCGCGACCGCGCAGGCCGAAATGATCGCGCGTGAGGAGGCGGAAACGCAGCTCCGCCAGGCGCAGAAGATGGAGTCGATCGGACAGTTGACCGGCGGTATCGCGCATGATTTCAATAACATGCTCGCAATCGTCATCGGCAGTTTGGATCTTGCCGAGCGCCGACTGCTCAAAGATCCCGAACGTGCCCTGCAATCGATCGACAACGCACGCGAAGGTGCTCAGCGCGCCGCTACGCTCACGGCGCGGCTGCTGGCTTTTTCGCGCCGCCAGCCGCTCGCTCCGGTGGCGCTGGACGCGAACAAGCTGGTGTCCGGCATGTCCGAAATGCTGCATCGCACCTTGGGCGAACATATTGCGGTGGAAACCGTGCTCGCCGGTGGCTTGTGGAGCACGCTTGTTGATCCCGGCCAGCTCGAAAACGCGCTGGTCAATCTGGCCCTAAATGCGCGCGATGCCATGGCCGAGGGCGGACGCCTGACGATCGAAACCGCCAACAGCCATCTCGACGAGGCTTATGCCGCCTCGCGCCAGGAAGTCGCTCCGGGCCAATATGTCGTGATCTGCGTGACGGATGCTGGCGCCGGAATGCCGCCAGAAGTGATCGAGCGCGCCTTCGATCCGTTCTTCACCACGAAGGAGGTGGGCAAGGGTACCGGGCTTGGCCTGAGCCAGGTATTCGGCTTCGTAAAGCAGTCCGGCGGCCATGTCGCAATCTATTCCGAGATCGGCGAGGGCACCACGGTCAAGATCTACCTGCCCCGCCATATCGGCCCTGCCGCTGGCAAGGTGCAGAGCGGGCCTGCCGACCAATTGCCGCAGGGAAGCACGGAAGAAACAATCCTGGTGGTGGAGGATGAGCAGCGCGTCCGCCATTTCGCCGTCGATGCGCTCAGGGAACTTGGCTATACCGTGCTATCTGCGTCAAGCGGCAGCGCGGGGCTTGCAATCATAAAGCAGCAACCGCGGCTCGATCTGCTGTTCACCGACGTGGTGATGCCTGAGATGAACGGACGGCAGCTGGCGCAGGCGGCGCGCGACATCATGCCCGCCTTGCCCGTTCTTTATACTACGGGGTACACCCGCAACGCGGTCGTCCACAACGGCACGCTCGATCCCGATGTAGAGCTGTTGGCCAAGCCGTTCACGATCGCGCAACTGGCGCACAAGATCCGGGCGGTGCTCGATCTGCGCGTTCCAACCGATCAATGACGCCGCAGCGCAGCCTGCCGGCCGCCACGTTCCAATCGTAGGATAGACCAATCCCCACTGTCCGCGCGATTGACCAGCCTCACATTCTGCATGCGATAGGCATGAACGACTGCTTCCGCCTGAGTTGCAAGCAGCCCTGCCAAGATCAGCGTAGCGCCGGGCGCGAGCGTTCGCGCCATGGCAGGCGCCAGATCGATCAACGGCCCCGCAAGAATATTCGCCAGGATAAGATCAAAAGGCGCCCGCCGCCGCAATCGCCAATGGTCGAACCCGGTAGCCGTCACGAACTCGATCGCGCCCGCGCGTGCGCCCGCCACTATGGAATTCGCTGCCGCATTGGCGGCAGCGACTTCGATCGATATGGGATCGATATCCGACGCAACGACCTTCGCGCGCGGCCAGAGCCGGTGCGCGGCGAAGGCAAGCACACCCGTGCCTGTCCCGATGTCGGCGATGTTGGCGAAGCGCTTGCCCGTTCTTGCCAGTTGATCCAGCATGAGCAGGCAACCGGCGGTTGTCTCGTGATGCCCGGTGCCGAATGCCCTTCCGGCGTCGATTTCGAATATGACCGCTCCCGCGGGGGCGGCGCGTTGCGCATGCGAGGTGCGAACGAAAAAGCGTCCCGCCGAAACCGGATCGAGCCCAGCCTGCGACAGCGTGAGCCAATCGGCAGGCGGGATATGCTCGATGGTCGGGCTAGCCATAGCGCTGGGCGCGAGGAGGCGCAGAGCGGCGATATGTCCTGCGGTGGGCTCGGTTTCCAGATAGGCTTCGAGCAGCCACTCATCGGGCCGAGAAGGGTCGGGTTCGCGCGCAAGCAGCACGGGCAGGCGGCCATCCTCCTCGTCGATGGATTGCGCATGCTCCGCCTCGGATTTGGTGCAAGGCAGCGCTATTTTCCAGGTTCCGCCCTCGACGTTCATTGCCACCTCCGTCCGCCGGATTAGGCGAAGTCCGATCGAAGCGGCAAGCCTTCAGCCGCGCGATGGGGACGGCCGCAAAGTTCAGGCCACGAGCTTCGTCAGAAAGTTCCGCGTCTCGCCCTCAAGCCTGCCAAGCTTTTGATCCACCTGAGTGAAGCTTTGGGCGAGTTGTTCGACGTCGGTGGCGACGGCTTCGGTATCCTTGCGGATGGCGGAGACGGTGGAGGACATGGAGTCGGCGGCGAGGGCTGTTTCATCGACCGAGGCGGTGATCATGGTGACGGTGCGGGCCTGGCTCTCCATGGCCTCGCGGATGCGCTGGGCAGACG
>Ga0207667_10008232_pt1 | contig 12408 bp, 11 predicted proteins | sample KBSCornC52_FD_184301 | JGI IMG/M metagenome (GOLD analysis project Ga0207667, IMG submission 184301) | Corn rhizosphere microbial communities from Kellogg Biological Station, Michigan, USA - KBS Corn C5-2 (SPAdes) (version 2) | ecosystem: Host-associated > Plants > Roots > Rhizosphere > Soil ...
AGAGGACAAAGGAATCATCGTTCAGACGAACCCATGTCCCTATGATCGTAAAATATATCCCTATATTTTACGGTCTTCACGATGGATTCCTTTGTCCTCTTTAACTTTTTCTCTCTAAAAAGGAAAACAATCGAAAAAAAGAAAACTGTAAAAGACAGGGATGTTTTTTACGATCACACGGAGGTGGGTTCGTTTTCGTTTTTCGATTGTTTTCCTTTTAACTAATCGATGCGTAACATGTGTATTTTAATCTAAATTTTATTTAAAATTTACGATATATTTTTTGAGAAATATAAAAAATGAAGGAAATGATAAAGCTTTTTTATTAAGGAAATATTAATTTTATGAATTAAGCCATCTCGGCAAGCCTTGCTTTTGCAAGCTTGGCAGTCGAACTATCCGGATATTCCGTAATGACTTTTTTAAATTGGGCTTTTGCGAGCAAAGTTTTATTCTGCAAAAGATATGAAAAACCCAATTTTAATTTTGCATCTTTAATTTTGGGGCTTTGTGGGTATTGCTTAATCACAACATCAAATTCTTTTGAAGCGCTTTTACCATCCCCCTTTAAAAGATACATTTGCCCCAACCAATAGTGCGCATTTGCGGTATAGTCACCCGAGGGGTATTGACTAAGAAATTTTTTTAAACCGACAATCGCTTCCGAATATTTTCCATTTTTCACTTTATCGTATGCGGTTTCATAGGATTGTTGTTCATTGTTGGAACCTGATGCACCAACTGCAGCTGTTGCTTTAGCTGTTTTTCCTGGTGATGTTTGTGTTGCGTCAGCTGATGACGTTGAATTTACAGAACTTGCAGCACCTAATTTTGTCAGCCTTTGATCTAAATCAGTATATTGTGACGTTGATTGAGTTTGCAATGTCTGGAGTGTATGTGACAATTGCTCTACTTGGCCTTGTAATTCTTGTAATTGACTCTGTAAATCATTTACCTGATTCATCAATCCCACTTGATTTGCTGCTGACATTTGACGCTCAAGAACTGCAACACGTTGATCGAGCGATAAATTACTGTTGTTAGTAATAGCTGGCTGATTCTGGCTTTGATCCAGACTCTGATCTTGAGTTTGTTGTTGCGAATTATCGGAGGGTGTTGCTTCAACCACTGGAGCATCTTCAGCAAAAACATTGCAAGCTGCAAAAGATAATACAACGAAACTCACTAATAAAAAATGTTTCTGCATAACGACCCCGATAACTTTATCCTACCTCAAACATGCTTCCTAAATGAGGAATTAATGTGCATCATAGTTCACATCAACACGTCTGTTTTGTGCATAATCCGTTTCAGAATTTCCATTAGCAATAGGTTTTTCAGCACCGTAACTCATGGTATGAATTTGATTGGCTGATGCACCATCTAATAAAAATACTTTCTTCACAGCTTCTGCACGACGTTGGCCTAATGCCATATTATATTCCCTGCTGCCGCGAATATCTGTGTTACCTTGCGCAGAAATTTTTGCAGAAGGATGTGACACTAAATATTGAGATTGTACTTTTATGGAAGGTAAATCTGTATCATGTACATCGCTCTTGTTAAAATCAAAGAAATATCGTTGATTTGCACCTGGTACCATCGCATTTGGATTGGAAAGTGGATTATCGCTTCCTGCCCCGGATGTTTGCACATCACCTCCACCATTGACTTTATCATTTGTATTGTTTGCACCTGTTCCAGTGGTAGAACATGCGCTTAATGCTACTACACCTAAAACGACTACTCCAAGTTGTAACGCTTTTTTAAACATGAAATTTGCTCCTCATAGATAAATTAATTTAAAAATGGCGACCACACAGGTTCCTGTACATCACCTTGATCAGAAGGTAATCGCAATTTTATTCTGCCATCCGTTGAAACTAGCGCAAGTTGACGATGAATACCCGTCTTTGTGGCGAATATTACCATTTGCCCATTCGGTGCAAAAGAGGGAGATTGATCATCACCTGAGTTGTCTAAAACAAGAAAAGCACTAGATTGCAAATCCTGCAATCCGATGCCATATCCTGTCGTATCACTACCAGCGTGAAGCATCACAATTTGAGAACCATCAGGTGAAAATGAAGCTCTCGCGTTATACGTGCCATTAAACGATATTCGATTAGATTGATGATCGCTCAAATTCATTCGATAAATTTGAGGAGATCCGCCACGATCGGAAGTAAATAAAAGAGATTGGCCATTAGGCGCGAAGCTTGGCTCTGTATTAATAGCTGAATCTGAGCTCAGCTGAGTTATGGCATTATTATTTAAATTTATTTCAAAAATATTTGTATTTCCTCCTTTAGATAACACCAATGCCAATTGATTATCATTGGGAGAAAATGCAGGCGCACCATTAATACCAGGAAAATTAGAAACTAATCGTCTCACCCCTGTTGCAACCGTTGATATATAAATATGTGAATTATTTTTTTCATAAGAAACATACGCAATTTTTTTACCATCATGCGACCATGCCGGCGATAAAATAGGCTGGTTAGAGACTAAAATGGCTTTGGGACTATAACCATCATAGTCAGCAACCTCTAATGAATATTGCCCTTGATTATTTAAAATGTAAGCAATGCGTGTAGAAAAAATTCCTTTTGTTCCCGTTAACATTTGATAAACTAAATCACTGACGTGGTGCGCCCCTTGCCTTAACTGTGATTTTGAAACCACCATGGATTGATCCAATAAGGGTGTATTACTTTTATACACATCTAACAACTGAAAATGAATTCGGTACTGATTTCCTTCAGAAGAAATAGTTCCAACAACGACATCATTTTGTTTAATGTTTTTCCATTGATCCAAATTAACTTCATTTGCATCAGTAGGTTTTGCCGGCATTAAAGAAGGATCCAGCGCCTTAAATTTGCCGCTGTTATTTAAATCACTGCTGACAATTGTCGATAGATTATTATCGTTCGCAAACGGCACCACAGCAATGGGCAATGCGCTTGAAACACCTTGCGTTAAAGTCAAATTCAACGCAGCATATGCCGGACTGACACAGGTTAAAGTAAAAAAAATACTGCATACCACCAAGAGTTTTTTCATTGGATCTCCGAATAACAGATCAATTGATATGAATTGTACACCAGAGTAACTAGGAAATTTTATAACCTAGTTGCGATAATTGGTCAACATATACGAATGAAGATTTGCTCTTGATAAAGTTGATTAAAGTTTTTCTATCCTCAGAAGAGCTAATTAAATTTAACTGTGTACTGTAATCAAGATAATACTTATCTCCATTGACTAACGTGTACAATTCTCGCATTTCAACTGCTCTATAACTTTCCTTTATTCTTGAGTAGGTGCTATATCTATTTGTCACCCGCTGATTAATTTCGTCCTGAATTAATGTGAAACATTTTTCGCATGATATATTGGGATGTTTGCTCATTGTTTCTTGAATATTTTTAATGCCCGTACTGTTGGTCCCTTCAAATTTTGGACCTAAAAATAACGCGAATAACTCATCTCGCTGTTTAATCACTTCCGGATCACAATATTGATCTTCGCCCCTAAACGTAGCTGGCTGGTTATCATGAGAAGACATGATTCTTTCCAATGTTGCTGAAATCTCATCAGAGTTCCATTCTATTGCATCAATTTTTCTTTGCGCTGTGCTTTCTTGAATAGCCCATTTAATGGCAGAATAAATCAACCATCCAATATGATAGAGTAAGAGCGGTGGAAAAAACAAAAGAGCAAAATAATAGGCTTCTCTCGAGCTAGGAGTGTAATCTCCAGCCCCACATTTCCAAGCCAAATATATTAAAGTACCAATGGCTATGGGTGGAATCACTAAAAGAAGCACCAATAAATTATTACTCAATTCATTTCTTTCATTTCCTGAAATAATAGAAATGTTCCTAGAAATCCCATCTGTTTTATTTTTAGATTCGACCTTATTAGTTTTATACAGGTCTGACACTCGATTATAGTCTTTAAAAAAACTTAACTGATTAAAGGCATGATAATAGTCTGAGGTAATTTTATATTTTCTTCTAACAGCTTTAAAATACTCAAGGATTTTAAGCAGATCTTCTTTAGCCATTTTCTGAGTTTTTAGTTTATTTAAAATTCGACTTAAAAGTGTATTACCATGAGGAGGAATATATTGTTTTTGAAAGCGCGCAGTTTGATTGAGTTTTTTTGACACAGCACTGATTTGTAACAAATCGTCGTTGTGCATTAACGGCAAAATATTACTGATAAGAATATCTTGCAGAGCAAGAACTGATTCTGGAGAGAGCGGCTCAGATGCCATATTTTAATTCCTATAATGCAATATAAACACTTTTGGTTTATGGATAGTTTTCTTTTGTATTTCCATTTTTATATATTCTGAATAAGAGCTGAATAAGAGGTGCATTCTACCATAAAAACACCCAATGGGTAAAGGAGAACCCCAATGCTAATAGGCTATAAAATAATAGTATCTAACCTATCTGCACCGGTTGATACCATTTTAACTGGAACACCCACAAGCGCTTCTATTTTCTTCAAATAACTTTTTGCATTGTCGGGTAAATCATTCCAATTTTTAACACCTCTTGTTGGAACATGCCACCCTGGAAGGGATTCATAAATAGGTTTGCATTCAGCATACTCTTCAAAACTTGCAGGAAGATGCTGAATAATTTTATCTTTATATTGATAACTGACGCAGATTTTAATTTCTTCTACCCCGTCTAAAACATCTAATTTATTAATACATAATCCCGTTAAACTATTTAACTCTGCACATCTTTTTAATGCCACAATATCTAGCCAACCGCATCTTCTAGGCCGCCCTGTTGTTGCACCCACTTCATTTCCGCGTTGCGCAAGATAGGTTCCCACTTCGTCATTTAATTCTGTTGGAAAAGGGCCTGAACCTACACGTGTAACGTAAGCTTTTGTAATACCTAAAATTTCATCGAAATATAAGGGTCCAAAACCTGATCCGATCGCAGCACTTCCAGCCGTTGTATTGGAAGAAGTCACGAATGGATAAGTACCATGATCAATATCCAATAAACTTCCTTGTGCACCTTCGAATAATAATCGTTTATTTTCTTGACGATATTTCGAAAGCTTCAATGATACATTAGCGACCATTGGTAAAACGATTTTTGAAAAATTCATCCACTCATCAAATATTTTATCGATGTTCAAAGTCTCTAATTCGGATTTTTCACACTGATAATAGTTTTCCAACATGTAATAATGATACTGAAAAGTTTCCGATAACTTTTTTCGAAAAGATTCTGGATGATAGAGATCTGTCACTCTTAAACCACGGCGCGCAATTTTATCTTCATAACAAGGCCCAATCCCCCGGCCTGTGGTACCAATTTTATCTTCGCCTTTTTGCCGCTCTCGCGCTTTATCAATCACACTATGATATGGCATCAATAATGCACAGGATTCGCTAATAGTTAAGCGATCACGCACATTAATTCCTTTTATCTCTAACTCATGAATTTCTTGCATCAATGCAGGTAAAGACAAAACCACCCCATTTCCAATAAGACAATTAATTTTTCGATGTAAAATACCTGATGGAATTAAATGCAAAATAGTTTTTTGACCATTGATGACTAACGTATGACCGGCATTGTGCCCGCCTTGAAATCGTATGACGGCATCAGCATGTTCCGTCAACATGTCGACAATTTTGCCTTTGCCCTCATCACCCCACTGGCTGCCAATAACAACCATATTTTTATAAAGATTCATGATCTTTTACTCACTCGTTTATTTTGTTTCACTATGATTAAAATATTTGAAAAATTCACTATCGGGTTTTAAAACAATATAGTTATTTTCTTTATGCTCCTGGTTAAAAATTGCGGTATACGCATCTAAACTTTTATAAAACGCGTAAAATTCAGGATCTTTGCTATACGCATCCGCATAAATTTTTGAAGCAACCGCATCGCCTTCTGAGCGAATTTTTGCAGCATCCGCTTGCGCCTTTGCAACCATTACAACAGCTTGAGCATCTGCATCAGCTTGAATTTTTTCAGCTTCTGCTTTTCCATCGGCCCTGTGTTTTGCTGCAACCATTTCACGTCCTGCACGCATATTATTAAATACTGACAACGATACCTGGGAAGGAAGATCAATGCGCTTAATTCTAACATCAATAACTTCTATGCCTAATTCCTGTGCGCTTTTATTGGATTCCAATTCCAATTGTGACATTATGTTTGCTCGCGCATCAGAAATAATGTCATTTAATAATCGTTTTCCAAATTGCGCTCTTAAGCTGTCGTTTATTTTTTGTTGTAATAATGATCTTGTCGTATCAGGATCACCGCCGGTACGAGTAAAATATAATGGGATATTGGTAATTCGCCATTTTGCATAATAATCCACTATCAAATATTTCTGCTCTTGTGTAAGCACTCTCGAAGAATCCACGTTTAACGTTTGCAATCGCATATCAAACCATTGAATTGAATCGATTAACGGCCATTTGAAATGCAATCCTGGAGATTTGACGATAGGTTCATTATTATTATGCACGACTATTTTACCCAATCGTAATACAACCGCATTTTGACCCTGTATTACCGTATAAAAACTACTGTATAAAAGTATGAACACGATAAATATCAATAACCCTGATAAATAGCTAATTGTTTTCATGTTTACTCTCCTTTTGCCGCATTATCAGACGAATTGATGTTTGGACGAGAAGGATAGTCAAATCCCACATTCTTATTTTGTAATGATTGGCCTTGATTTTGTGTCATCAAAGTTTGAGCATTTGAATCTTCATTTGTTTCTGTGTTTTGCGGGGGATTTTGAGAAGGTTCGTTGGAAATTATTTGAGTGTTTGATTTTTGTAATATTTTATCAAGCGGCAACACCATCATATTATTATTACCCGGCGGGGTATCGACGACGACTTTCGATGACTGGCTAAATACGGATTGTAGTGCATCAATATACATTCTTTCACGAGTCACTTTGGGTGATTGCTGATATTGTGGAAGAAGCGCCAAAAACTTCGTCGTTGCTGCGGTTGCATTTAATACCACCTGTTGTTTGTAAGCATTGGCTTCTGCCATTATCCGTGACACCTGTCCTTGCGCCACTGGAACCACTCTATTCGCATAAGATTTTGCTTGATTGATAAATCTCTTTTCATCTTCGCGTGCCTTTATCGCATCGTCAAATGCACCAGTCACTTCTTCAGGTGGTTTTGCAGGTTGCATATTTACATCTGTAATCACCAGTCCAACTTTATATCGATTTAATGTATTGACTAAAATATTTTGTGCTTGTTGACGCACGGTTTCACGACCTGATGTTAAAATGTCATCTAAATTTGTTTGGCCAATGACTTGACGCAACGCACTTGCCGTGGCTTGTTGTAACGTTTCAACAGGATTTGCACCATTGAATAAAAAATCCTTTAAATCACTGATTCGATATTGGATAGTTAAATCCACCAACACGATATTTTCATCTTCAGTCAACATCTCAGCGTGATAAGGGTATGACATAATTTGCTGCACATTTGCAACATATCTTGATTCTATAAACTGTGGAATCCAATGTAATCCTGGATTTTCAGTACCTACATATTCTCCAAATCGTAAAATTGCTGCTTTTTCTGCAGGTTCAACAATATAAAACCCTGATAAAATCCATATAACCAGTAAGACTATTCCAATAAATACCCCAATAGGTGCAGCCATTACCTTGTGACCTGAAGGAAATTTTTTTTGAGGCTGTTCAAATATATTTTGACCAGAAGGTTTAGTTATACCCAATAATTTCTTAATTTTTTGTTGGAGATCTTTTAAGACTTGATCAAGATCAGGGGGTGCGTCTGGGGGCTTGCGTGAATTATTTCCGCTGTTTGAAGAATTGTTATTTTGCTGATTTTTACCCGGCTCGTTCCAAGCCATAATGCACTCCAAATAAATAGTTTATACCCAATTAGAACTTACTCATTTTACGCAGAATAAATCAAGAGCTTGAGATATCCTGTGCGCCTGTCATCCCGGAAAATTTTTCTCTGATGAAACATAAAAGAAAATTAAGCTTACAGAAAAATTTATCCGGGACCCAAGTGACAAGTTTGATTATTTTGCCTCTGGTATTTACAGAATGCTATTTCTGGGTCCTGAATAAATTTTCATGAAAGCATTGTTATGCTATCAATGTCAGTAGATGAAAATTTTTCAGGATGACAGCCCTGTGGGAGATTATATCAAACTTAGGTACGATTGCCATGCGTGAAGTTAGGAGTGTTAAATGCGATTTCATTTTCGCTATTTCGATTTACCTCGTCGAAAGAGAGTTAAATAAGCTTGTCGCCTATCGCTTGTTTTAGAATGTCGATTCCCATGTTTTTTTCTGCTGAAATCCACACTTTCGCTGGGCAAAGTTCCGCGTTGACTTCGATATGCGGCAAAAGCCCCGGCATAAGATCAATTTTGTTATACACTTCAATTTGCACAATGTTATCAGCAGAAATTTCTTTTAATACCTCGTTGACATTCGCGATATGGTCTTGTGCTAAAGCACTATGAATATCAATCACATGCAATAATAACGAGGCTTCTCTGGTTTCAAGTAATGTGGCTCTAAATGCTGCCACAAGATCATGCGGTAACTGTTTAATGAATCCCACAGTATCCGCAAACACGACATTTAACCCCGAATCAAACCGATAACGTCTGATGGTGGGATCAAGAGTCGCAAATAATTTATCCGCCACATATGCTGTTGATTGAGTTAAACGATTAAACAAAGTTGATTTTCCGGCATTGGTATAACCCACCAGGGCAATGGTTGGAATATCAGCACGTTTTCGTGATCGCCTATTTTGATCACGAGCGATACCCACTTTTTCCAATCGTTTTTCAAGTGTTTTGATTCTACCGCGAATAAGCCGCCTGTCTGTTTCCAGCTGTGTTTCACCTGGACCACGCAAACCGATACCGCCTTTTTGTCTTTCTAGGTGTGTCCAACCTCTTACAAGACGTGTAGATAAATAATTTAATTGCGCTAGCTCAACTTGTAATTTTCCTTCAAAAGTTTGCGCCCGCTTTGCAAAAATATCTAATATTAAACCGGTTCTATCCACCACACGACAATTAAATAACTTTTCAAGATTGCGTTCTTGTGAAGCGGTAATCGCCGTATTGAGAATAACAACAGACGGTTGATGATGTGCTACGAGTAATTGAATTTCTTGTGCTTTACCCGATCCAATATAGTATTTAGAAGAAGGATGCCTGCTAGGTGCAATGACGAGAGATTTTTCTTCAACGCCAGCGGAAGAAACCAATTCTTTAAATTCAACTAAATCTTCTTGAGAAAAATGGTGAGAATGTACAGACGCAGAAACTGCAACATGGACAAGTATCGCAGTTTCACGTCTTGTGGATGATTTTACCATTCACGGAATTAAGCTGTTTCAGATTCCTCTGAAAATTTTAGCTCAGAAAGCTCTACAGCGCGTGATGGAACTATCGTAGAAATGGCATGTTTGTAAACCATTTGATTTATTGTATTTTTAAGCAACACAACAAATTGATCATATGCATCAATGTGTCCTTGAAGCTTAATACCATTGACTAGATAAATAGAGACGGGCACTTTATCTTTTTTCAATTCTTCCAAAAAAGGTTCTTGTAACGAAGACCATTTTGACATATATATATTCTCCTTTAGGTTATAACCAACGTTTTGACTCATCATTAAAAATAGCAAATGCACGTTATACGTTATTTAAAATAATGTCAAGTTATTTGTGATATTATTCCGCGTCTTCATTTTGGAAAAAAGTTTTATGATGAATCTATCTCTTTTGAAAATAATGTCTCGAGTAAATCACTTACATTTTGTAGGTATTGGTGGAGCCGGCATGGGAGGCATAGCAGAAGTTTTGTTTCACTTGGGTTTTAAAATCACGGGTTCTGATATTAGTCAAAATACCATGACAAAAAGGTTAAAATCGTTAGGGATTACCATCTACTCAAATCATTCTGCAAACAATATAACCGGTGCGAATGCAATTGTCCGTTCCTCTATTATTAAAAATGATAATCCTGAAATCATCGCTGCAATGCAATTACACACTCCCATAGTTCCTCGAGCAATGATGCTAGGTGAGTTAATGCGGTTTCGTTATGGAATAGCAGTTGCAGGAACACACGGTAAAACGACTACAACAAGCCTAATAACCACAATTTTTGCTAAAGCAGGCTGCGATCCTACCTTTGTTATTGGGGGGTTACTTAACAGCGCAGGCGTCAATGCTAAGTTAGGTGCAGGCGACTATTTAATTGCTGAAGCAGATGAGAGCGATGCATCTTTTTTATATCTCCAACCCATGATGTCAGTTGTCACCAATATTGATGCCGATCACATGGAAACTTATCACGGCAATTTTAATGAGTTAAAACAAGCGTTTATTAATTTTGCGCATACCCTTCCATTCTATGGATTAAGCGTTTTATGTCATGAAGATTCCAACGTAAGAGAAATTCTCCCAAAAATATCACGCCCCATATGTACATATGGTTTTTCAAACCAATCAGACATTTATGCAGATAAAATTCATCAAATTGGTACAAAAAATTATTTTACTGTATACAGGCCAAGAGGATTGCCTCCATTAGAAGTGACACTTAACCTCGCAGGGGAACACAACGTATTAAATGCACTTGCTGCAATCAGTATTGCCACAGAGGCAAGAATTCCAGATAGCGCAATTTTATCAGGCCTGGAACATTTTAGCGGTGTGGGTAGACGCTTACAAATATATGGTGATTATCAAACCTCTCAAGGTAAAATTATGTTAATAGATGATTACGGCCATCATCCACAAGAAATTTCTGTGACGGTAAAAGCCATTAAAAAAGCTTTTCCAGAAAGACGACTCGTGATGGCCTACCAGCCTCATCGATATACACGCACTCGTGATCTTATGCATGATTTTGCAAATGTACTATCGACTGAAATTGACACCTTATTGTTATTTGATGTTTATTCTGCTGGCGAATCCCCTATTGAAAAAGCAGACAGCCAAACGCTGTTACAGTTGATTAATCAAAACCCCCGCTCACTCAAAAATATACACTTAGTTTCTCCAAAAGAAACGTTTTCACATACACTCAAATCAGTGTTAAAAAATAATGATATTTTATTGATGCAAGGTGCGGGTGACATCGGCAGCATTGCCTCTCAACTGGCTGCTAACAACTTACGCGACATCTAATGGCAAAAATTTTCGATCTCAGGTTGAATGAATTACTTTCCGAATACAATTCCTTTCGTGTCGGCGGTAGAACACAACGATTATTTCTTCCTGCCAATATCAATAATTTGTCAGAATTTCTCAGTAACCCACAATTAAATAATACTTCTCTATATTGGATAGGCCTTGGAAGTAATTTATTAGTAGGAGACAACATCTATCCTGGAACAATTATAATCACACGAGGACTTTCACAAATATCTCTACTCCCCCAAGAAAATTGTGTTCGAATTGAAGCTGGAGTCGCTTGCGGTACAGCAGCTAGATTTTGTGCAAGATTAGGTTTGACAGGAATTGAATTTTTGGCAGGAGTTCCAGGCACTATGGGAGGGGCACTTGCTATGAACGCTGGGGCCCACGGCTCAGAAACTTGGCAATTTGTGACGCATTGTGAAACGATAAATCATCATGGAAAGATTTCATATCGATCTGCTCGTGAATTTCAACCAAGTTATCGGCAAGTTATCGGGCTAGAATTAGAAAAAGAATGGTTTGTTGCGGCACATTTACGATTAATTCCAGGTGAAAAAGAAAATAGCCTGGCAAAAATTAAACAGTTTTTAGAACACCGCTCACAAACTCAACCCATTAACTTACCCAATTGTGGATCAGTTTTTAGAAATCCTCCCGGTAATTACGCCGCAAAATTAATTGAATCTTGTCATCTTAAAAATTTTTCTATTGGCGGTGCACGCGTGTCCGAAAAACATGCCAATTTTATTATTACTGATAAATCCGCCACGGCAAGTGATATTAAAAACTTAATTTTGCACATTCAAAATACAGTGAAATCTGTTCACGGAATTGAGTTAATTCGTGAAGTGAAAATTTTAGAATAATTTTCCTCGGTAGGGTATTCATTTTTATTAAAAAAATAAAAAGTATTTTATAGCTCATGTTACGCATAATTGAGTTAAGAAGAAAACAATCGAAAAACGAAAACGAACCCACCTCCGTGTGATCGTAAAAGACATCCTTGTCTTTTACGGTTTTCTTTTTTTCGATTGTTTTCCTTTTTGGAGAGAAAAAGTTAAAGAGGACAAAGGAATCCATCGTGAAGACCGTAAAATATAGGGATATATTTTACGATCATAGGGATATGGGTTCGTCTGAACGAT
>Ga0207667_10008236_pt1 | contig 12406 bp, 10 predicted proteins | sample KBSCornC52_FD_184301 | JGI IMG/M metagenome (GOLD analysis project Ga0207667, IMG submission 184301) | Corn rhizosphere microbial communities from Kellogg Biological Station, Michigan, USA - KBS Corn C5-2 (SPAdes) (version 2) | ecosystem: Host-associated > Plants > Roots > Rhizosphere > Soil ...
TCACCTCCGGAAGACCATCTCCATTCAGATCGCCGGCCGCGACCCCGCCCCCGTTATAGAAGTTGCGGTAGGTGAAGACGTTGAGATCTGGGGTGAAGTCGACACGATTCTCGAAGCGCACCCCGGTGTAGCTCGGGGGAAGCAGCGTGAAGAGATGACCGTCTACCGGTGGGGCAGCGGTTCTTCTATCGCTGGCGATTTCCTGCTTTTGCTCGTTGCCGCCGCATGCGGCGGCGAGATAGAACGCGGGAAGGAGATAGCAAAGCCTCAGACTCAAGGCCGAATTCATGAAATGTTGACCACCTTTGCGCATCATGGCCTGCCCTCCGAAGAGAGCAGGCCATGATGTAGAGAGAAAAGTTTTACAGCCGGAACTAGTATCCCGGGTTCTGTTTCAGCTGAGGATTGGTTTCGATCTGAGTCTGCGGAATCGGGAACAGATTCCTGAATGGCGTGCTCGTTGTCTTGGCGTACCACGTTCCCGTAGTGAACTTGCCGGCTCTGACCAGATCCTGCCGCCGCTTGCCTTCCCAGGTGAGCTCGAACAGACGCTCGTTCAGGATTGCATCGCGCACCTGTGCCTGCGTGACTGCGGTGGTTGGCTTCGGCGGCGAGAAGACGCGGGCACGAACCAGGTTGAGGTCCGCAATGGCCGCGGCCGTATTCCCCAGCTCGTTATTCGCTTCGGCCCGGATCAGGTACATCTCGGCAAGACGGAAGAACGCATAGTCGTTGCCGTTGTCCTGCTGTACGTGATTAGGATCGACCGGCCACTTGTCTACGCGAACGCCCTGACCCTCGGTCGCAGCGGTGACGTCCGGAATGTTCGGATCGAAGACCAGTGGATTCCCCTGGCGATCCTTTGCCGGCTGTCCGGTAACGAGGTTGACCTGCGGGCCAGCGAGGAAGATCTGCTTGCGCTGGTCCGCCGCATCGAACGCAGCATATGTGTCAGCCAACGTCGAGAAGCCGTTCCACGGCGCGGGGCTGTCGTACTGGTTGTAATGCAGCGTCCGCATCAGGAAGTTCAGCCCCAGACCACTCTGGTTGAGGTACTTCACCGCGAAGATGATCTCCGGCGATTTGTAATTGTCCGCCGTAAAGTTGGACCGCCAACCGCATCCCGGCGTGGGCGTACAAGCTGCCGAGGCATCGGTTGCAAGACTGTATTGACCGGAGTTGATAACGAGGTTGGCCTCGGTGATCGCGTCCGCCCAACGGGCGGGGCCCAACGTGATGCCGGTAGCGGTCGGAGTGCCGCTGAAGATCTGCGCGTTCAGATAAAGGCTGGCGAGAATCGCATCAACTGCTCCCTTAGTCACGCGGCCATTCATGACTGCTGGCCATGATACGGGGAGATCCGCGCGTGAAGCCTTGAGCTCGGCCTCGACGAATCTGAAAACCGAGTCGCGCGAAGCCTGCGGGCGAGCCTCGATTGAAGGATCGGTGGCAATCGGAACGCCGCCGAACAGATCCATCAGCAGGAAATAGTACCAGGCTCGGAGCACCCGCAGCTCCGCCGTGACCGTCGCCTTGCTGGCAAAGTTGGTGTTGGCAATACCGGCCAGGACGACGTTGGCGCGGGCAACTCCCTGGAACATGTTCACCCACGCGGAGTTGATGTTGTCGAGGCCAGCAGGGCTGGTCGGAGTGAATGTCTGACGGTGAATGTCGAGCCACTTTCCGTTGTCGTACCAGTCCTGTCCGCGAGTCGGGACGATCAACTCGTCGGTGCTGACTTCCGACGTATTGTAGTACTCGTCGTCCGTCGTACGAAGCTGCGCGTACACCGAGGCCAGTCCGCCGATCACTTCGTCTTCATTCCGGTAGAAGTTCTCCGGCGTGATCGCGCTTGATGGCGTTTCGGTAAGATCGGTGCATGCAGGAGCAAGAATCAGCAGTGCGAATGCACTAGCTGCGCCGAGCGTCTTGAGCATAAATGGTTTCCTAGAATTGGACACGGAGACCTCCCGTAATCGTGCGAGGACGCGGGTAGTGCAGGTAATCGGCGCCGCGCGGCGCTATGCCGGGCAGCTGTGAGAAGACTTCTGGATCATAACCAGTGTACGGCGTCCACAGGTGCAGGTTGTCACCTGACACGTAGGCCCGTGTGCCCCTCGCCACACCGAACGCTCTCGGCAGGTCGAAGGTGTACCCGATCGTGATGTTCGCGAGCCTGGTGAACGATCCATCCTCGATCCAGCGCGAGGAGTAGATCGCCGGCTCGTGAATGCCCGTTGGATCACTGAGCGCCGACACCAGGAAATTCTTGTCCTGGAGTGCGTTGCCCTTGGTGGAGTAAACGAGGGCGGTGTTGTTGAAGACTTTCTGCCCCGCCACGCGGTTGATGAGCATGCTGAAATCGAACGACTTCCAGGTGCCGTTGGTGTGAAGTCCCAGCGTGTACTTCGGATTTGCATTGCCGAGGATCACGTAGTCGTCACCGCCCGGCGACGTCGTGGTTCCATTCAGCGTCCGACTGGTCTCGTTTCCATTCGCATCACGAGTGACCGTGTACTTGTTGAACAACTGCTGTCCCGCGGCATTCACGCCCTGGAAGACCGGGCCGAAGAACGTTCCAATCGGCTGGCCTGGCATGATACGCTGGGTGAACTGATTCGATTGACCCTGTCCGCTGGCAAGCGCGTCCGGGATGAACGTACGGCCACCGAGGTCGACGACCTCGTTTTTGTCGTGCGAGAAGACGAACCCTGCCGACAGGTTGAGAGCGCTACGCTGCAACACCTGTCCGTCGAGAGAAAGCTCCACACCCTTGTTGCTGATCTTGCCGATGTTCTCGAGCCGGTCACCGATAACCGCCGGCTGCGGAACGAGCACTCTCAGCAGCAGGTCATGTGTGTTCTTGACGTAGTACTCGAGGCTACCGTTCAGTCGGTTGTTGAGGAATCCGTAATCGAGCGCGATGTTCGACTGAGCCGTCTCTTCCCACTTGAGATCCGGATTGGCGTTCGTTTGCGGCGTGACGCCAGTGACAGCCTGGTCGCCGAACGCATAGCGCGATCCGCCGTCTGCGCCAAGAAGAATGAGTGAGGAGTACGGTGGTACGGCCGGGTTTCCCGTCTTGCCCCATCCAGCGCGCAGTCTCAGCTCGCTGAACGGTCCGGTCTTCATGAACGACTCCTGGCTGAGGCGCCAGGAACCAGAGATCGCCGGGAAGGTTGCCCACTTGTGATTGGCGCCGAACTCAGACGCTCCATCTTTTCTGAGCACGCCGGTCAGGAAGTATTTCTCAGCGAAGCCAAGGTTCAATCTCGTGAAGAACGAGACGAGCCGGCTGTCGGTCTTGAACGCGTAAGGTGGTTCGACCGTGTTACCGCTGCCGAGGCTGTTGAAGGTGAAGGCATCGGTGAGGTAGTCGCGGGTCTGCACTCCGAAGCCGTCGATCGAATTCTGGTTGAACTCGTATCCACCGACGAGATCCACCTCACGCGAGCTCGAAAGCGTCGGGTGGAAGGTGAGCAGCGTCTGAAGGGTCTTCGTGAGATCGTTCTGATCGGCCCGCTGCGCGAGTCCATTGAACGCCGCACCGATGGAGCTGATTCGTGGAAGGTAGAAGTTGCGGTTACCACCCGTACGGTCGACGCCGAGGTTGACGCGTGCGGTAAGGGCCTGGAAGATGTCGTAGTCGGCGGAAACGTTGCCGAGTGTCCGGTCCGACACGCCTTTGTCAAGCACCTGGTTCGCGATCGCGACAGGGTTACGGACGGATTGTGCGCCCGGGGCGATTTCATAGTAAGTGGTGATGCCGGTCGCCGGATCAGTGACTGTGATCGGGTGCGTCGGATTGAAGTTCACCATGTTGACGAACACGCCGCCTTCGAATCCGCTGTTCTCGTTGAAGGCGAGGTAGTCGTTGATGACGTGCGAGCCGGTCAGGTTGAGCGCCAGTCGCAGCTTGCCATCCATTGCCTGATGATTGCCGTTGACGCGCGCCTGGTAGCGGCGGATGCCGTTGGCAATGACGATGCCCTGCTGATCGAAGTAGTTGAGCGAAGCGCGGTAAGTGGTGTTAGCGGATCCGCCGGAGAACGAGAGGTTCTGGTTGATCGTCGAACCGTGGTGCAGGAGCGCATCTTCCCAGTTCGTATTCGCCGTTCCCTCTCCCGACAGCGCGGTCGCCGGAAGCACACCGGCGGTTACTTGCGACTGAATGAAGGCCCGGTACTGGTCTCCGTTCAGGACGTCAAGGTGTTTTGGTGCCGACCCTTGGCCCGCTGAGACCTCGTATTCAACCGTTGGTCCGCCGCCGGTGCCCTTCTTCGTCTCGATCAGAACGACGCCGTTAGCAGCGCGCGCGCCGTAGATGGCGGTCGCCGCGGCGTCCTTCAGGATCGTGACCGACTGAATGTCCGCCGGATTGATCATGTTGAGCGGGTTGCGCGGAAGCGGCGGATCGCCGCCGATACCGAAGCCACCCGGCTCGCTCGAGTTTGACGACATTGCGACGCCGTCGATGACGTAAAGCGGCTCATTGCTGGCGCTGATCGAGGTGCCGCCGCGTACAAGAATGTGTGCGCCTGCGCCTGGCTCACCGCTGTTCTGCGTGACCTGGACGCCCGTCGCCCGGCCTTCGATGAGATTCGTGACGTTCGTTTGGACCGCGGTCTTGGCCTGGTCCGCATCGATCGTCGCGACGGATCCTGTGATCGCGAGTCGCCGCTGCGTGCCGTAACCAGTCGTGACGACTTCTTCGAGGACGGCTGCCTTGCGGTCGAGCGCGAAGAGTACGGAGACTGATCCGCCGTTCGGTACGACGACTACCTGAACCGGCGCGCCGAATCCGATGCGACGGGCTCGCACTGTCTGCGAGCCTGATGGGACGCCGCCGATACTGAAGCTGCCATCCGCTGCGGTGACCGCGCCGCGTCGAGTGCCCTCGACGAATACGCTGACATCGGGAACAGGCTGCTGTGTCCCGGCGTCAAGGACTCGTCCTGTGATTGTTCCTGTGGGTGGGACCGGGTTCTGTGCGCCCAGTCGAGTCGACAGTAAAAGGCCGACTACTAGTGCGATGGTGAGACGACGAACAACTGCCATACGGAGGTCCTCCACGGACGGGTGGTGTGAACGGGACTCTAACCGTGTTCGGTTTCTTTGCGTCCGTTCCGGGTACGCGAAGATTGCCGACTTGTCCAGTAACCCGGAAATCGGCGAACGTCCAGCGTGGGGATTGAAACGCGTCGCCATAAATGCTGTCTGGTAAAGGAATTGTCAAGCATGAGTATCCCTTCGGGGGGCACCAACCGCTATGGAATCTCGAGTTGACGCGTGACATCATATGAGCGAGTAGAGATTTTGTGTCCTGTACCTGACGGAATTCTGGACGAGAATCCGACCACAATGAAGCTCATATCCGCATGAAGCCAATGTTCTTGAAGGACGTCGAGAACTACACCGCGCGCGAGCCATACGCGACGATGTTCGGCCAAATGCGCTCTGCCGGCGTCCCGATTCCCCAGATAATGCATTTACTCGCGTTCAAACCCGAGCAAACGCAGTATTTGTCGTTGTTCACGCAAGGAGTGATGCGCGGCCCGTCGCCCCTGCCAACCTGGCAGCGTGAGTTGATCGCGGCTTTCACGTCGAAGCTCAACCAGTGTCTCTTCTGAATCGGCTCGCACGCCGCGGTCGCGGCGGAGCTGAATGGTGATCGCGATTTAATTCAGAGCATTCTGAATGATCTCGACAGCGCGCCGATCTCCGCCAAGGATCGGTCGCTCTACGCTTTCATCAAGAAGATGGTCCACGACTCCACTACTATAGGTCAGGCGGATGTGGATGTCGCGCGCAAAGCCGGTTGGTCCGACGAGGCGCTTTACGACGCGATAACCGTGTGCTCGCTGTTTCAGTTTTACAACAACTGGATCGATGCCACGGGCGTGTCGGATATGCCCGCGATTGGGTATCAGATGTCCGGTCAGCGCCTCGCGACTCAGGGCTACGCGCGCGAGCCCGCACCGAAGCAGTCGGCAAGGCGCGCGACAAAGGCGAAAGCCGCAAAGAAAGCTTCGAAGCGACGGAGATCTTAGACGGTACGGCGGAGGGGGTCCTCTCCGGCCTTACACTCGCTCCGACGGAGCCCCCAACTGCGCTCCTTCGCTTCGCTCAGTCGCGGGGCTCCTTTGTCGCTCGCTTGCCGCGGCCTACGAGGACCCCCTCCGCCTTCCCTCTCGGTTCGTCGCGAACTCATTCATCCACGTCGCGCCCTTGGTCGCGCTCCTCTGGACGGCTTTGGCGCCGTTCTCGCGCACGCACTCCCTGATTCACGGTACTTCTCGCGCAAACGACTGCGCTCGCGCGCGCGTCGCGCGGACTCCCGAGAGTACGCGCGGGAGCGCGCCGAGCTTCGCTCGGCAAGTCCGTGAGAAAATGGGGACGAAGCGCGCACACGCGCGGCGCGGAGCGCCGCTGCAGTTACAGATCTATGCAGGGAGGTGAGGGTGTCCTCGTAGGGCCGCTGCAACGAGCGCGAGGAGGAGACCCGCGACCGAGCAGAGCGAGGGAGCGTAGTGAGGGGCTCCGACCAAGCGAGTGTGCGGCCCGAAGAGGATACCCTCGCCGACCCCATGCAGAGATGCTAGTCGAAAGCGCCGCGATCGCGGCCGCGAGAGAGTCGACTAGTTCCCTTTCAGTCCGCGCTCCTCGAGCAAAGCATCAACATTAGGATCGCGACCGCGGAAATTCCGGTACAACGTCGCGGCGTCTTCCGTCCCGCCTCTCGATAGCACCATGTCCCGGAAGCGTCCGCCATTCGCCCGTGTCAATCCACCGTGTTCCTTGAACCACGCGAACGCATCGTCGTCCAGTACCTCGCTCCACGTGTACGCGTAGTAGCCGGCCGAGTAGCCGCCGTCCCAGATGTGCGAGAAGTACGTGCTTCGATAACGCGGCGGAACTTCAGGCACCGCGACGTTGAATCTCTTCAGCGATGCTGCCTCGAACGAATCGACATCGCTCGGCGCTCCGCCTGGCGGGAGTGTGTGCCACGCGAAATCCAGGAGCGAAGCCTCGAGAAGCTCGGTGAATGCGAACCCCTGATTGAAGGTGCCCGACTGCTTGATCTTGTCCACCAGCGACTGCGGCATCGGCGCGCCGGTCTGGTAATGTTTGGCGTAGTTGGCGAACACCGCCGGCTCCAAAGCCCAGTGCTCGTTGAATTGCGATGGGAACTCGACGAAATCGCGAGGCACGTTCGTGCCGGAGAGCGTTGGGTATTGAACGCGTGAGAACATGCCGTGCAGTCCGTGTCCGAACTCGTGGAACATCGTCGTCACGTCGTCGAACGTGAGTAGCGCCGGCTGACCTGGCGCTGGCTTCGTGAAATTCGCGACGTTGTAGACGACCGGCTTCCATCCGGTGAGGCGCGATTGATCGACGAACTGATCCATCCAGGCGCCGCCGCTCTTGTTGTCGCGCTTGAAGTAGTCGAAGTAGATGAGCGCGAGCGACGATCCATCGGCATCGAACACCTCGAACACGCGCACATCCGGATGATAGACCGGGATGTCGTGGCGCTCCTTGAATGTCAGGCCATAAAGTTTGTTCGCTGCGTAGAAGACTCCGTTCTGGAGCACGTTGTTCAGCTCGAAGTACGGCATGATCTGCGACTCGTCGAGATCGTATTTCGCCTTACGCACCTGCTCGGAGTAGTACTGCCAGTCCCACGGCTGAAGCTTGAAACCTCCGTTCTGTGAGTCGATCAGCTTCTGAATGTCGGCTGCTTCCACGCGTGCCCGCGCGGTCGCCGGAGGAGCGAGATCGGTCAGGAGCTTGATCGCATTCTCCGGAGTCTTCGCACCCTGGTTTGCCAATGCGTACGCGGCCCAGGTCGGATAGCCGAGTAGCTTGGCTTTTTCCGCCCGAAGCTCGGCCATGCGGCGGATGGTTCCTTTCGTGTCGTTGCTATCTCCGTGCGACGTGCGGAGCGTCGAGGCCTCGAACAGGCGCTGGCGAACCGCGCGGTTCTTGAGCTCCGCCTGCGCTGGCTGCTGGGTCGTATTCCGAAGCGGGAGAACCCATTTGCCAGTGAGGCCGCGCTGCTTCGCTGCCTCGGCGGCGGTATTGATCTCGTCCGGAGTGAGTCCGTCGAGTTGCGAGACATTGTCCACCACCAATGCGCCGACCTTGGTGCCGGCGAGGAGCTTGTTGGAGAAATCGGTCGACAGCTTAGAGAGCTCCTGATTGAGGGATCGCATCTGGACCTTGTCGGCTTCGGAGAGCTGGGCGCCGGCGCGAACGAAGTCGCGGTTGTAGCGCTCGATCAGAGCTTTCTGCTCGCTCGTGAGGTTGCTTTCGTTGCGTCTGTCGTAAATCACCTTCACTCGCCGGTAGAGCTGATCGTTCAGATAAATCGCGTCGTTGTGCGCGGCGAGCTTCGGTGCCTCGGCCTCCTGAATCTTCTGCAGCGTGTCGTTGGTGTTGGCGCCGATCACGCCCCCGAAGACTTTCGATACCCGCGTAAGCAGAGCGCCCGATTTCTCCATGGCGACGATGGTATTGTCGAACGTCGGCGCCTCGGTCTGCTTCGCGATCACATCGATCTCGGCCAACTGCTGGCGCATTCCCTCTTCCAGCGCGGGCTGATAGTGCTCGTTGCGGATCAGGTCGAAGCGCGGAGCGTGGAATGGAAGATTGCTCTCGACCGCGAATGGATTGTCTCCGAGCGCCGCGCTTGCGGGAGTCCTTCCCGTGATCCGTCTGATCGGAGAACAGGCGCTGATCAGTGTTGCTGCGACGAGAATCGCCGGGGTCGCAGAGCGGGAAACGCGATTTCTGATGATCTCTTTCATTGAGGAGGTACCGGAGGGAAGATGTCGCTCACGAGGTGATTCGGTTCAAAAGTTGGCGCCGAGCTGAGCAGGATTCCAGAGTTTTGCGTCCGATGTGTTCCGTGCGGCCGGCATTACGTGATATTGTATACATCATCGTGAATTCGAATTGGTTTCTCAGAGCGTCTGTATTCGGGCTACTCGCTGTCGCGACCAGCTCGATCCTCGGCGCGCAGGGGCCGGCCACTCAATCTACCAGAGATTCGACGGCTAGAGATCCGAATTCAGTTCAGCCGGAGCGGCCGACGGTTGCGACTCATGCCGGGACGGTGGCCCGCGGGTGGTTTGAGCTCGAGGAAGGTGCAGAATGGGACAAAGCTGCCGACGGCAAGCGAACGTTATTCGCTCCCATGAATCTCAAGATCGGGCTCGCGTCGCGCGCGCAGCTGAATGTCCTCGTCAATCTGATTACCGATCCCAGTCCAGCCACTTCTCTCGCCGTCAGCGATTTCACGTTTGGAATCAAGTATCGACTCGTCGATGATGCGCCGATCATCGGAGACTTCGCGATTCTCCCGGCGATCAAGCTACCCTGGGCTTCAACGCTCAGTGCCGGCACGGGAACCACCGATTTCTCCTTGCTGCTGGTCTCGAGCCACCAGCTTGGCGCCGTGGCAATGGATCTGAATGTCGGACAGACGTGGCGGGGCGGAGACGGAACGCGCGCGCCGAAGATGGCGAGTCTGTGGACGGCGTCGTTCGGATTTCCAATCGACGGACCGCTGGGAGCGGTGGCCGAAGTTTTTGGATACCCGCGCACAACGGGACCCGTTGGAGCGAAAGGAACCGCCGCGCTTCTCACCGGGCCGACGTATCTCGTGCGGGAATGGCTCGCGGTCGATGCAGGCATCATCGTCCCCATCGCTGGGGAACAGGCTCACGCCATCTACGCTGGTTTTGTCTGGAACATGGGCTGCGCTGCGACCAGAAGTATCTGTCGCGAATAAACCACCGGTTACCTGAGCTCCTCGCCCAATTCCACCGAGTAACCCTGCCACGGCCGGCGGTGGCCCAACGATGTCGCCGAGTAGTACTCGTCGATGACGGTGGTCACTACCAGATCAGAAAGCTTCTTGCTGTCGGAGCCGTCGACGCTCGAGTCGGTGTCCGCCGCGGCGGTGATGTGAGTCAGGCCGCACAGGTTCTTGATGGTGACGATGACATTTTCGGGCGGGCGGCCCTGGCTTTTCAGATTTCGAACGAGAACGCGGACGGCGGTGAGCAGCTCATCGGGCCGTGCGGCGCCATCGTTTGCACGGGCGTACGCACTGCGGACATCATCTTCCAGTTTATTGGGCATTTTGAGATCAGGCGGGTTTTCTTATCAGTCGAGAGGCCTTCGGGCTCAGCGTAATTCGCCGAAGTCAGGCTGGGTGGGTACTCCGTTTGACGTCGCAAACTCTCACAAGTTAATACGCTCGCCTCTGACGGCGTGCTGCAGCTGATCAGCGCATCATCTCCGAACGTACGTGCTGAGTCCTCTGTCGCTCGACCTGATCGTGAGAGTGTCGCCGCGCTGTTCCGCGCTCGCCACTCCGATCACCAGATCACCACTCGTCGTGTTCCAGTAGCCGAGATTGTAAACGGTGTCGGGCGCGGTACCGGGGGGCGTGGATCCAGTGAAGAATCTCTCGATCGTGAACGAAGCGAACGTGTTGTTGGTGCGGAGGATGATGTCTTCTCCGAGGATCTGCTGGGTGTACTGCGCGGTCGGGCGCAGGAACGGGAGCGGAAGACCATTCACAGTCTGGAGCTCCCAAACTCCGGAGGTGCTTGCGATCGACGGACCGGTTGCGGAGCCTTTGCACGCGAGCATCGCGAGCAGCAACAACACAAATGGCAACTGCAACTGAAGACTACCAGCGCGGGGAACCACAAACTGAAGACTACCTGCCGGGTGCTTCCAGCGGAGCAGCTGTTGGCTGCGGGCGAGCTTAAGCATGATTTCTCTCATCGTCGCTTTCTACGCTCGTTTCAGTAGTAAAAACAAAACACTAATTCTCCGCTAAGCCCGGAGCCCGAAGCTGCTCCGCTCAGTGCGCCCGGCAGGTAGTCTTCCGTTCCAGTTCAGTTGGCAGTTTAGTGCGAGCTGGTCCGCTCAACTACAATAACGGTGAACGATCCCGGTATCATCGGCGGACGGCGGCGCGGATTGGCGGCCGTCGAATCCGTAGGCGCCGGACCAAACTTCGCTGAGGCGATGTAGATCCGGTGCGATGCCCGGTCGAGTCCCATGTTTCGCCCGCGCTCGCCCGTCGGGACGGTCTCCACAACGTGATACTTGTCGGGCGAGTCCTGATGAATCACGGTCAACGTGCCATCCGCGTTTGACGCGTATGCGTCGCGCAGCCTGGGATCGTAGCCGGCTCCATCGACGCCCTCACCGATTGGAACCGTTGCGATCACAGTTCCGTTGGCGTAGTTCGAGATGGCCATCACGCCGCTGCGGCAACCGCTGAACAATCGTCGATGCTGCGTGTCGATCGCCATCGAGACGGGACTTTTGCACGGCGCCGTCGACCACCGTCGCGTGACGGTCAATGTTTTGGTATCGATCTCCGCGATCTGACTGCTGTCGACGAGATTCACGTAGACCTTGCCGTTCCCCGCCGACTGTCCGTACTCGGGCTTCCCCCCGAGTGCCACGGTGCCGACGCGCGTACCCCGGCGTGGCTCGACGACGGTCGACGAGTTGGCGTCGCCGTTGAACGAGAAGATTTTCTTTGACACCGTGTCGTAGATGATCGCGTCCGCGTCTTCCGCCGCGGGGATTTTCAGAAGTCCCTTGAACGTCTTCAGATCGAACATCAAAATCGAGCTGTCGTTCCCGGAGGTCGCGAAGCCGCGTCCGATGTCAGGCACCAGCGCCGTCCCGTGCGCGCCGTTGATCCCCATGACTTCGCCGATGAGGTGCCCATCGTTCATGTCCACAACCATCAACCTGTTCTGTCTGGCGATGAACAATCTGTGGCGTGGTCCGTCGGGAACGACGTAATCCCAGCCGCCTTCCCCACCGACGTTGTATGTGTGGGTGATCTCGTATGACTGGGGCGATTGCCCGACCAGTGACGGCGCAGCGACGAGCGAGGCGAGCACTATCAGGCGACGCATCTCTCTTCCTCTCGGAAAAAGTTGTGTTCGACCATCCGGGACAAGATATGGGAGGCGCCCGCAGTTAGACCGCGGGCTTCGAATCTTGCCTGCCTATTCGTTCGGATCGCGCTCGAAACGAGCGTCTTTTTTCGACCATTTGTGCGTTTTATGACAGGCCGGGCAAACGATGGGATCCATCTCCTCGATCGGAGAGGCCTCGAACGTCAGAGGGTCCATCGAGAAGCCGGTGTAAATCATTTTTCCGGTCGTCGGGCACTTGATCAATATGCGGTTCACGGACTCCTCAACGCGGGTGAGCGGGAACCTCACCCTGCAAAGAGGGTTCCGTGAAACGATTGTGACATTGGTTAGGCCGCGAGCTCTACCTGCTGCACTTCACCTGCGCCTTTACGGCGACGGTTTGCGGGGTCGGCGACATCTGATTCGACACGACGAAGTGATAG
>Ga0207667_10008237_pt1 | contig 12405 bp, 10 predicted proteins | sample KBSCornC52_FD_184301 | JGI IMG/M metagenome (GOLD analysis project Ga0207667, IMG submission 184301) | Corn rhizosphere microbial communities from Kellogg Biological Station, Michigan, USA - KBS Corn C5-2 (SPAdes) (version 2) | ecosystem: Host-associated > Plants > Roots > Rhizosphere > Soil ...
GCCCGCACCGGGTACTGTGCTGGCTCCGGTCTCAGAAAAGTTTCCGAATCAACCGGCCATTGCGCTCTCCTATTTCCTTATGCGGTCACCTCGCGCCGCTCTCGCGACGTCCGTATCAACCAGAGAATCGATTCTCTTCCGTGTCCCGCCCTTTTCTCAATGTTTCCGGGGCGGCTAGTCCGCTTGGCCCGGGGATGAACTCCCGAGTTTCACGGACGCGGATTCCACCAAAATAACAACGATCGGCCTGCGCAGGCTCGAACTACGTTTGGATTATGCGGGGGCAGGTGGAATGTGGCCGGGAGATGGAGTGCGAAGTAATTGAAAAGGAGGGGAATGGAGGTGAGGGGGAGTCTGTGACTGCGCGGGGGAAAAACAATTGGCCCACAGATGAAAACCGATGGACACAGATGGCTTAGCTTTTTCTTGTCAGCGGGCGGTGGTGGCTAGCGATGCGGGGATGCCGGTGCGGTAGGAGGGGTAAGCCAGCGTGATGCCGAGAGCGCGGCGGATCGCGGAGCCGTCGACGCGGCGGTTGGATGTGGTGCGGGCTTTGGTCCCCGGGGCGGGTTGCGGCACGGATGGCAGGTGCAGGAGGCGCGCGCAGAACTCGGCGATTTCGCGGGTGGTGCAGGGCTCTTCGTCGGCGACGGGATAGGCGCCTTCGAGATCCGAAAGCAGGGCGGCTTCGGCGTGGGCGGCTAGATCATCCACATGAATACGGCTGACGTAGTTGTCGCCGGCGTAGTAAGCGCCGCGCGGAAGGGATTCCTGGACGCCGCGGCCGGGTCCGTAAATCCCGGCGGGACGGAGGATGAGGGAGGACCAGGGTCCGGCGGCGACGCGTTGCTCGGCGGCGATGCGGGGGCGGGCGCGGTCGGATCGCGGATCGACGGGAGTGGAGGCGTTGACGTGGATCGCGCTGCCATAGACGGCGGTGGTTGAGAGATAAACCATTCGCGCCGGGGCTGCGCCGAGGGCTTCCAGAAGATCGGAGGGGCCGGTGGGCGGGATGGAATGGAGGACGAGAACGCCGGGGTGCAGGTGCGCGGCGAGATCGTCGAGGGTAATCACGTCGGCGCTGAGTTGGGTGAGCGACGTGAGGCGGGCGGGAGTGCGCGTGGTTGCGATGACATGGAAGCCGCGCGCGAGGAAGCGGCGGGCAACGCGCTGGCCGGTGAAGCCGCAGCCGAGGATCAGGAGGTGGCGCATGCTTTTTGGGTCAACCCACTCGGCAGTATACATGGGCCGTATACTCTGAATTATGCGCTGGGCTTGGATATTGGTGGCGATGCCCGCGCTCGCCGCGTCCCCCACTTTTTATCGCGACGTTCTTCCCATCCTTCAAAATCGCTGTCAGGAGTGCCATCGGGCAGGGGAGATCGCTCCGATGCCGCTGGTTACGTATCGAGAGACGCGGCCGTGGGCGAAGGCGATTCGGGAGGCGACGCGAACGCGCAAAATGCCGCCGTGGTTTGCCGATCCGTGCTGCGGCAAGTTCGCGAATGACCGGTCGCTGACGGCGGCGGAGATCGATACGTTGGACGCGTGGGCGTCGACGGGGGCGGCGGAGGGTGATGCGAAAGACGCTCCGAAGGCGCGCGGGTGGCCGCGGGAGTGGAATCTTCGTTTGAACGGGGGAATGCCGGATCAAGTGGTGGAGATGCCGCGCGCGTTCGAGGTGCCGGCGAAGGGCGCGGTGGAGTATCAATATTTCGCGGCTCCCACGGGGTTCACGGAAGACCGCTGGGTGCAAGGCGTGGAAGTGCGGCCGGGGAATCGGGCGGTGGTGCATCATGTGGTGGTGTATATTCGCGAGCCGGGATCGACTTGGACGGGGGGGCCGACGAAGTCTGACATTCTGACGGTGTACGCGCCGGGGAGTTCGCCCGATGTCTGGCCGGAGGGGATGGCCAAGCGGGTGAAGGCGGGGTCCGATCTGGTGTTTGAGATTCACTACACGCCTAACGGGAAGCCGGCGACGGACCGCGAGCGGGTGGGGTTGGTGTTCGCGAAGTCGCGGCCGGAAAAGGCGGTGCTGACGCTGCAGATGGGCAACGACACGTTCACGATTCCGCCGGGTGAGCGGGATTACCGCGTGAGGGTGGGGGGCACGCTGCCAAACGACGCGCTGCTGCTGGGATTTTTTCCGCATATGCATTTGCGCGGGAAGGCGTTCGAATATACGCGCATCGGCGACAACGGGCTGCCGGAGACGCTGCTGAAGGTGAGCCACTATGATTTTTACTGGCAGATGACCTACCGGCTGGCGAGTCCGCTGGCGTTGAAGAAGGGGACGCGCCTGGAGTGGACGGCGTGGTTCGATAATTCGGCGAATAATCCGCGGAATCCGGACCCGTCGGCGGAGGTGCGGTACGGGCAACAGAGCTGGGACGAGATGATGATCGGGTTCTTCGATGTGGCGGTGCCGGTGGAGATGGGGAAGGTGGATTATTTTGTGAGGTAGGGGGAAATCCGATTTGGCCCACAGATGAACACAGATGGACACAGATCGGAAGATGTATAGTGATTTCGAAACGGGAGGAGTGAAACGCTGATGAATCGCCGACGATTTGTAACTGTTTCCGGGGCAGCGGCGGCTGCGAGTCTGGCTTCAACACCGGTGGCCGCGGCCACGCCGGGACGCGCGTTGATGAAGCTCGGGTGCCAGAGCGCGCCTACTACGGACGCACATTTGAAGTATCTGGCGCGGTACGGGGTCCGCAACATTTGCGGATATCCAGAGATTGCCGGCGACCGGATTTATGCCACCGTCGATGAGCTCAAGCAAATGCGCGAGCTGGCGGAGAAGAACGGCATTACGGTGGATTGCACGGCTCCGCCGTTTTTGGAATCGAGCCATATCGATAAGGAAAAGCATCCCGCGATCATGCTGGCCGAGAGCCCGCAGCGCGACCGCGATATCGAGTCGCTGCAAACCATGATCAAGAATTGCGCCGCAGCGGGGATTCCATCGATCAAATACAACATGAGCTTGTTAGGAGTGATTCGCATTGGCCGAAGTCCGGGGAGAGGTGACGCGACGTATAGCACGTGGCGTTTCAAGGATGCGCACCCGGCGACGCCGCTGACGCGCGCGGGCAAAGTGGATGCCGATGCGGCTTGGGAACGGATCACCTATTTTCTGGACCGAGTGATGCCGGTGGCGCAGGAGTACAAGATCCGCATGGCGTGCCATCCGCACGATCCGGGCGTTCCTCCGGAAGGCTATCAGGGCGTGGTGCGCGTGCTGGGGACGGTGGACGGGCTGAAGCGGCTGGTGAGCATTAGAGAGAATCCGTATCACGGGCTCAATTTCTGTCAGGGGACGGTTTCGGAAATGCTGCAAGATCCGGGCGCGGAAATTTTCGACGTGATCCGGTATTTCGGGTCGCGTGGAAAGATTTTTAACGTGCACTTCCGCAATATCCGCGGGCATCGCGACGATTTCGTGGAAACGTATCCGGATGAAGGCGATGTGGATTTCGTCAAGGCTATTCAGGTGTATAAGGAAGTCAGCTATCCGTACATGCTGATGCCGGATCATGTGCCGGAGGCGGCGAGCGATCCTCGCGGATTGCAGTCCTTCGCGTACTGTTACGGATATATTCGCGCGCTGATTCAAACGGCACAGGCGAGTTAGGGTTCGGCTTCAGGCTCCAGGGTGTGGCGAGTTTGCAGCCAACGTGCGAGTAGCCAGCAGACAAGGGCCCAGACGGCTCCGGCGGTCCAGCCGGCCAGCACGTCGGTAGGCCAATGCACGCCCAGGTACACGCGCGTGACGCCGATAAGCCCGGTCAGGAAGGTAGCCAACAATAGGAAGTAGGCTTTGAGGAGTTTGCGTTCGTGCGAGCGGGCGAGTATGGCGCCGAGGGTGAGGTAGGTGAGAGCGGAGAGCATGGAGTGTCCGCTGGGGAAGCTGTAGGAAGCGGCGTAAACTTCGTGGGGGACGAGGTCGGGGCGCGGGCGATCGAAGGAGTCCTTGAGAAGGCTGCTGACCAGCAGGCCGCTTCCAATGGACCCGCAGACAAACAGCGCCATGTGCTTTTTGCCATTGAGCGCCAGGAACAGGCTTACGGCGGCAGTGAGCAGCGTCAGAACGGCGGGTCCGCCCAAGGCGCTGATGTCGCGGGCCGCATTCAGCACGGCGGGTGGGCCGAGGGGCTGAAGATCGCCGGGACGGCGCAGGGCGAGAAGCAGAGTGGTATCAAATTTGCGGGTGCCTCCTTCCATCACTTCGTCGGCCAGCGCGGCGAAGAGCCAGACGCCGGCGGCAAGGCTTCCGATCGCCAGCAGGGTTCCGAGTTCGTGACGGCCCAGCCAGCGCAGCGCCCGGAGGAAGAAGTTGCGCTCCATTGCAACTATTGTGCGCAGAGATTGGGGGGCTATTGTTGCGCAAAAATTGCCGATGAGAAGGGAAAGGACGCGAGGTGATGAACAGATCGATTCTGCTGGTGGATGATAGTATTCCCAATCTGAAGTTGACCCGGTTCCTGCTGACGCAGGAAGGATTCGACGTGCGGACGGCGGAAAATGCCGAGCAAGCCTTGCTGGCCCTGGAGACACGCGTCCCGGACGTGATTCTGATGGACATCCAGATGCCGGGCATGGACGGGCTGGCTTTAACGCGGCATCTGCGGCGGGACGGCTCGTTGCGGAGCGTGCCGATTGTCGCGTTCACGGCTTCGGCCATCAAGGGCGACGAGGAAATCGCGCGGGCTGCGGGATGCGACGGGTATATTACCAAGCCGATCGACACGCGGACTTTTGTGAGCCTGGTGCGGGAATATGCGGGAGCTGCGCCTGGGGCGGCGGGTTCTCAGCCGTGTTCAAAGCCGGGCTCGATGTTGTTCAAACAAACCTCCAGCCGCTGAATCTGGCTGTCGAGTGCATGAGCCGGACGTTTAAACGCGGCGCATTCGGCGGCATCCTTTTTTGCGGAGTTCTGGCGGCTCCTAACGGATTCCGGCTCGGGTCGGGCTGGCGACATGGCCGGCGGCGAGGGACCCAGTGGCGGCGCGCTCGGCAGGTCCGGCGGAGGGCGCCAGATCCTCAATCTCGCGGCTCAGCTCGCGCAGCGCAACGGACGCGAGGCTATCCGCATCCAGCATCACCAGGGGAGCGCGGGCATGCTGGGCGGCCGAACATAAATCCGGTGACGGCGGAATCACGCCGAATGTGACAATGCTAAGTTCGGCATCGATCTCGGCGAAGGGCAGGGGCGAGACCAGCCCCGCGCGATTCACAATTACCGCGCCGATGGCGAGTTTGCCGGCTTTCCAGGCATCCACGCGGCTGAGAATCAGCTTGGCGGAATGGACGGATATTGGATCGCGCTCGACTACCAGCCCCAGACAGGCGGAATTTTCCAGTACCGCGCGATTGGTGGCAGAGAGCGATGCCGGCAAGTCGACAATGACATAATCCGCGATTTCCGACGCCAGCGCCAGAATGCCAGTGGCATTGCCGGGATCGAGCGCGACGGAAGTCTGCTCGCTTCGCGCGGAAAACAACACCTGGAGTCCCGGCACATTCTTGACGGGCCATAGGCAGGATTCCAATTCGCGAAGCGGGATTTCTTCCCCTCGATTCGCGGCGGCCAGGAGATCGCCAAGATCGCGCATGGAGCGATGGGGCTGGAAGTAGAGCGGCAGCGATCCCAATTCCGCGTGCAACTCCACTAGAATGACGCGCCGGTGGCTGGCCAGGGTGGCGGCGACATTCAAGGCTACGGTGGTGGTTCCGACACCGCCTTTCGCTCCCATGAAAGCGATGATTTTGCCGCCTTTTCCGTCGGGCGCGAGAGTCCCGAGGAGCGGAGCGGAAGGTTCGGTCTTGCCCGCGACCGAGCGCAGCAGCTTGAGAAGATCCGGCTCGAAGGCTTCGCGCAGAAAATAAGCCGCCGCGCCTTGTCCAACGGCGCTTTGGGCGAGAGCTTCGCCGGCGGAATCACAAACCACTACCACCGGTATGCCAGGCGCTTTCTCCTGCAAATCGCGGAACGGGGCCAGAGGATTGGCCGCGCATCCGCGGGCGAGGGGCAGATTCAACAAAACCAGGTCTATTCCGCCGCCCCAGATGCGGGCGAGGGCAGTGGGCACGTCGGCGACGCGCCGCAATTTGAAGCGATTCGCCTGGTCGCCGAATACCCGCCGCATCGAATCGATGCCGGCGGAGTCTTCGTCGATCAGAAGAACAGTGAGTTCTTTATCCATGCCATGTCTCACAGGGAGGGCGAGGCGGCGTCGTCGGAAGGCCGGCGGAACCGGGCGAAGGAAACCAGCGACGTAAGGGCGCCGGCTTTACGCTGTTCCGGCAGTCCAGTCATCTTTCGCGCCAGAGCGGCAATAGCCTTTCGAATATGGCTTTGCACGCCCGGCAATCTTTTTTGAATGCACGCCTGATGCACTTCGGACTCATCGCTCGGCACCGTGGCGTATACGGGAACCCCAAACATGCTCTGCAGGTCTTCGCGGGAGACCTCGTGTTTGCCGCCAATATGATTGACCACCAGCCGGATGCGGTCCGCGTCCACGGCGGCGGCCAGCAAGGTTTCGACCGCGCGCTTGGCGTTGTATAGGGCTGGGATGGTGGCGGCGGTTACCACAAACACTTCGCCGTCCGCCCCCAATAAGTTCACCGACCTGTGGTTCAGGCGTCCCAGGTCGACGATCGTCCAGGCGTAGAGCGGCCGCGCAAAGTCCAGGACTTCCCGCAGACGGCCGTTATCGATCTCCTCCTGCCCGGGATTGGGCGAGCAAATCACTTCCAGCCCATCGGGATTCTGCGCGACAATGGATTCCCACACGGCGGTGTCCAGGCGCTGCAGGTTGCCGATGGCGTCGCGGATGGAATACTGGCATTCGACGCCGGTGAGAAACGATACCAATCCGCCGCTCGAATCCAGGTCCGCGATGAGAACTTTTTCGCCGGTCTGCTGGCGCAGCTCGGCGGCCAGGGTGCATGCGATGGTGGTGGTGCCGCTGCCTCCCTTGGCTCCGACGACGTTGATGACGCGGCTGAGTGCAGAGGAAGAGGGCGCCAGGGCGGCGTGCGATTTGCGCCGGACGACCGCGCGGCGCACGGCCCGGACGAGCGTGGTAGCGTCGCAACTGCTTTTGACCAGATAATCCTCGGCCCCTTCCTGAATCATCTGCAGCGCCAGCGTCTCGCTGTCGGCGGAGCTGAGGATCACAATCGGCGTCTTGCGTGCGCGATCGCGGGCTTGGAGGAAGGTTTCCATGCCGCTCGAATCCGGGAGTCCAAGATCCAGAAGGATGACATCGACACCGCCGCGATCGAGTCGGCTCATACCATCGGCCAGAGAATCGGTCCAGTTCAGAACAAAGGCTGCGCCCCTAGACGTATCGGCGAGCCAATGCTGCACGAGTTGTGCAAATTGCGGGCTGTCCTCAATCAGCAGAACCGTGAGCGTGCTTTCTTCCACTGCGTCTCTCCTCGCTATGGGCCGTACAGGGTTCCGGCAAACATTTTTTTACCGGCAACCCGTTCTTACCGGCAACCCGTTTTGTCGGTAACCTGTTTTTGTCGGCAACCCTGCCGCTACCTTTGCCTCTTCGGCGGGCGGGGGCGCAGTATGAGAGGATGGCCCTATTTTAGGAAGCGCCGGCGGCTTGCGGTTCGGCTTCGGAATATTCGGCGGCGGGGTTGACGGCGGCAGCGTGTTGAAGGCGCTTCAGATCGGTCTGGATCCACTCCGCCGAGCATGGCAAGTCCGCATAGAATCTGCTGCCCTTGCCCGACTGGCTGACCACGCCTACTTTGCCGCCTTGGGCCTCGACCAGCCGCTTGGTGAGGGCCAGTCCCAGGCCGGTGCCCTGGACTTCGTCCGAAAGACCGCCGCCCAGTTGGTGGAAATCCTGAAACAGACGGGCGATGTCATGGGCCGCGATTCCCATGCCGGTATCCTCTACTTCCAGGCGAAAAGTGGACCCCTCCTCAAAGTGAGCGTGCACTGTGACGCGGCCGCCGGAAGGGGTGAATTTCAAGGCATTCGAAACATAATTGAGCAGGACTTGCTTTAATTTCCGGGGATCGAGGAAAACCTCAATCGCGGACATCTGCACATCGGTGGTCAGAGTGATATTCCGCTCGGAGGCTTGCAGCCTGAACCCCGCGATGGTCTCCCGAATCAGGTCCGGCAAACACAGCCGCTCGGGATGGAAAGCCATGGTGCCGGATTCGACGCGCGCCAGATCCAATACATCGTTAATCAGGCTAAGCAAATGCTTGCCATTGGCCAGAATATCGCGCGTGAAATCCAGTTGCTGGGGGGCCAGCGGACCGACTTTGCCGTCGACCAGCAGCTCCGCAAAACCAATGACGGCGGTGAGCGGCGTGCGCAATTCGTGGGACATGTTGGCGAGAAAGATACTCTTCATGCGGCTGGCGGCTTGCGCGCGGCGATATTGCTCTTCGAGCTGGATGTTCTGGCGGCGCAAAGCTTCGTCGGCCGCGATTTTCTGGCGGCGGAGTTCCCCTTCTGCAAGCGCGCGCTCGACGGCCGGTCCCAGCCGCAAAATGCGGTCTTTCAGCAGATAGTCGGTGGCGCCCTTTTGCATGCACTCGACCACCTGGTCTTCGCCGAAGGCTCCGGTGAGCACGATGAAGGGGATCACCAGGCCGGACTGATGCAAGATCTCCAGCGCGCGGAGGTTATCGAAGCCGGCCAGCGAATCGTTGGCGAGCACGATATCCGGCATCTCGCGGAGCCGTTCGCTATAGTCGGCTTCGGTTTCCACTCTCTTACAGACGGCGTTAAATCCGAAGCGAGCCAGCTCATGGGCGATCAATTCAAAATCGGCAAGGTTGTCTTCGAGGATCAGAGCAAAAAGTTGAGTCGGCATTTCCAGATTTCCCTGCAGTGCCTTATCGGCTTGTGCGGCGCAATTTTAGGCGTGTCGGGATTTTCCGGGAGCGGCCGAGATTCTCCCTTCTTTCATACTTTCCCATCCGCAAACCGATATGGTTCGGCATGGGTAGCGATCCTGTCCTCATTGTCGACGACAACCCGGTCAATCTAAAACTGATGCGGGCAGTGCTCGCGCCGGATGGCTATGACATCCGCACGGCGGGCGATGGGCCGGAGGTGGCTAAAGTTCTGGCCGAATTCCGGCCGCGGCTGATCCTTATGGATGTGCAATTGCCGGGCGCGGACGGCTTCGAGCTGACGCGGCGCCTGAAATCAGATCCGGCGACGCGCGACATCATTGTAGTCGCCTGCACGGCCTACACCATGCCGGGCGATGAGGTAAAGGCCCAGGCGTCAGGCTGCAGCGGCTATATCACCAAGCCGGTCGACACGCGGACGCTTCCGGCGACCGTCAAATTGCACCTGGGAGCGCGCCAGGCGGCCCAACCGGCGTTTGAGGCGGGCGATTACCACGACCTGCTGGCGGAGATGCGCTCCACTTTTCTGGTGGAAGGGGAGGAAGAGAGCGGCCGCCTGCTGGGGGGGCTCGCGCAAGGGCTCGATCTAGACCGGGCGCAGCGGACGGTGCATCATTGGACGGGGATCGCCGGCATGCTGGGTTTCGCCGAAATTGCCCGCAAGGCGCGGGGAATTGAGGACTACCTGGCGGATCCGGGCGAGAGGCGCCAGAGCAACCGTGAGGCTCGCGCGATGCTTGCCGCCGGGGAATGTGTCAGCCGTTTGCGCGCGGAACTGCTGGGCATGCGGCAACTGTTTTCGCAAGCCGTGCGGGGGCGGAGGGAGGCTCCGGATCTGCCGCCGGTGGTGCGCGAGATGCTGGCCGACAAGACCTTCGCGGTGATCGGCTTTGAAGCCGCGGAATCCGCGCGCATCACTCGAGCGCTGGAGCACACGCGGGCGCGCTGCCGGACGTTCCAGGATCTGCCCGATAACGACACGCTGCAGCCGTTCCACGCCGGGGTAGTGAATGTCTGCCAGGGCGAGGGAATCTTTTCCTGGGTCAATAGCGAGGTGGCCTCCGATAGCCCGAAGCCGATCTTGTTTGTGGGCTCGGCCGAGACGTTACTGCGGCGCGAAGCCGGCATTCCCGAACCCAACTGGGATTTTCTGCTGGGGCCGTGGGATGCAGACGAGTTGATTTTCAGAGCTTTCAAACTCTTCACTTCGCAAGCGGGCCGCGGCTGTGAAGCAATCTCCGGTAACGTCCGCGAATCCCGGCGCGAGGGCAAGCGATGGAGCGGCAAGAACTGACGGTTTCCCATGTTTTCCACCCTTGACAAGAGCAATAAGAATGCCCAACAGGCTTCCTGGGAGCAGCGGCTGCTTAAGGCTTCCGGGCGGCCGAAGAGCACTCCGACGCCGGAGTACCAGGAGTTAAAGTTCACGCTCCACCGCAAACTGGTGGACAAAATCAACCTGGATGCGCTGGCGAGCATTGACAACCAGAAGATGCGCAGCGAAGTGCGGCAGGCGCTGCTGGGGTTGATCGACGGCGAGCCCACGCTGCTCAGTTCCACCGAAAAGCAACAGATCTGCGACGAAGTCCTGGACGAAGTTTTTGGGCTGGGGCCGCTGGAGCCGCTGTTGAAAGACCCTACGATATCCGACATTCTGGTGAATACGTCAAAGCACGTGTATGTCGAGCGGCGCGGCTTGCTGGAGCTGACCAATGTGGCATTTCGCGACGATCAGCATCTGCTGCGCATCATCGATAAGATCGTCAGCCAGGTTGGGCGGCGCATCGACGAATCGACGCCGATGGTGGACGCGCGCCTGAGCGACGGCTCGCGCGTGAATGCGATCATTCCGCCGCTGGCGGTGGATGGTCCTATCCTGTCCATTCGCCGGTTTTCGACCGACAAACTGATGCCCAATGACCTGGTGGAGCGCAAGGCGCTGACGCAGGGCATGATCGAAATGCTGGAAGCGGCGGTGAAGTCGAAACTGAACATCATTATTTCCGGCGGCACCGGTTCCGGCAAGACCACGTTACTGAATGCGCTTTCGGTCTTTATTAATGCAAAAGAGCGGATCGTGACGATTGAAGACGCCGCCGAATTGCAGTTGAAGCAGCCGCACGTGGTGCGCCTGGAAACGCGGCCGGCGAACCTCGAAGGCGGGGGCGCGGTGCGGCAGCGCGAATTATTGATCAACAGCCTCCGCATGCGTCCGGACCGCATCGTGGTCGGCGAAGTTCGCGGCGAGGAAGCGCTCGACATGCTGCAGGCCATGAATACGGGCCATGACGGGTCGCTGACGACGATTCACGCGAACTCCCCGCGCGATGCGATTTCGCGGCTGGAGGTAATGGTGTCGATGGCCAATTCGAATATGCAAATCAGCGCCATTCGCCAGCAGATTGCCAGTGCCGTGCACCTGCTGGTTCAGGCGTCGCGTTTTAGCGACGGTTCGCGCCGCGTGACGGGGATTACGGAGGTGACAGGAATGGAAGGCAGCATCATCACGCTGCAGGATCTGTTTGTCTTCGAGAAGCGCGGCATTGATCCGGACGGCAGAGTGATCGGGCGTTTCGCGGCCACCGGCATCCGGCCCAAGTTCTACGAAAAACTAGTGGCTGCCGGGATTCGCCTGCGGCAGGACGTCTTCGAAGAAGTGGTCGAAGTCTGAGTTAAAGCGTCAGAGACTTCACCGGCCAGACCGCTTCCACGCGATCGCCGCGGCACGCGTACAGGCGGGTATAGAGGTTCACTGTGGGGTCGCAGTGCGGCGGGATGAATTCGATTTTCTGGCCGAGGCGGGGCAGTTTTTGGGGATCGTCGACGTTCAGGTAGCCGAATTCGTCGCCGCCGAAGCGGTAGGTCAGGCCGGGCAGGTTCGCGGCTTCCGGCGGATAGGCGCGGTCGGTGGAGAAAGATTTAATCCCGGCGTCCGTTGTGACAAAGCCATCGTGATTCGCGCTCACGACGGTTCCCAGCACGGTGATGACCTGCGGGAAATCCACGCCTGCTTTGCGGTATTCCAGGTCCATCAGCACGAACGAGCCGGCCTGCATTTCGGTTATTTCGGGATTCGCGGTATCGATTTGCCAGGTTCCGGTGCTGCCGCCGGATACAATGTCCGTCGCCATGCCTTTGCGGGCTAGCGCGTCGCGGACTTCGGCGGCATGGGCCCAGGTGTCGCGCGACAGGCGCTGCCCTTCTTCACCAGCCAGATGGGAGCCTTTGGCCGAATATCCTTGGAGGCCGCGCAGCTTGAGGTTCGGGGAGCGCGCAATCGCTTCCGCGATTTCCAGCGCCTGCGCAGTGGAGCGCGCTCCGGTGCGGTGATCGCCTACGTCGAGATCGATGAGCATATCGACGGTTCGCCCGGCGGTTTTTGCGGCCTCCTGATACCACTCGACCTGCTGGACGTGATCGACAGCGACCATAGCGCCGGTCTTGACGATGCGAGCCATCTTCGCGCGGTCGGCGACAGGCGAGGTCAGCAGGATG
>Ga0207667_10008243_pt1 | contig 12401 bp, 8 predicted proteins | sample KBSCornC52_FD_184301 | JGI IMG/M metagenome (GOLD analysis project Ga0207667, IMG submission 184301) | Corn rhizosphere microbial communities from Kellogg Biological Station, Michigan, USA - KBS Corn C5-2 (SPAdes) (version 2) | ecosystem: Host-associated > Plants > Roots > Rhizosphere > Soil ...
AACGAGAACGTCTACGGTGTGATCGCGTTCAACGCGGGTGCCGACGCGACCTACAACCACGATCCGTCCGGCGTACAGCGCACGCTGTTCGACGTGCCGGAGGCTTATGCGGCCGCAACTGGCAGCGGCTTCACCTTCACCGCTGGTAAGTTCACGACCTACGAAGGCATCGAAGTTTACCAGGGCCCCGCGAACCCGACCATCTCGCGCGGCTTCTTGTACTGGCTCGCCGAGCCCGTGACGCACGTCGGTGCCAAACTGCACTACGCAACCGGTCCTCTCGATATCGGGGTCGGCTTGGTCAACGGTTGGGACACGAACAACGCCGTGTTCGCGACCGGTGACAACAACAACCAAAAGACGGTCATTTTCCGGGCTGCGGTCACGCCGTCGCCGGCATTCTTCGCCGCGCTCTCTGGCACTTACGGCGTCGAAAAAGCCGGTTCGGACAAGGACCCGCGTTTGTCTTTGGATTTGACCGGTGCAGCCGTCGCCACGCCCAACCTGACCATCAACTTCCAGGCGAACCTCGGTAGTGAAAAGAATTCCGACTACCTCGATCCGACGAAGAGCGCTTCCTGGATCGGCGTCGGAATCCAGCCGGTGGTCAAGGTCGACGCAATGAGCCTCGGCCTGCGTTTCGAATACTTCAGTGACAAGGGCCTTTCGCGCACCCTTTTCGGCTCGACCATCAACCCGAAGGACATGATGACGGGCGTTGCCGCCAACGACAAAGACAAGGTCGGCCTGTGGAATCTCACGATTACCCCGGGCTACACCATCGCGAGTGCGCTCTTGCTGCGCGGTGAGTTCCGCGTCGACGGCGCCAACGAAGAGGCGCTCTGGGCTGGCAAGAAGACGCAAGAGACGGTCTCTCTCGGCGCTTCTTACTTGTTCTGATCCGAACGAAGTAGTCGCGCGAGGCGCTGGCGAGCGCCTCGCGTCTTTTCGTCTCGTTACTTACTTACGAAGAGCACTTCCCGCGCTCGGGCTCACTGGTTGAGCTCGAGCGCGGCTTCGTTCAAGTCGGGGTGCTTCAAGAGCGCCTTCGGGAACGCGAGCACGTACGGGCGGGCGCGCTTGTCGCCTGCGGCCGCGAGCGCGCGCGCCGCTAAAATTCGCAATTCGAGCGGCGTCTCTGGGGGTGGCAAATCGAGCTTGGCCAAGCGCGCGGTCGCTTGCGCTTTCTGCTTGTTGGCTACGTCCACCAGCACGCCCAGAAAACCCGTCATCGGGCCGAGCAACGCCGGATGCTTGGCGAGCAAATCGCGCGCGGCGGTGCCGTCGTCTTTCTTCACGAAATCATAGACGGCTTCGATCAGCACGGCGGCGGTGGTCGCGCCCTCGCGCGCCTGGCCGACGGCTTTCACGGCTTCGTCCGGCTTGTTCTGGTAGCGGTACAGCCGCGCCAAGCGCAGGTAATGCACCGGTCGCACGGCGTCGCCTTGTCGCCGGCCCAAGATCTTGGTGGCCAGCGCTAGGTTGCCGGTGTCGAGCGCCGCGTCGGCAGCGACGAGCTCGCCCCAAGGTGTCGCTGGATTCGCCATCGCCTCGAGCTTCTCGGGCGAGGGAAAGGCGCGCCCGGTCAAGATGCCCGGGCCCGCTTCGAGCGCGCTGTAGGCTTGGCGGGTGTGCGCGAGCTCACCCAACGAAGCGAGTGCCGCGTCGAGATCGCCCGGCTCGCGCGACTCGTACGCCACCACACCGCGCACCACGGCCACGTCCGGAGAGCTCGGATCCAGCTCTTCGATCGCCTTCTGCGCTTCGTCGAGCCGGCCGCCGAGCAGCGCCACGCGCGCGGCGAGCGTGCGCGCGCGCGGGTAGACCGCTGCAAACTGCAAGGCGCGCAGCGCCGCCTTGCGCGCCAATTGCTCGTCCCCCGCCTCGATCGCCAAAAAGCCGAGGCCGGTCGCGAGCGATGGCGTCATGGCCGATGTCACTGCCGAATCGATGGCCTGGGATGCTTTCTGCAGGTCACCCGCGTGCATGGCCTGCACGGCGTCGACCATCGCGGGCACGCCACTGAGCGGCGCCGGGAGCTTCTCAGCGTCACCGGGCTCGAGCTTGGCCTCACTCGGTAGCGTTTCCGGGCGCTCCGGATCGACGACCCAGGAAAGCGCGGCCAGCGCGCGGGTGATCGGCGCTTCGCCGAGCTGCTTCTTCAGGCCGTCGAGCACCGGCTTTGCGCGCTCGTTGCCGAACTCGAGCAGCAGCAAGCGCGCCAGGAACATTTGCGCCGGCACGAACTCGGGGTCGAGCCGCCGCGCGGCGTCGTAGCGCTCGACTGCGCGCAGATCGCCGGCTCGTTCGAGCACGGCGCCCGCGGCAAGTTGGTAATACGCGTCGCGCGCGCACTCTTTGTCCCAGTGCGCCAAAATCCCCGCGCCGCCGGCCAAATCGCCTTCGGCCATGAAAGAGGCGATCTTGCCGAAGGCGACGTCTTTCTCCGGCAACTTCACTTCACTGCCGCGGTGCACTGCAGAGTCGATGCCGCGCACTTCCTCGCCCGTGAGCACTTCGTACAGCACGCGATTTTGCAGCCAGAGGCGCGCTGCGGGCTGGCTCAGCGAATCCAGTTCGAACGAGGCATTGAGCTTTTGATCGGTCTGCTTCAGGTCGCTGACCGAGCCGGTTTCGAGCAGCCGCTTGACCTCGTCATTGAGCGCGGTGGCGTGCTGCATTCGCTCGCTGCGGATCTTCTTCGAGTATTCGAAAGCTCCGAACCCTGCCCCGGCAAGCAGCACGATCGCCACCGCGAGCGCCCAGGTGCCCCGCGCTTTGGTGCGCACGGGATGCTCCCACGCGGGCGGCGCACCGCCCCCTGGCTCGTACACGCCGACGCGCGACAAATGCTCGAGCACCAAGCTCGGCTCCGGTTGGCCCGCGCCGATCCCCGGATCGGAAAACGCGGCAGCGGGGGCCCGGTTCGGCGGGCTCGGGCGCACTGAAGGCGCGGGCGGCGGGGCGGGCGGCGCGGGTCGCGGCGGAAACAGCTCGGTTTCCGCGAGCGCGTTGGCCCGCAAGGTGGAGGCCGGTGGCGCGGACGGCATCGGCAAGGGACCGCGCGCCGGGCTCGCGGAAGGAGCGGGCGCGGCGGGCTCTGGCCAGGCGTGCGCGATGAACGGCGCCGGGGTGACGCTGGTGACGGCGTCCTCGAACGCTTTTCGGCGCTCGGGGATGTGCGTCACTTCTTCGCTTTGCGGATCCGCGGCAAACGCCGGAGCGGCCGGGGCCGAGCGATTGACGACCTTGGCGGCGCTCGCGCTCTTGCTGGCGAACGGATTTTGCGCGGCCGCCGGCATCGGCGCCGGGGTCGGCAATTTCGGCCCGGGTGGGCCAATGCCGACGACGGTCGCGCGGCCCACGCTGCGCTTGGCGACCGGCAAGGGCGCCGCACGTGGCGCCGAATCTTCCATCAACTCGGTCTCCGACACGCGCAAGGTGTCCTCGGACTCGAAGCGCGGTAGACCCGAGGCGAGCGCGCCGTTCTGGTCGAAAGAGAGCGGATTGTGTGCGCGCGGCCGCGTCACCTCTTCGTTGCCGAAGGGCTTGTGCTTGCTGCTGACGGATTGAACCGTGGGCGGAGGAATCGAGTTCTGGCGCGGCATGGTGCGCAACACTTCGGCGGCCACCGCTTCCACGCCGATCCGCTTTTGCAGCGCGCTGTACACCACTGCGCGGTCGTGCCAGAGCCGCGCCTCGCTGTCGTTCGGGCTGAATTGGAGTGAGCGCGCGAGCACTTTCTCGGCGCGCACCGCGTCGCCGCGGCGCAAGAGCACTTCACCCAAGTAGCGAAAAGGTTTGGCATCTCGGCCGTTCGCCTTGCCGGCGGTGACGAGCGCAGCCTGCGCTTCGGCAAGCAGCCCCGCGTCGAGGTACATCCGCCCCACTGCGAGCATCACTCGAGCGTCTTCCGCGTGCCAGGTCTCGGCACTGGTCGCAACCTCCCGGATCAGCTCCTCCTGGTTCGAGGTGCCGAGGAAGGAACAGAGCGCGAGGGTCGCATCCGCATCGGGGTTGCTCCGCCATTGGCGGAGGAGCTCATCGAGCGCGCTCATCTCGGGGCACAGGATACTCAGGACGGCAGAAAACCACTAAGCGTTGTTTGAATTTTTGCGAATGGGCATGCGGACTTGCGCGCACCGTTCACTACTCGTGCTTCCGGCCGCGTCTCGCAGGTGACCCACGAGTATCCGACCCGGCCCGAGCGCCGGATGGCGCACCGCAATGGTCGTCGCCGGGAGCTGGCGCCGACCGGCAACTGCAGCCAAAGTGGCCTCGACGTTTCGCTAGCCAGCGCTCGTTAATCGTGGCAGCGGTGCGCCCTCAAGCTAACGCTCCGGAATCTCCGGGCAGTCGGACCACAGAATGTGCGGTGTCTTCGGCATCTACGGTCACAAAGAGGCAGCCAACCTGACGTATCTGGGGCTGCACGCGCTGCAGCACCGCGGTCAGGAGAGCGCCGGGATCGTCACCAGTGACGGCTCGCAGCTCAGCCTGCATCGCGGCATGGGCCACGTCATCGACGTATTCCCGCCGGAGCAGCTCGAGGCGCTGGGCGGGCCGCACGCCATTGGCCACGTGCGCTACTCCACGTCCGGCGGCTCCGCGCTCAAGAACGCGCAACCGATCGCGGTCGACTACGCGCGCGGCTCGATCGCCGTCGCGCACAACGGCAACTTGACCAACGCCGAGGCGCTCCGCGAACAGCTGGAAGAGCGCGGCTCGATCTTTCAGAGCACGAGCGACACCGAGGTCATCGTGCACCTGTTCGCGATGAGCCGGCAGAAGTCGTTCGAAGATCGCGTGGCCGACGCGCTGAGCCAAGTTCAGGGCGCCTACTCGCTCTTGATCTTGACGCCGGAGAGCATGATCGCCGTGCGCGACCCGATGGGCATTCGCCCGCTCTGCCTCGGCAAACTGCCGGGCACGGAGACCTTCGTGGTCGCGAGCGAGCCCTCGAGCTTCGACCTGATCGACGCCGAGTACGTGCGCGAGATCGAACCGGGCGAGATGATCGTGATCGACCAGCGCGGCCTGCGCAGCGTCTGGCCGTTCGCGGAGGTGCCGCGTCACACCTGCATCTTCGAGTACGTCTACTTCGCCCGCCCGGATTCGAACATCGACGGCGTGAGCGTGTACGAGGCGCGCAAGAATCTCGGCCGAGCGCTGGCGCGCGAACACGGCGTCAAGGCCGACGTCGTGATTCCGGTGCCCGATTCCGGCGTGCCCGCCACCATCGGCTACGCCGAGGAATCGAAGTTGCCGTTCGAGCTCGGCTTGGTGCGCAGCCACTACGTGGGCCGCACGTTCATCGAGCCGCGCCAGAGCATTCGCCATTTCGGCGTGCGCCTGAAGCTCAACCCAATCAGCGCCATTTTGAAGGGCAAAGTCGTGGTCGTGGTCGACGACAGCATCGTGCGCGGCACGACCAGCCGCAAAATCGTCAAAATGCTGCGCGACGCGGGCGCCAAGGAGGTGCACATGCGCATCTCGAGCCCGCCCACCAAATGGCCCTGCTACTACGGCATCGACACGCCCACGCGCGGTGAACTGATCGCCTCGAGTCACTCGGTCGAAGAAATCAATCAGTACATCACGAGCGACACGCTCGCCTATCTGTCGCTCGATTCGATGGTCCACTCCGTGGTGTCCGCGCGCACCGAGGCGACCGGCCGCAGTACTCGGCGCATGCTGCCGGTGGTGGGCGCGCCCCCGCTGGACGAGTCACTCCGGAAGTCGGATTTTTGCACCGCGTGCTGGACCGGCGAGTATCCGATCAAGTTCACGCCGCACCCGCGCCAGCGCCAAATGCGGCTCTTGGACTTGTAAGTCCCGCGCGCGTATGCTGTGGCGGTTGCGCCGGAAAGCGCGACTTACCCCATGCTGGATGCGCTGCCCAACCAAGTTTCGATCTACGAAGTCTCGCCGCGTGACGGCTTGCAGAACGAGGCTCTGCCCATTCCGCTCGAGGGCAAGCGCGAGCTGATCTTTGCCTTGATCGCGGCGGGGCTGAAGCGCATCGAGCTGACGAGCTTCGTCTCGCCGCGCTGGGTGCCGCAGCTCAGCGACGCCGAAGAGCTGGCGCGCAATTTCAAAGCTCCGCCGGGCGTCACGCTGAGCGCGCTGTGCCCCAATGCCAAGGGTTTCGAACGCGCGCGCGCCGCAGGCTTGGAAGAGATCGCCGTCTTCATGTCGGCGAGCGAGACGCACAACAAGAAGAACACGAACAAGAGCATCGCCGAGTCGCTGCACACGTTCAGCGAGGTCGTGCCGCCCGCCCTCGCCGCCAACATGCGCGTGCGCGCCTACGTCTCCACGGTCTGGGGCTGTCCGTACGAAGGCGATGTTGCCCCCGAAGCCTCGCTGTCCATCGCACGCGCGCTGTTCGATCTCGGTTGCTACCAAGTCTCGCTCGGCGACACGATCGGAGTCGCGACGCCGCTCGGCGTCAAAGAGCTCGTCTCGCGCTTTCTGGCCGAATTCCCGGCGCCCAAACTGGCGCTGCATTTTCACGATACGCGCGGCACCGCGCTCGCCAACGCGCTGATCGGCCTCGAGCTCGGCATCCGCGATTTCGACTCCTCGGTCGCTGGCCTGGGCGGTTGCCCGTACGCGCCCGGCGCAGCCGGCAATCTCGCGACTGAAGATCTCGTGTACATGCTGCAAGGCATGGGCATCGAAACCGGCATCGACCTCGACAAGCTGATCGAAGCGGGCCGCGTCGCAGAAGCGGTGGTCGGCCGCCGCTTGCCCGGCAAAGTGCACCAGGCCGGCCCGCGCGTGTTGCGCTGATTGAGCCGGCGCACCGCACACCGCGCGCGGGCTTGCCCAGGGCGCCGAGCGCCGCGCGCAGCTTGCCCGCGACGCCGAGCGCCGCGCGCTTCGGCGCCACTTGCCCACGCCCCCAAACTCTCGGACGGTTGATTGTTTTTGATGGTCACGAGTGGCAGCGCTCGGCGGCCCAGCCTTCGGCGGCGCGAACGACTTCGCGCCGCTACGCGAGCGCGCGACTACTTCACGCCCGACGACATGATGCAGCCCATGCTCAAAAAGAAGCTCTGGCGCTCACCCGTCTGCCAATCATCGTACAAGATCCCGATATCGCCGCTCGGTCCGAAGGCGGCAATCGGCGACAGCGTGTCCGTGGGCGTGAACGTGAGGCGCGTGCGCGGCACCACGACGCCCAGGTTCGAATCCAAGATTTGCCAGTAGAGCTCGTAGTTGCCGTCGTGATCGTCGGCCCAAACCATGAGCGTGCGCTCGCCGAGCGAGAGCAAGGAGAAGGTGCGCGCGAAGTTCGCGCCGGAGGTGATCGGCCGTTCGGGCGTGAGCAGTTTGCCGGTTTCGTCGAGCAGCGCGCCGAAAATCGAGGACTCTGGGCCGTTTACGCCGTAGCGCTCCCAGGCCACGAGGAAGTGCCCGTTGGCGTAGACCAAGGTCGGGTTCTGCACGTCGGTCGTGCCGACGTCGACGAGCGCGCTCGGCGCGCTCAGATCGGCCGCGGTGGTGAGGAACTTGGCGTGCACGCTCGAGCCCACCTGCGACGCGAACACGAGACCAATCTTGCTCACGCCGAGCGCGATCGACGGGTACTCCGCGAGCGTGCCCGGCTGGGTCAGCGGCACGTTGCCGCCCACGGTCTTGCCGCTGAAATCGACGCGTTGCCCGAACAGCCGCACGTCGTCACCGCCCCGGCTCTCGAAGCGCCGGTCATCCCAAACGACCACTGATTCGACGCCGTTCCAAACCATCGCCGAATGGAGCGAGAAGTTCGGCGCGTTGCTGAGCCGCAAATCCGGACCGAGCTTTTTGCCGTTCGAATCGAAGCGATTGAAATAAACTTCGTAATTGCCGTCTTGGCGCGCATCCTCCCAAGAGCTCTCGAAGTAGCTGCCGTTGTGCAGCAAAATGCCGGCGTAGGTCTCGCTGTTGATGTCGGTGAGCGGCGTCGCGCTGACCACCGAAGCGCCGCTCCGCGAAAGACCGCTGAAGTACGAGCTCCAGATTTTTTGGTGCCCGGAGTAGCTCGCGCCGTAGTTCTTGCCGTCGAAGGCGAGGCCACCACGCGAACTGCGATCGAACGTGGTCGAGGAGACCCGCACCGGTTGGCTGGCGCCGCCGTACGCCGCGCCGTCGTCGATTTGGCCGTTACAATCGTTGTCCACGCCGTCGCACAGCTCGACGCCGCCGGGATGCGCGGCGGCGCTGCTGTCGTTACAATCATCACCGCAGGCGCCGGGAGCGCCGGGAGCGAAACCCGGGCGTGGCGCTTTGTGGCCGTCGCCGTCGTGATCGAAGGTCAGCGGCGTGAACGAGCAGGCGCCACTGTCCGGATCGCAGGCGTCCGCGGTGCACTCGTCGTGATCGTCGCAGATTTTGCTGGGCAAGGGCGAACACACGCCCTCCCGGCACTCCGCGGGGGAGCAGGCGTCGCCCGTCGCGCAATCGAGATCCACCGTGCAAGTTTGGGGCGTGTCCACGCCCGCGTCGCCCGCGCCGATGCCGGTGCGCGCGCCGCACGCCGAACTGAAAATACCCGAGCAGAGCAGCGCCGCCCACAGCGGCCGCCGGAGACTCACGAGCATACGCCGTAGCCCTCGACGTCGAGCTCGCCGCAGATCATGCCGCGCGGACACGAATTCGGGTCACTCATCCGGCACAGCTTGACGCAGTGCTTGCCCGGCTGAGAGCCGACCACGCACACGAAGCCCGAGGCACACTCCGCCGCGCCGTCACCGCACACGGCACCTTGCTCACCACTACCGGCGAGCAGGCACGTGGTGCCGAAGCTCTGCGCGCCGCAACCTTGACCGAAGGGATGATCGACGAAGGGGAAACAGCCTTCGCCAAAAGGGCAGGTCGGCGTGGCGGAGAAGGGATCGCATTCATTCACTTGGGTGGGCGGGCCCGCGTCGGGACAACCGGGGTCCGCGTATTCATCGAACCCGGCGTCGACTGGCAGCGAGCTCGATCCACCGCTCGCGCGACCGGCGAATGACGAGCTGCCGGCGTGGCCGACCCGGCCGCCGTGACCGGCCGCGCCACCCGCGCCGTCAGCCGGCACGGTCACGACGGTGCCGCCGCAATGCAGCAAGGCGAAACCCGAACACGCCAAAGCCAAAGCCCAGATTCGCCCGCTCATGAGTGCGAGAAGGATAGCACCCCCGCTCTCGGAGCAAGTCTGTCACGCTCTTTTTGCGCGCCCGGACAATTGGCCCGATCCGCCGCGGCCGGGGTAGTGCTAATAGCGAGCGTCGATGCGCTTCGTGGCATTCGGCTTGTGCTTTTCGCTGCTCTGGGCCTGCAATCGGACCGAGGAGCCCCATTCGTTGGAGGACGCGCACGTGGCCGCTCAGCCGAGCCTGCAAACGGCGGCAGCGGCGGAAAAGTCCAGCAACGCAAAGCCTGCCGAGCCTCCGCCGCGGGCGGCCTGCGTCGTGCCCATGTCCGCCGAACCGCCGCGCCGCGCCTCGAACGCGCTCCACTGCCCGGCCGATCCGGACAAGCCGGGCGAGCTTGCCCACGGCTACGTTTTGTTTACGGATGCGCCCGGCAGCCCACGGCTGAACGTGGAACTCGCGCGCAGCGAGGCCGAGAAGGAGCGCGGACTGATGTTCCGCACCAAGCTGGCCGACGACCAGGGCATGCTCTTTTCTTGGAACAACGAGGAGCCGCGCACGTTTTGGATGCACAACACCTGCATTCCGCTCGATATGATGTTCATCGCGCGTGACGGCACCATCACTGGCATTTTGGAGCAGGTCCCGACTTTGAACGACGAACCGCGCGGGGTGCCCTGCCCCGCCGCTTACGTGCTCGAGGTCAACGCTGGTTGGTCCCGCGCGCACGGCGTGAAATCAGGCACGGTCGTGCACTTCGAATGAGTCTTTGCAGTGACGAGAAACGCTTGCAGAAAGAGATCCCCATGCTGAACTCCGTTCGTCTTTCCCGTTATCAGCTCGCGCCCACCGCTGCCTGTTTGACGTTCGCGTTCGCGGTGATCGCGGGCGCCTGTCAGTCGGCTCCCGTGGAGCCCGAGTCGCATTCGGTGCTGAAGCCGGTGACCCAACCGAGCGGGGCACCCGCCGCGACCGTGACGCAAGCTCCGCCCCCGCCGGCGCCTCCCCCCACCGCGACGCAGAAGCCCGCGCCGCCGGTCAGCCCGGACGATCCGCTGCACGGCAAATTCTCGCTCGACGACGCAACGGCCGGGCTCGCGGGCAAAGGCCCGCTGACGGCGGAGATCGATACCGACCTGGGCAAGCTCGAGTGCGATTTGTATGATGACAAGGCGCCGATCACGGTTGCCAATTTCATCGGGCTCGCGCGCGGCCTGCGCCCGTTCAAGGCGCCCGACGGCAAATGGACGAAGAAGCCGGCTTATGACGGCACCACGTTTCACCGCGTGATCAAGGGCTTCATGATCCAAGGCGGCGATCCGAGCGGCACCGGCGCGGGCGAGCCCGGCTACGTGATCCCGGATGAAGTGTGGCCCGGCGCGACCCACGACAGGCGCGGGCTGCTGTGCATGGCCAACCGCGGCCCGAACACCAACGGGCAGCAATTCTTCATCACCGACGCGGCCGCGCCGCACCTCGACAGCGGTTACACCATCTTCGGCAAATGCGGCCCGGATGCGGTGATCGAGAAGCTCGCCAGTGTGCCCGTGCAAGGCGACCATTCGGTCACTCCGACGAAGATCAAGAAGATCACCGTCAAGCGTAAGGCGAAGTAAGGGCCCGCCATTCGCGGGCCCTTAGCCGCGCTCAATCCGGCTGGTACAGGATGCGCTGCGTATTGTCTTGAAAGTAATACGCAGCGTACGCAGGGCGCCCAAAGGTCAGCGCGCCGAACGCGTTGACCGCCACGGCCCACGCTGCAGCGAGCAGGAACAGCCGGCCCATGCGGTAGCCGCCAATCGCCAGCAGCGCGAACAAGAACACCGCGTAGTCGTTCGAGAAGCGGTAACCGAACTGCAGCCAGCCGGTGTTCTGATAGAAGAACGTGGGCACCGCCACGCAGGCCACCGTGAGCCACAGCGCAAGGTGCGGCGCGCGCACGCGCCGTGGCCAGAGTAGCCACAAGTAGAGCGGCGTCGTCAGCCACAGCGCGAGCCCGTGCGCGTTGATTTGAAATGGCACCGGGCCATCCGGCAAGCGGTACGGCAAGCTCGTGCCGGCAACGCCCAGGTTTTTGGCCAAATAATGGTAACTGAAGAGCCCCCATTTCTGAATCCGGTGTTGCCAGGTGATGCCCAGATACTGATACCCAACCTCGAACGGATCGCCGAAGCGACGCAGGTTGTGCCAAAACGTGAGCAGCAAGATCAGCGCGACGGGCGTCGCGAATGCCGCCAGCAAGCGCACGAGTCGCGCGCGGTCGAGCGACGCCCAGATCGCCTTCACGTCAGCGGCGGCGAAGGCTTCGGGCGACGAGCACACGCGCACGGCCTCGAGCAGAAATAGCGGCGCCGCAAACAAGAGCGGCGTGCGCGTGGCAAACCCGAGCCCGAGCGCGAGCCCGGCCAACCACGGGCGTTCGGCCTCGAGCGCGAACAGCAAGTAGAGCGCGGCGAGCAGCGCGCCCACGACGTGCGCCGCAAACCAGACCGTGCCTTGCTCGGCCGAGAAGAAATAAACCGAGCCGAACGCGAAGAGCAAACTGAGAAAGATGCTGCCGCGCTCGCTGATCTGCGCGCGCTCGAAGCGGCGCAGCTTCTCCACAGCCAGGAACAGCAGCGCGGGCGCGAGCCCGGCTAAGAGCAAAAAGAACTCGCCGTCCTGCACCCGTTCCGGCTCTTTCGCGAGCGCAACCACCGGCAAGAGGAGCAGCGCCGGGAAGGGCGGAAACACGACGAACCACTTGCCGCCGAATTGGCTGAAATCGTTGTTGCCCGTGTAAGCCGGGGGCGGGCCGCCCAGATCCAGGCGACCGTGGCGCCAAGCATCGGCGAGCAGGGCGAAATGGTTCCACGGCGTGTGCGCGCGGAGCAGCGCCGGATCGGCAAACAGGAAAAAGACCGCGCTGCACGCCGCGTACAGCGCCGCTGCGATCAGCAGCCGGCGTTTGGTGAGGCTATCGCCGGTCGCCATGTCCAGCGCACGCTAGCCCGAAATCCTCCGGCAGCTGAAGGGGCGATCGCCTGCTCAGCCGGTATTTCTCGTGAAAATCGCGCGATCTTTGCAGAGTGCCGACCTCGGCGCTAGCTTGCGCGCCCCGCCGTGACCAAAGCCGTTTTTGTCGTCCCCGTCGCCGATCTCGAGCGCGGTCCCCGAACCGTGACCTTCACTTTGGACGAGGCCTGGCTGCGCCAGGCGCTCGAAGGCACCGACGCGACCCCGCGCCGGCCGGGCTCCGCCACCGTCGAGCTGAGCAAGAACGGCAAGGACGTGCTGGTG
>Ga0207667_10008244_pt1 | contig 12401 bp, 7 predicted proteins | sample KBSCornC52_FD_184301 | JGI IMG/M metagenome (GOLD analysis project Ga0207667, IMG submission 184301) | Corn rhizosphere microbial communities from Kellogg Biological Station, Michigan, USA - KBS Corn C5-2 (SPAdes) (version 2) | ecosystem: Host-associated > Plants > Roots > Rhizosphere > Soil ...
GCGGCGAATACAAAAATGATCGACCTGCACGGCCGGACCGTGCTGCCTGGACTCATCGATAGTCACGTGCATGCGCTCGAAGCCGGTCTTAGTGAGTTCCGCGCGCCCCTGCCCCCGCTCGACTCGTACGCCGCGGTCCAGCGCTTCCTGCGCGAAAAGGCGAAGACGACTCCGAAAGGCGAATGGATTGTCGTGCCTCGCACGTTCCCCACGAGACTCGAGGAACTGCGGATGCCGACGAAAGACGTGCTCGACGTCATCACCGATCATCCCGTCGTCTTCGATGCAAGCTACGTCGTTATCCTGAACAGCGCGGCGTTGCAGAAGTGCGGCATCGATCGGGACACGCCAAATCCGCCCGGTGGCGAAATCGGCAAGGATGCGAATGGCGAGCCCAACGGAGTCTTGAAAAACGCGCAGGCGCTCCTCAAAGGAATCAGCCTCGGCGGCCATTTCACCGATGAGGAAAAGCTCCGCGCGCTCGAAGATCAGTTGAAGCGCTACGTCGCCGCCGGGCTGACGGGAGTCGGCGACCGGGCCGTCGATCACGAGCAGATTGGGCTGTACGAAAGGCTTCACGACTCCGGAAGACTGCCTTTACGTGTCTCGATGACGTGGAGGCCGGATGCATCGCAACCAACCGATGAACTGATCCGAGCGATCGAGACGGCTCGCTACACCCGGGGCTCCGGCGACGACTGGCTTCGCTTCAGCACGTTCAAGCTGACCCTCGATGGCGGGATGACTATCGGCACTGCGTATCAGCGGCAACCGTATGGAGCATTCGGAAAGCAACTGTACGCGAAAACCGACCCCGATGATCGCGGCCAGCTCTTCATCGCTCCCGCAAAGCTGCTCGCCGTCATGCGCGCCGCCCGCAACCGCGGATGGCAGCTCACCACTCACGATCAGGGCGGCGGCGCCATCGACGCCTGGCTCGACACGCTTGCGGCGCTCGATCGCGAAAAGCCTATTTCGCCCACCCGCTCGTTCGTGATGCACGCGAGCTTTCAGAGCCCGGAAGCAATCGCCCGCATGAAGAAGATGGACATCGCCGCCGACACGCAATCGCAGTGGCTCTATCTCGACGGGCCCGCGCTCGAAAAGGTTTTCGGCAACGACGGCTTGCGCTGGTTCTTTCCGCTGCGATCCTATCTGGACGCCGGCATCAAGGTCGCCGCGGGAAGCGATCACATGATCGGCCACGACAAGAACCGCTCGGTCAATCCGTATAACCCTTTCGTAAGCATGTGGACCGAAGTGTCACGCGAGATGACCGACGGCCGCGCGCTCCACCCCGAGCAAAAGATCACCCGCGAAGAAGCCTTGAAAACCCACACCATCTGGGCCGCATGGCTGCAGTTCGCCGAGGATAAGCGCGGTTCGATCGAACCCGGCAAGTTCGCCGACCTCGTAGTCATCGATCGCGATTATCTAACGTGTCCGGAGGACGAGATCCGCCGAATCGAACCGGTCATAGTACTCATCGACGGCAAGATCGCGTGGGAGCGGAAGTAGCTCTACCGCAACATACGGCTCATCCACTCGTTGGGTAACGCGCACTTCGGGAGAAGTGAGTCGTTCATGAATCGTGCTCAGATCGGTCAAGGCTTCAATTGTTTCCAGATTGTCGGTAACCTTTCCACTACTTGGTAACAATGGAAAGGTCGATGAACGTCAACCGCCCGCTAGCTATACTTGCGCTGATGCAATCCGACCAGGCGGTTATTAACGGATGGAGTGGCGCCGCGCCGTTCTGGGAGAAGCACCGCGAAATTATCCGGCACATGTTTTCGCCGGTCACGCAAGCTCTTGTCGAGGATGGGCTGATTGGCAGTGGACACGCAGTTCTGGATATTGCTACGGGTCCCGGAGAGCCGGCCCTAAGCATCGCTGCCTCGGTCGGACCCACAGGTAAGGTCTTTGGCGTCGATCCGGTTCCGGAGATGGTGGCAGCCGCTCGCCGAGCGGCAGACCGTCTTGGGTTCAGGAATACACAATTTGATGTCGCCCTTGCGGACCATTTACCGTTCCCAGCGGATACCTTCGATGCTGTGATCAGCCGCTTCGGTGTGATGTTCTTTCCGTCGCCCGTTGACGCAGTTCGCGACATGTTGAGAGTGCTCAAGCCCGGACGGAAACTAGCCTTGGCGGCCTGGTATTTCGCAGAAACAAATCCTTTTTTCTACACGCTGCAGCGAGCCGTCGAACGATATGTTGATTCGCCACCGCCTGCGCCCGATGCTCCGGACGCATTCCGCTTTGCTAGCCCGGGCATGTTACGAGACCTTCTTGGCAAGGCTGGCACAATGGCTCCATCCGAGCGCCTTCTGCAATTCACAATAGACGCGCCGATCTCAGTGGAAGACTTTTGGACACTGCGATACGAGATATCTGAGAAGCTTCGTGAAAAGGTCGCCACGCTTTCAAGCGAGCAGTTAGCTCAAGTCAAGCATCAATCGCTCGAAGCTTTTCGTGAGTACTCCACAGGTCGAGGGATGAGTTTCCCGGCTCAGGTTCTTATCGTCAGTGGAACCAAGAACCAGCCGGCGTAGTTGGATCACAGGCAGGGAACCTGACGTCTTGGAAAGCGGAAGGCGCGATAGCGTCTGAATGGCGACGCGGAAATAATCTCGCAGCTGACCAGACAGCCCTCATAGGCCGATATCACCTCGATTTTTTATCAACGCCGAAGCCGCAGATCGTTTGCTGCGTATCGCTATGGATGAGCGGCGATCTCGAATAAGTGATACCATCGGCAGCGGTCAACAATGTCCCACTTCAGACCGAGTTCGGACGAGCGTGACACTCTCAAGAAAGCAGTCGCAAGGTTCGCACACGACCCCATCAAATCGCAACTGCTTTCACGCCTCGATGCAGAGGATGCAGACTACAGCCCTGGCGACGAAGAATGGAATCACCTTAAATTTTGTATCGAGCAACACCACCTTCACGCACAAACTGAAGTGCGGCGGGATCCAAAAAAGAAACCGGCGAAGCTCCAGCTAGACAAAGCCGACGCCCTAGCAAGAAAGTTCCACCCTAACTTTTCTTGACCGATCAACAACGGCTTGTCACCGGTTTCTATCCGGTTCGCCGGCCAACCGGTCAATTGTGTACGGTTGGCCCGTCATGAACGAGCTAACATCTAGCGGTTGCGTGCTCTAGAAGTAAATTATCCTTTCAATAGGCCATCAGCGGACGCATTCCGTTACTTTGCCGGTTCCTGGGCTTTCAAAATCCGCAGCACTGCAAGTATTGTGTTCCAACTGCGTGTCGTCGCCGGTGCGCCGAATAGTTTATCGATCTGGCCAAGATAGCCGATCGTCTTCATGTGGCGCCGATACACTCCAAACACCAATCGATTTTTCGACCCGAGGATTCGTACGAACCACTCTCCACCTTCCGGAACTGCGACCGGAAGGGTAACCTTGTCGCGACCGGTTTTGGACAGGACGCTCACAAATCGAACAGCGTCCGGGCGTGATGGCTCAACTCCAAAAGGATTCTCCATTTGCAATCGGATAAGATCCTTACCGTTGCAGAACGCGATCTCGGCTTTAAACGGCAGCTTTCGGCGCAGTTCAGCAATGAACTTCGAGCGTGACCCAGGCTTTCGAACGACAAGTGTTCCTGCAGCGCCGACATTCACAACGTCGAAGGCACCCAGCTCTCTTGCGAGCACGCTTGGCCGAAAAGTCCTGTGCCCTCCGACATTAATTCCTCGGAAGAAAACAATCAGAACCATACCGTGTCTGTGAACGTGATTATCACAGCAGCAACGAGGGTTGTGGCGTTGCGGTGTGACTCAGGCACTCCCGTGACTATTGCGTATCGGTCTCGCGAGCTTTCTTGGCTGGACGGGCCAGATGTTGGAGCGCGTCCAGTGACTTTACTTTCCGCCCGAATCTGCATCGGCTCCCTGATCCAGTCACAACGAACTTCTCCTTTTCTTTCAATTACTTATAAAGAATCGCTTGGAATGGCCTGCTAAACTGGTCTCAAAGAAGCGCCTCAGGCCCATTCCGGTCTTGAGGCGCTTTTTCATTTCCGTTTCAAGGAGTCCTCCGAACTGTGTCCACTCAGGCTCAAGTTGCAGCCAACCGCGCAAATTCACAACTGTCCACCGGTCCCAGGACGGAAGAAGGCAAAGCCGCATCCTCCCGTAACCACACCAGCCATGGCCTCACCTACAACGGCGGCATGTTCGTGCTTCTACCGTGGGAGAGCGCGAAGGAATATGACCAGCTCGTCGTCGACCTGAAAAGCGAGCACCGCCCCATAAGCCGCACCGAAATGATTTTGGTCGAGCGCATGGCTCAGCACCATTGGTTGCGCAACCGCGCTGGGCTCCTGCAAGGAAATTGCTTCGCCGACGATGGCTCCATAGACGAAAAACGCCTCGCCCTCTACCTGCGCTACCAAACCACCCACGAGAGAGCTTTCCACAAGTGCCTGAACGACCTGCTAAAGCTAAGAGCCGAAAAGCGCAAAGCAGAAATTGGCTTCGAATCGCAAAAGCGCAAACAGGAAGAGCACACCCGCAAACAAGAGCAGCATCGGATGAAGCAAGACCACCACAAATGGGCCGTCGCGCTCTCCGAAGCCAAGGTCTACCACCAGCAAACGCTTACCGCGCGCCAGGAACGGCTAGCCGACACCGCTCACCTTCTGGCTACTCCCCTCTCCTGACTTCTTCTGAGTTCGCCCTTGCACTCACACCGGAACTGCGCCCAAACCCGGCCCATCGATCCCTGCCGTGCGAACCATTCCGTCTCTCACTGCGAAGATGCCCGGAAAACGTTTCTCCCAACCGCGATTTGCCGCCGGCACGTATTGCCGCGCATTCGCTTCGATCGCTTGCACCGGTCCCACGTGCGCTGCCAGCGACACCGAATGCACCAGCGATGCGCCGGGACAGGTCAAATCCTGCACGCACAAAAACACTTTTCGTTTTTGTCCCAGTGCCGCCATCAGCAGCGACTGGCTCTGTCCTTTACAAGCCTTGAGCGCTGCGCCCGAATAGCCCATCTCGAGTGCTTGCAAAAATGCTGCCTGTCCTGTAAGCGATTCGTCGATCACCACCGGAATCAGTTTCGCCGCTGCGTGCACCTGGTTTTGCGGATTGGCCTTCAAATCCCGCGCGGTCGGTTGCTCCACATACTGCAAACGGCGGTAGGCCGCCGGCGAACGGTCCTTGAGTTCCCTCAAGAAATCGAGCAGATATTCCACATTGGGACACTTCTCGTTGAAGTCGAGCGAATAGACATGCTGGCCGCCGGTCTTCGAAGCGGCTTCATCGACGCGGATAACACGCTTCAGATCCCAGCCGCGATCGTCTCCATTCAACTTGATCTTGATATGCGTGATGCCGTTGTAGCGGATCCATTCGGGCAGCGTCTCCGGCAGGCCATCGTGGAGCGGATGGGTTACGTCCGCGGCCGCGATCGGATCCACCGCACCTACCAGGTGATAGAGTGGCAGCGCCGGCTTAGCGGCCGGCAATATGTAGCGCTCGAGAGTCTCGCCCCGAAATTCCGGACCCAGGTAGTGTTCGAGGGTGTGCGGGAGAAATTCCGGGCCGATTGTCTGAAAAGCATTGCGTTTATGCAGCTTCCCATAGGCATCGTGAATCGCGGCATCGAACGGGCTGGCTGTCACCAGCGTGCAGAGTTCCGGGATCGGCTGCTGCAACGTGCCCGAAATTTCACTCGCCGCTGCCAGAAATTGCGGCTCCAGTGCGACATTCAGATCGATCGGATGGCCCCATTCCCGATTGCGCGGTATCAGTCTGGCAATGCTGCCCGCGAGATCTTTCATCGCGCGAAGCGTCTGATCGTACGTCAATTTTTTCGACGGGAAAGACCAGACATTGCCGAGCGGCATCGATCCGAATCCATGAGCCACTCTTCCATCGCGTCCTTGCACCGCTGTGCGGACGTTCAGGAGCGTAACCCGGGTGACTACCGACCCGCCAAACTTCATGGGCGCCCGATACTGGTAGTCCTCGAAGGACGGTTCGACTTCCGTTACCTGAATGGCCGTCGGCAAAGGACGATGAATCGCCGGAGCCGCGGCAAGAAGCTGTGTGAATTGTCTTCTGGAAATTACCCTTGACATTCGGAAACGTTTCCAACAATGATGCTTAGCATAGGTATGGTATCAAGCGCATGAATAATCCCACCCGGCGTCACTTCGCCTATTCGGCAGTGGCCCTAGGCGCGCTGAGCGCGGCCCACATCCAGGGGGCCAACGACCGTCTTCGCTTCGGCCTGATCGGTTCCGGGGGACGAGGCCGTCAGGACTGGGAGACCTTCCTTAAGCAGCCCGAAGTGGATCCGGTGGCGGTGTGCGACGTCTACCAGCCGTTTCGGGAGCAGGGCGTCGCAATGACCCAAGGCCGTGCCAAAGCACACAAAGACTTCCGCGAGGTGCTCGACCGTAAGGACATCGATGCCGTGATCGTTGCCGTGCCGGATCACTGGCATGCGGCGATAACGATTGCCGCCTGCCAGGCCGGCAAGGACGTCTACTGCGAAAAGCCACTTTCGCTCACCGTCGTCGAAGGACGCAAGATGGTTGCGGCCGCTCGCCAGCACAATCGCATCGTGCAGGCCGGCAGCCAGCAGCGCTCCGGCGCCCACTATGCCCAGGCGGTGAAGTTGATTCAGGATGGCGGCATCGGTGATGTCCACCGCATTCGCGCCGGCATGCAGCGCAATATCTATCCCGGGCTGAAGCCGACTGCCCTCCAATCCGGATTGACCGATCAACTCGATTGGGACATGTGGCTCGGACCGGCGCCAAAGCGTCCGTTCGATCCCTTTCGTTGTATTTATAACTTCCGCTGGTTCTGGGATTATTCAGGCGGCCAGATGACGAACTGGGGAGCCCATCATCTCGATATCGCGCGCTGGATCGTCGGGGCAAAAGCTCCAATTTCGATATCCGGAGCCGGGGGCCGCTATGCATTGAAAGACGGCGGCGAAACACCCGACGTACAGGAAGTCACCTATCAATTTCCCGGCGTGGTGGTGACCTGGACGTCGAGCGAAATCTCGCAAGGCGCGCCCTTTACGCTCGACATCTTCGGCACCAAAGGCATGCTGAGCCTCACGCGCGGAGGCTTCGAAGTCAAGCCGGAAATGGAGGCGAAAAAGCCTTTGATGGAGCCGTTGCATGCTGATGGGACAGATTTGAACGGGGCACATGCCCGTAATTTTCTGGACTGCATAAAAACGCGCCGCAAGCCCAATGCCGATGTCGAGGAAGGTCATCTTTCGGCCGTGATGTGCCATCTCGGCAATATCTCCACGCGCCTGGGCCGCAGCCTGCATTGGGATGCGGAAAAGGAGCAGATTACAGGCGATTCAGAAGCCAACGGCTGGCTGGACCGACCGCACCGAGGGAGCTGGATGTGATGAAAACGTTTACGAAGATTCTTGCTATTTGCTTGTTTCCGGCCATCGCGGTCGCCCAGATTTCGAACGCTACACTCGTTGGCACCGTCACGGACTCTTCCGGCGGCGTCGTGGTCGGTGCCAAAGTCGAAGCTCAGAACACAGGCACGCACGTAGTCCGCTCCGCCGTCACTAACTCAGGTGGGAACTACGTTCTGCCCGACTTGCCGGCCGCCCACTACTCCGTCACCATTCGCATGGCCGGGTTCAAGACCTTTACTATTTCCGACCTTGAATTGCAGGTCGCGCAGCGGGCGATGGTCGACGCAACGCTTCAGGTTGGCGGCGTTGAGCAGCAAATTACCGTCGATACTTTGGCGCCGATGGTCGAAACGTCCGAATCTGCCGTCGGCCAGGTCGTCAATACTACTTCTGTGGAGCGCATGCCTCTGAATGGCAGAAGTTTCTGGCAACTCACCAACCTGACGCCCGGCGCAACGTACACACCGGGCGGCCAGGGCACTCGTACGGGCGGCAGTTCGATTCGATCGTCTTCGGTAAACGTCTACATCAACGGTGCCGCGCCCAACCAGGTCGGCTGGTTCCTTGACGGCGCCTTCATTACCGAAATGCAAACTGGCGGCACGCTGATCCAGCCGAACGTCGATGCGCTCCAGGAATTCAAAGTGCAGAGCGCCAACATGTCGGCTGAATATGGCCATACGCCGAACGTGGTCAACGTCACTTCAAAAAGCGGGAGTAATCAATTTCATGGCAGCGCCTTCGAATTTCTGCGTAACTCCGCATTTGACGCTCGCAACTTCTTCTATGTCCCGCCCATCGGCAGCACGCAGGGAATAGAGCCATACCGGCGCAATCAGTTCGGGTTCGCAGTCGGGGGGCCCATCATCCGCAATAAAACATTTTTCTTCGCCGATCTGGAACGAACGGGTTTCTTGCAAGGTGTAGACTTCAACAACGTCGTCCCCAGCATTGCCGAACGCAGTGGAAATTTCGGCCAGCTTCTGAACGGTAGCAAGCCCATCAAAATTCTGAATCCCTCCGCCGGCTATCAGGCTTACGCCGGAAATATCATCCCCGCCAGCCAAATTTCGCCGCAGGCTACGTTTTTCTTGCCGTACATGCCAACGCCCAACACGGTACAGGGCTCCACGAGTTACTCGGCACTCACTAACAATTTGCTGCAACACCAGATACGCGGAGACGTACGGATCGATCACCAGATCACAACATCGACGCAATTGACGGGCCGCTATTCCATCAACAACAACGACGAAGACGACCCGAATCAATACCCAACTCTGGGTTCCTTCCCGCTGCACAGCCGTGCGCAGAACGCCAACGTTTCACTCACTCACGTCTTCAACCCGCAATGGGTCAACGAGGCTCGCGTCTCTTACTACCGGAGTTATTTTTATTTTGGCGGCACACTGCAAGGCACTAACTTCAACCAGCAGGCCGGTGTACAGGGCTTTGACGACACAACGTCCATCTTCAGCTTTCCGCAAATTACGCTAACAAACTATTCCACCTTCACCGGGTCGCCCTCCGACCAGCGGCCCAAGCAAAACCGCATCCGTAACTGGCAGTACGGCGACAACGTGAGCTATTCGAGCGGCTCGCACAGCATCAAAATCGGGGCAGAGCTGATGCACCAGACGGCCGCCTTTATCAACGGCTCACGCTCGACCGGTATCTTCAATTTCGTTGGCACCTACACAGGCGATGCCTTTGGAGATTTCCTGCTCGGCTACCCGGATTCAGTTACCCGCGACTATTTCAAGGAACTGAACGGTGATTGGGCCAATTTTTGGGGGTTCTACGTGCAGGACAGTTATCGTGCCACTAGAAACCTGACCATCAACGCCGGCGTCCGACTGGATTTGAACAGTTTCTATAACGGCATTCGCGGGCAGAAGAGCGCTTTTGATTTTTCAAATGGAAAATTGATCATTCCATCATCTATTGATCCGGCCGTCCAGCCGCTCACGTCCACCTTACTGCCACTGTTCAGCGATCGCATTGAATACACCAAAGATCTTGGATTGCCGGATTCCATTCAGCCGACGGCCAAGAATTTCGCTCCGCGCATCGGTTTCGCCTGGCGTCCTGGCGGTACCGACAAGCTCGTCATTCGCAGCGGGTTCGGCATATTCTATGCCTTTCCCGACAGCAACACGATCAACAACACCGTGGCAACTGTTCCGTTCGTCGCCTCAACTACCGTCTTCAATGACCGTCTGCCGCGCACCGCGCCGCCGACACGAACCTGGGCAGATTTCTTCCTGGGCCAGCCGAATGTCTCTGCGAATCCAAATCCAGGGAAGTCTTGCGCCTTCGGATTCGCTGCCCTTTCCTGCGCCACGCCGGACGTGGACTCGGGGTCGATCGTTTATAAGAGTCAAGCCGTCAACCAGTGGAACTTCGCAATACAGCGCCAGCTTACGCAATCCACGTCCCTCGATATTGCCTACGTGGGGAACAAGACGACCCATCTGAACCAAAACATCCAAGTCAACGATCCGCTGCCCGGTCCCGGCGCAATTCAAACCCGCCGGCCGCAACCGCAGTGGGGTGGGTTTACGTACGCCGTGTTCCAGGAAAATGCTAACTATAACGCCCTCCAGGCCAAATACGAAGCGCGCAATTGGCACGGCTTGAACTCGCTGCTTTCTTATACGTACTCGAAGTGCATTGACTCGGGAACTCTGCAAGGCGGCACTACGCTCGCGCTGCTCCGCTCAAATCGCGGTGTCTGCGACTTTGATCTTCCGCATTCTTTCACCGGCAGCTTCGACTATGGGTTGCCGTTCGGAAGAGGACAGCAATTCTTCAGCAACGCACACGGCTTTGTGAATCAGTTAATCGGCGGCTGGCGTATGGCGGGTATCGTGACGCTCCGCTCCGGTCTGCCGTTCACGCCGACCATCAGCAATGATGTCGCAAACACCGGCGTCGGCAGCCAGCGGGCGCAGGTAATCGGTAGTCCGGTCATTATCGGCCAGCCGAACTGCTGGTTCTATGTATCCGCCAACTCGGCCTGCGCGTCTTTGGCCCCCCAGGGCACCGCAGCCTTCGCATCGCCCGCGCAATACACCTATGGCAATGGCGGCCGCAATATTCTGCGTGCCAATGGGCTAAAGCAGTTCGACTTCACTCTCATGAAGCTCTTCCCGGTCACAGAAACCATGCAGTTTCAATTCCGCGCCGAGATCTTTAATATCCTGAACCATCCCACGTTTCTGGCGCCTTCTACCTCCATCAACAGTTCTTCCGGCGGCCAAGTGACCACTACTCTGAATGCTGCACGTATAATCCAGCTAGCGTTAAAGTTCTCTTTCTGACGATGTATCGAAGAACGTTTTTGATGGCCGCCGCGGGCGCCTATGCTGCCCCCAGCGATACCATCCACCTGGGCGTCATCGGCGCCGGCGGCCGTGGCACGTTTGTCATGGGCGTGTTTCAAAAGAATACGGGCGTGGACGTCGCTGCGATTTGCGACGTCTACGAGCCGAACCTGGAACGCGGTATCTCGGCGGCCAAGCGCAATGGGCGCGCGCCGCACGCCTACCGCAATTATCAAGAGCTGCTCGCCGACAAGAGCATCGATGCCGTGCTGATCGCCACTCCCGAGCATTGGCACTACCGAATGCTGCTCGATGCACTCGCGGCGGGCAAGGATGTCTACGTCGAAAAACCGCTCTGCCGAACGCCCGCCGAGGGCGTGGAATTAGTCGACGCTGAAAAGAATTCGAAGCAAATCATTCAGGTCGGCATGCAGCGCCGCAGCTACGACTTGTATCTCGATGCGCGTAAGAAGATAGCTGCCGGAACGCTCGGCCGCGTACGAATGGTTCGTTCCTGGTGGCTCAACAACTATTTGGACGATCGCAAGAGCACCGCGCTTGATGGCAAACTCGACTGGGAGCAATGGCAAGGATCGGCGCCGAAGCGTCCGTTCGATCCGGACCGTTTCCGCAACTGGCGCTACTACAGCGACTATGCCGGCGGGATCCTGGTGGATCAAGGCGCGCACGTGTTCGACGGCATCCACATGCTCATGAATGCCGGCTATCCAGAATCGGTCACCGCTACCGCCGGGAAACCGCATCGCTTCGATACGCCCGAATCGGTTACCGCCTGTGCCGAATATCCGCAGGATTTTATGGCCGTCTTCACGATTAACTATGCTGCCATGAAATACAAGCCCCACAACGATCAACTCGTCCAGCTCGATGGTGATCGGGCGCGGCTCGATATCGGGCGCGAAAATTGGGACCTCTATTTGCGCGGGGCAGAGGAGACCGTCGCCGCAAAGATGCAGTCGGAGTTGGGCTTCGCCCACGCGACTGATCTACACGTGGCGAATTTTCTCGAGTGCGTGCGGACACGCCAGCGCCCTACGGCTCCTGTCGCGCTTGGATTTCAAGCCGCTCTCATCGTGCAGATGGCAAATATGTCATGGAAACAAGGGCGGCGCTTGCGCTGGAATGCGAGCGCCCGAAGAGTGGAGGCATGATGAAAAACGAGATCTCGCGGCGTTCGGCCCTGTATGTCGGCGCGGCGCTATTGGGAGCCATGAAGACAACCCGTGCCGAGCCCAGTCCCGCCAAATTGAAAGTCGCCATTTTCTCGAAGCATCTCTTGTTTCTGCATGGCAACGAATTGCCGGAAGCCGCGGCAAAGATTGGCTTCGACGGCATTGATCTTGCCGTGCGCAAAGGCGGCCATGTAGCACCCGAGCGTGTGAAAGAGGATCTGCCAGGCCTGGTGGCGGCCATCCGCGAACACCACCTTGAAGTTCCAATGCTCACCACGGATATTGCCGACGTGGACACTCCGCATTGCGAAGACATTCTGCGCGCCATGTCCGAATTGGGCATCAAGCATTACCGCTGGGGCGGATTCAAGTACACCGACAACCAGCCCATGGCAGCGCAGATTGAAGCTTTTAAGCCGCGGGTCGAAAAACTGGCTGCA
>Ga0207667_10008247_pt1 | contig 12398 bp, 11 predicted proteins | sample KBSCornC52_FD_184301 | JGI IMG/M metagenome (GOLD analysis project Ga0207667, IMG submission 184301) | Corn rhizosphere microbial communities from Kellogg Biological Station, Michigan, USA - KBS Corn C5-2 (SPAdes) (version 2) | ecosystem: Host-associated > Plants > Roots > Rhizosphere > Soil ...
CCCGCGTTGCCGGTGGTCTGATTCTTGGTGTCAACTGGACCAGGAACTTCTACCTCGAAGGCCGGTATGAGTGGGTCGACAAGTCCGGCACGAACTACGACATGCAGGGCTTCCGCGGCTACATCGGGTATCGCTTCTAAGCTCGCTTAGAGGCTTCTCGCGAGGCGCGCTGTCCGGAACAAGGATAGGGCGGCGAGGCCGAACGAGAGCTCATGCGAAACGGACAAGCTGATCGTCTGGTTCCAATGGACGATTGAACCGCTCAAAAAGACTGCCCTGGCGGGCCAACCGCCAGGGCGTTTCTCTGCCTGAGCCGGCAAGGCGCCTGAATCGATTGAGAAGGAATTGGCCGGCAGAACCCCGAATCCATGCGAAGATGGCACGGAGAAGGGGCGAGACATGAACCAGAGCGAAGACTGGGACGTCGTGTGGCGCTGGCAGTGGTTTCGGCGTGCCCTCTGGCAGCCCTACTTCCGCGACGCTTCCCACCCAGAGGGCCGCCCCGCGCGAACGACGCCCATCTGGACCTGGCTGCTGAAGGAGGCCGGCGCACAGCGCGTGCTCGATTGCAACTGCGGACTCGGCATGCGCGCCATCCTGCTTCAGGAGGCCGGATTCGACGTCGTCGGGACCGACATCAGCTCGGTCGCCGTCGAGCACGCCCGCGAGTTGGCCGAATCTCGCAACCTCTACATCCCTTTCCACCACACCCTCTGGCAGGATCTCGGCGCGAAGTTCGGCGCGGAATTCGACGCAATCGTCAATGATGCGTTCGCGTGGACCCTCACCCGGACCGAGCTCCGCTTCGCGGCCCATAATTTCCACTCGGTGCTGAAGCCGGGCGGCGCGCTTGTCTTCACCGGCGCGGACCAGTGGTCGCAGGCCGAGGACCGCCATACGGTCATCGAGCACGCGTGGGAGGCCGCCCCGCGCTTCCAGCTCCGCAACGACTACGAGCATGACGGCACCCGTCTCACCCTTTTGGTCGCGCGCGACAAGGGCGACGTGGGAATCGTCGAGAACTACCTCTTCGTCGTCCGCGACGCCACTGGCCCGCGCCTGGAGACGGCCGCCATCTGCAACTCGGTCCAGTGGACCTGGGACGACTATCAGGCGGTCTGCCGGGAGGCGGGATTCACGTCGCTCGAAAGCGTAAAGGTCCCTATCGGCCGCCGCGAGCACGTGCTGAACATCGCCCGCAAGTAGTCGGCACACTTTCGGAACAAAAAAGACCGCCCTCCGTCGAGCAAGTGCTCGGCGGAGGGCGTATTGCTGTTTAGGCCGTTCCGTGGAATATGCGAGCAGACCCCTGCGCCGGCGTCGTCACCACCCCTCGCCCGGAACCTGCCGTCGCCCGGAACCTGCCGTCATCCCGTAGGGATCCGCTTTTGACGTTCAGGCCGGATCACGTTCCACCGATTCATACCAACCCGCACTAAGGTCGTCCCACGTGGGATTGTCACTCTCGATCAATTCAGTCTTCAAGTCGCGCCGCCAGCTTTTCAGTTCTTCCTCTCGGGCGATCGACTGCTCGGCCGTTGGAAACCCCTCAAGATGGACGAGACGGTCTATGTTGTACCTGGCGGTGTAGCCGATGAGTGCTTTTGTCTGGTGCTGGTGTACGCGAATCACCACATCACTGGATACGCCGATGTACAGATTCCTTGTACGGCTGCTCAGTATGGAGACCCAGAAGGTGCGTTGACGCATGGCAGGCTGCCGCGGAAATGGCAACGTCAAAAGCGGATACCTACGGGATGACGGCGGGAACGCGATGATGGTGCGTAACGAATGACGCGGACTACCGGACGACGGTAGTCGCAGGAGAGTGGTTGTGTGCGCACCGCCGCGGTGCATCGCTGTTCGACAGAGGGCGCTTTTTGCTTGTCTGGTTCGTTTGTCTGGTATTGTTAAGTCCGTTTGCCAGCCACTCGTCTACATCTAGTAGTAGACATCCAACCACTACCCCTGGATGTTGTGTGCACGGGCAAAAATACTTGCAAAATTCCTCGGGCGACCGGGTTTTAGGCGTTGACAAACAGCCTTTTGATCGCTAGAATAGTGGCAGTTAGTGGAGGTTGAGTGGAGCCACGGTGGTTCCCGGTCCCAAAAGCCGAAAACCATGCAGAATTCCACCGACAACGAGCTATGGGGCGAATTTGAGCAGAGCGTCGATGATAAAGGTCGAATCGTTCTCCCTCAGGATCTTCGCGCGCCTCTCGGCGACGAGTTCGTCATTACCCGCGGCCCGGACCGCGCGGTATGGCTGCTCCCCAGACCTCAATGGGACCTCATCTACCGGCAGATCAAGCCGGGGGTCACTAACAGCCGGCAGGCCGCACTCCTACAGCGGCAGCACGGCGGTCGAGCGTACGTCAAAACCGACGGCCAAAACCGGCTCACGGTTCCGAAGCACATTCGGGACTACGCCGGCATCGACGAGGATCACAAAGCGGTGCTCATCGGCGTCGGCGACAAGGTCGAGCTCTGGAACAAGGAGACCTGGGATGCGTATAACCGCGCCCTCTTCAACTCCGACGTGGTCTATGCCGCATCGGAGGAGCTGGAGAATCTCCGTTCACAAGATGCAGCGTCTGCGGGCACGGCGGTGGTTGCGGGGCGGTGACCCGTCCCTGGCACGTTCCGGTACTCGCTGACGAGGTCCTGGATTTACTGGCCCCGCGACCGGGCCAGACAGTTATCGATGGTACACTCGGCGGCGGAGGACATGCGCTTCGCCTGGGCGAAAAACTCCAACCGACGGGCCGGCTAGTCGTTATAGACCAGGACCCCGCGGCCTTGGAGGAGGCGGAAAACCGACTCAGGGGCCTCTCCCTCACGATTATACCGATCCACGGTAACTTTCGCAACTTAACGTTTCTGCTGGACGAGCGGAACATCGCTTCGGCCGATGGAATCCTGCTCGACCTGGGGGTTTCGTCGCATCAGCTCGATGCTGGCGAACGGGGATTCTCCTTCAGGGCCGAGGCGCCGCTGGACATGCGGATGGACCCGACGGCCGGCGAATCCGCCGCGGAATTGCTCGTTCGTCTGGACGAGCGGGAGCTGGCGCGCGTCCTCTGGGAATATGGCGAAGAGCGGTGGGCGGCGCGGATTGCAAAGTTCATCAAAGAGCGGTCCGCCCGCGACCCGATTCACACGACGAAGCAGTTGGCGGACGCTGTGCTGGCCGCCGTGCCGAAAGGCGCGCGCCCGTCCGACATCCATCCGGCGACGAGAGTATTTCAGGCGCTGAGAATTGCCGTGAACGATGAGCTTGGCGCGCTCCAGGAGGGGCTCGATTCAGGAGTGGGGCGCCTCGCCCCTGCCGGTCGAATCGCGGTGATTTCGTACCACAGCCTGGAAGACCGCATCGTAAAGCAGACGTTCGCCCGCTTTGCGGGCCGCTGCCAGTGCCCGCCCGGCCTGCCGATGTGCCAGTGCGGCGCGACAGAGGTGGTCAAGCTGATAACCCGCAAGCCGGTGGTTCCGTCCGCCGCGGAGGTCGCGCACAATCCACGCGCCCGCAGTGCAAAGCTGAGAGTGGCGGAGAAGCTGTAAGGACGAAGTGTATGGGTCGCACGGAAGCGCCCTTGACGTCATGCTGAACGGAGTGAAGAATCCGGCGTATACGGCGGGATTCTTCAGTCGCCAGGGCTCCTTCAGAATGACGTCAAAGGCGGTCCTCAACACTAAATACTCAGCACTCAGCACTCAGCACTTTTTCTAAGAACGCACCGGGGGAGCCTACCGCCGGGCGAATATGAGTAAACAAGAGCAACAGCCATGATCCCAACGCGGTATTCGCAGGCAGATGCGGGCCGCAGCCGTCGGTCGTCATCCTCGCGCAAGAAGCATGCCAACAACTCACGAATTGCAGGAGGTACCGAAGGGTGGCAGTTGCCCAGCGATCGTTTGCCGTGCCCGTGGCCAGACCCGCGACGAGGCCCGTTGCACGCCCGATCCGACAAGTACGAAAGGCAGCCCCCAAAGCGACGCCTCTCCGCCGTCCGGCTCGATCCGGCGCGCGGGTTTCGGTTGCGCCGCTCCTTCGGCCCATGCTGGCCGCGACCGTGCTCGCCACGGTCCTCGTCTCCTATCTGTCCGGCCACGCCCAGATGACCCACGCCGCTTTCCAGCGCGTGAAGCTCCAGATGGAGGAGCGAAACCTGCGCGCCGAGCAGAATGCACTCATCACCCGTAAGAACGAGCAGTCCGGCAAGAACCTTGTCGAGCAGTGGGCGGAATCGCACGGCTTCGTGAAGCCGGCGACGCCCCCACTGGTGCTCCAGTGCATCTCCCGGGAAGGGCGGTAGCAGAGATGGCGATCCCATTCCGACAGCAGGACCAGGTCAAACAGCGAATCGAGCGGTTTTTCGTGCTCGTCGCCGCCTGCTACATCGTCCTCATTGGCCGCCTGGTCTGGCTCCAGGCGGTCCAGGGCGGCTACTTCCGCGCCCGCGCCGAATCGCTCCGCGAGCAGAAAATCCCCCTTCGCGCCCAGCGGGGGGACATTCTCGACCGGGACGGGAAGCCACTCGCGGTGACCACGCACGTCGGCGTCCTGGTCTGCGACCCGACCCTCGTCAGGGACCCGGCCGCCACCGGCACGATGCTCGCGAACCTGCTGAACGTCCTGCCCGCTGACATGATCCCGCTCGTCTCCCCGCAGGTAATGAAGAACGGCAAGCCGGCCCGCAATGTCATCGTCCGAGACCGCCTCGAGCCCGAGCAGATGCGCATCATCCGCGAGGCGAAGGCGCGCAGGAAGGACGCGAAGCTGCTGGAGGGCCTCAACATCCTCGAGAAGCAGGAGCGCCGCTATCCCGCGGGCAGCGACACCGTGCACGTCGTGGGGCTGCTGACCAGTTCGACCGGCGACCGCATGAAGGGCGGCATGGGGCTGGAGCAGACCTGCGACCGCGTCCTCCAAGGCGCCGACGGGTATGTCGAGACGGAGGTGGACCCCCGCCGCCGGCCCATCCCCGACACCCAGCAGGTGCGCGTAGACGCCGCGGATGGGCGGGACGTCCGTACCACCATCGACTCGAATGTCCAGCACATCGCCGAATCGGAGCTGGAGAAGGCGTGCAGGGAGTTCCTTCCGGACAGCGCAGCCGCCATCGTTCTCGACCCGAAGAATGGCGACGTGCTCGCGATGGTGAGCTATCCCACGTTCGATCCCGCGGACCGCGGCGGAATGGCAAAGCCGAACGAGCCAGCGATGAACCGCGCCCTCACGCCCTACGAGCCGGGCTCCACGCTCAAGATTCTGACTGCCGCGGCGGCGCTCGAAGCCGGCGTCATCACGACCTCGACAACCTTTCACTGCGACGGTTCCCTGCCGCTCGGCAACAAGACGATCAAGGACGCCGAGCACGGCAAGGGCGGAGGCGGTCACGGAGACGCCGACATCCGCAAGATCATCGCCGAATCCTGCAACGTCTGCACCGCCCAAATCGGCATGAAGGTCGGCCTCAAGCGAATCGAGGAGGTTCTGCGGAACTTCGGCATGCTCGACAAGACGGGAATCGAGCTCACCGCGGATCAGCGCGGCACGCTCGGCGAGATCCCCGGCGGTGAGCGCGGGGACCTCTACAAAGTGGCGCGCGTCGCCTTCGGCCAGTCCGTCATGGTATCGCCGCTCGCAATGGCGAGCGTCTACGCCTGCATCGCGAACAACGGTACGCTGGTGCCGCCGCGCCTCGTCCTGGCCCATCAGGACGCCTCCGGCCGCGCGCTGAAGCAGTTCGCGTCGCGCCCCGGCCGCCAGGTCATCAAGCCGGAAACGGCGGCGATTCTAAAATCTCTGCTGGAGGAAGTCGTCCTCACCGGAACCGGCAAGGGCGCGGCGAACGTCCCCGGCTACCGCGCGGCGGGAAAGACCGGCACGGCTCAGAAGGTCGTGCGGGGCGTCCGCGGCTACTCCGGCCAGTTCATTGCATCGTTCATCGGCTTCCTGCCGGCGAGCGATCCCAAAGCGGTCATCTACGTGATGGTGGACAACCCGAAGGGCGGCAAGCACTTCGGCTCACAGGTTGCCGCCCCCGTCTTCAAGTCCATCGGTCAGCAGCTCATGTGGTACTGGAAGGTAACTCCGGACGACCCGGCTTCCCTGTCGGCCGTCCGGACCGCGCGCCGCTAGTGCCGTAGTCTTGAGCGTTCGGGCTTCGGAGCGGAGGACGGCCACGGCCTTGTCGTCCTCCGCCCCGGAGATTCCGACTTCGTATTTCCCGTTCTGTGTGACAACAGTCTGTGTTTCTGTAGAGCGGTACAATAGCGTTAACCATGCAGCTCTCCGACCTCGCCCGGTCCACCCCCGGCGCAGAGACACCCAGGCCGTCCGACGGCATCATTGACGTACGTGGAATTTCGCACGATTCGCGCGAAGTGAAGCCGGGCGACCTCTTCGTCTGCCTGGTGGGGGAGAAGTCCGACGGCCACCGGTTCGCCGCAGACGCCGTCGCGCGCGGCGCGGCCGCGCTCGCGATTCAAGCGGATCACGCCGATGAAATCTCTCGGAACGTGCCGCGAATCACCGTGCCGGACACCCGCCGCGCCCTCCCCGCGCTCTCCGCCGCTCTCTTCGGCCACCCGTCGCGCGCGATGAAGGTCGTCGGAATCACGGGCACCAACGGAAAGACCACTACAACGTTCCTGACAGCCGCGATTCTCCAACGGGCGGGCCTGAAGACGGGCACCATCGGCACGCTCGGCGCGTACCTGGGCGACGAGAAGCTCCCCTCCGAGCACACCACTCCGGAAGCGGCCCAGCTCCAGGCGCTGCTCGCGGAGATGCGCTCCCGCGGCGCGGAAGCCGTTGTGATGGAGGCCTCCTCCCACGCACTGGCGCAGTACCGAACCGACTCCATTGACTTCGACGCCGCCGCCTTCACGAATCTCACCCAGGACCACCTCGACTACCACGGCGACATGGAGTCCTACTACCGCTCCAAGCTCCGCCTCTTCACCGACTATCCGGCCGAATCCGGCAAGCTCTTCGCGGCATCCATCAATGTCGATGATGCGTACGGCCGGCGCCTCGCCACTGAATCGAAGGGCAGGGTGCTCACTTACGCCATCGACGGACCCGCTGACATCCGCGCCGAATCCGTGGAGACCGGTCCAGGCAGCGTCTCGTTCCGCGCGTCCACGCCGTCCGGCAACTTCGACGTTCGCCTCAACATCGGTGGCGCGTTCCAGGCGTACAACGCACTCGCGGCCATCGGTGTCGCCGTCGGCCTCGGCATGACGCCGGATGTGATCGCCGCCGGACTCGCGTCTCTCACAGCGGTCCCGGGCCGGTTCGAATCGGTGCCGACCGGGCGCGGATTCCACGTCATCGTCGACTACGCGCATACGCCGGACGGTCTGGAGAATCTCGTCGCCTCCGCCCGGCGGCTGAAACCGGCGCGGATTCTGCTCGTCTTTGGGTGCGGTGGCAACCGCGACCGCACCAAGCGCCCCATCATGGGCCGCACCGCTGCCACCAAAGCCGAGGTCGCCATCGTCACATCGGACAACCCGCGCAACGAGGACCCGAATCTCATCATCGAGGAGGTCCTCGCCGGAATGAAGGACGCGACGGCGGACGTCATTGTCGAGCCGGACCGCCGCGCCGCCATCGCCACCGCCATCGCACAGGCGCGTGACGGCGACATCGTCCTCATCGCCGGCAAGGGCCATGAAGACTACCAGCTCGTGGGCGACAGGGTTCTCTCTTTCGACGACCGGCTGGTGGCCCGCGAGATACTGGGAATGACGGAGGCGGTGGGCGCTGCATGAGCTGTCACCCGTGAGTGCCGCCGGAACGATTGGCGCGGGTTTCGTCGCGGGAGCGGGGATCGGGATCGCGCTCGGCGGGCCGGTGATTCAGTGGCTGAAGCGGTTCGGCGCATCCCAGACGGTCTCGACCGACGCTCCGGAAGCGCACAAGGCAAAGCAGGGCACCACGACGATGGGCGGCCTGCTCATCCTGCTCGGTCTGACCATTCCGGTGCTGGCGGATGTGGCGCTCAATCCGGGCCACCTGACCGAGCTGCCGCTCCTGGCCCTGACGCTCGCTTTTGGTCTCATCGGGTTCCTGGACGACCTGCTCATCGCGCGACGCGGCAGGAACCTTGGCCTCAGGGCCCGCGAGAAGCTGCTCTTCCAGGTCCTGTTCGCCGTCGGATTCATGTGGTGGATGTCGGCGACAAGTGTCCGCGGGAGGACCACCGTCCTCGGAATCGACGGCTGGTCTGCCGACCTGGGTTTCTGGTACTACCTGCTCGGCGTGCTGTTCATACTCGGCATGTCGAACGCCGTTAACTTCACGGACGGGCTGGATGGCCTGGCGGCCGGCGTCTGCACGCTGCTCGCACTCGCACTGGCCGGAACCGCGCTCGTTTCGAGCGCGACCGCCTATGGATGGCTGCCCCTCTTCGGGGGCGCGCTGGCGGGAGGGTGCGCGGGATTTCTCTGGTACAACGTCCATCCGGCGCAGGTCTTTATGGGGGACACGGGGTCGCTCGCGCTGGGCGCCGCCCTCTCTGGTATGGCGATGCTCGGCAAGACGGAGGTCGAGTTTCAGGCGTTCGCGCTGGTTCCCTGGGCCGCCATGTTCTCCGTCATCATACAGGTTCTGGTCTTCAAGGCGCGCAAGCGCCGCCACGGAATAGAGTACGCCAGGACGCACCGCGTGTTCCGCCGCACGCCGCTTCACCATCACTTCGAGGAGCTCGGAATGCGCGAGACCAAAATCGTCGGCCGATTCTGGCTCGCCACCGCCCTCGCCATCGCAGCCACCCTGGCCCTCACCGCGGGACGTTAGGAGAGACTTCTCGACAGGCTTTACAAGGTTTACAGGATAACGTCAAAAGCATATTCACCACAGAGCCGCAGAGAAATGCGAAAGAATCACAATTCCTATTCGCGTTAATTCGCGCTATTCGCGGTCAAAACGCCTTTCCCGGTCTCTGCGTCCCTGGCGAAGCGGGCGGTGAATTCGCCGTTGACGTTATCCTGTAAATCTTGTAAATCCTGTCAATAAGATCCTCCCGGAACTGGAGACACGGACGTGACCATGACCCTCAATCGAAGCGAGTTTGCGGACAAGCGCATTGCAATTCTCGGCATGGCCCGGACAGGCATGGCGGCCGCACCCGTGCTCCGGGCGCTCGGCGCGCGGGTGCTCCTCTCGGACATGGAGAGCTCCGCGAAGCTCGGGCCGAAGGTCGCGGAAGCGTGGACGCTCGGCGTGGACGTGCGCACCAGCGCCACGCCGGAAGAGGCGCTGGGTGATTCGGAGACCGTGGTCCCGTCGCCGGGCATTCCACGTGACGCGCCCATCCTCCAGCTTGCGCGGCTTCGCGGGATGTCCATTCTGTCGGAGATCGAGGTCGCCTACCGCATCGCGAAAGCGCCCATTCTCGCGGTGACCGGCACGAACGGAAAGACGACTACGACGATGCTCCTCGGCGAGATCATGCGGCTCGCGGGACGCGGAACGTGGGTCGCCGGCAACATCGCGGCCGACGAGGTGAAGCAGTCGCTCATCACCGCGGCATCGCAGGCGGACGAAGACGATGTGATCGTCGCGGAGATCAGCTCCTTCCAGCTCGAGTGGGTCGAGCAGTTCCGTCCGAAGGTCGGAGTCCTCACGAACATCACGCCCGATCACCTGAATCGCCATCGCACCTTCGCGGAGTACGCAGGCTGCAAGGAACGCCTCTTCGCGGCGCAGCGACCGGACGACGTCGCGGTCATCAACGCGGTGAACGCGCCGGCGCGTGCCATTGGCGGGCGGCTGCGGTCGCGGCTCTTCTGGTTCGATCGCGGCAATTGCGGCGGCGCGGATTCCGCGTGCGTCTGCGGCGGCCGCATCCTCTTGCGGTGGTGCGGCGAGGAGCACGTCCTCTGCCGGGTCGACGAGCTGAGGATTCCTGGCATGCACAACCTGGAGAACGCGCTCGCCGCCGCCGGAGCCGCCATCGCCTACGGAATCGAGCCGGAGGTCGTCGCCGAGGCCCTCCGCGCCTTCACGGGCGTCGTCCATCGGATGGAGCCGATTGCCACGGTGGGCGGCGTGCTCTACGTCAACAACTCAATGTGCACCAATGTAGACGCAGCCATCCGCTCCCTCGAAGCGATGGGCCGGCCAACCGTCCTCATTGCGGGCGGCGCCGACAAGAACAGCGACTTCGCGCCCCTCGGCCAGGCCATCGCCCGCTCCGCGAAGCATCTCGTGCTCATTGGGCAGGCGGCGCCGCTGCTCGAATCGGCCGCCAGAGACGCTGGATTCGAGGCGATCTCCCACGCTGATTCGATGGAGAGCGCCGTGCGAATCGCCACAGCCAGGGCTGCTCCGGGCGACGCCGTCATGCTCTCTCCGGCCTGCGCCAGCTTCGATATGTTCACCGACTTCGAGGCGCGCGGCGAGGCGTTTCGCCAGGCCGTCCGCGAGCTCGACGGGGAAGGGCAGGCCGCGTAAGATGGCGAGCGGGCTCGTCCGGCGGCGCGTGCTGACCGACCACCTCCTATTCCAGCTCACCCTCGCGCTCGTCGTAATCGGCGTGGTGATGGTCTACGATTCCAGCTACGCCCGCGCAATCGACCTGAAGGGCGACGGGTTCCAGTTCCTCCGTAAGCAGGCCGTCTACGCGGTGGTTGGCCTGGCCGCGATGATCGGCATGATTCGTTATGGCTACTGGCGGCTGCGTCAGCTCGCGGTGCCGCTCGTCATCGGCTCGCTCGTACTCCTCGTCGCGGTTTACATCCCACACGTCGGCATGCGGCTGAACGGCGCGTCACGCTGGATCGACCTGAAGTTCTTCCAGTTCCAGCCCTCTGAGTTGGCCAAGCTCGCGCTCATCATCTATCTCGCCGGCCTCCTCGCGCGCGCCGTGGACGGCCGCACGATGGACATCCGGAACTTCGCCGACGGCCTCATGCCGCCGCTGGTCGTGCTCGGCCTGCTGGTCCTTCTCATCGAGCGGGAGCCGGACCTCGGCACGGCGGCGGTGGTCTTCCTCACCTCGATGACCATGCTCTTCCTGGCCGGCGCTCGCAAGACCCACCTGCTCGGAATCCTGGCGGCGGGCGGCTCGCTGATGCTCCTCCTCTCGATGATGCACGGGTTCCGAGGCGACCGGCTGAAGACCTATCTCAACCCGACGGCCGACATCCGCGGCAAGGGCTACCAGACCGCGCACGGCATCCTGGCGGTCGGCTCCGGAGGGCTGCGCGGTGTCGGATTCGGGGCCGGGCGCGAGAAGTACTACCTGCCGGAGGCGAACACCGACTTCATCTTCGCGACCATCGCGGAAGAGACGGGCCTGCTCGGCTCGCTCACGGTCGTTACGCTGCTCTTCCTCACCGGCTGGCGCGGCTTCGTGATTGCGCGGCGGACTCGTGACACATTCGGTGCGATGCTGGCTTCGGGAATCGCGGCGATGATTAGCTGGCAGGCCATCATCAACGTAGGCGTAGTCACCGGCACGATTCCGGCGACCGGCGTGCCGCTGCCATTCATCTCGTTCGGCGGCACCTCGCTCATCCTGACGCTGGCCTCCATCGGAATCCTGCTGAACATCGCGCAGCATCCCGAAGGCCGGCGCGCCGAGGCAGCGGCTCCGCGTACGACGGGCGAGCCTTCGGACCGCCGTCGCGTGAGCGGCTGACGGTGCGGATCGTCGTCACCGGAGGCGGCTCCGGCGGCCATATCTATCCCGCGCTGGCCGTCGTGGAGGCGCTGAACCGAATCGACTCGACGATTGAGCCGGCCTTCGTCGGCGGCACGCAGGGGATGGAAGCGCAGCTCGTCCCGCCAACCGGCATCCGATTCGTCGGCGTGACCACGCGGAAACTTCGGAAGCTGGCGTCGCCCTCCACGCTCAGAGTGTTACTGGCGCTGGCGAAGGGCTACGGCGAAGCGTCCCGATTCCTGCGGGAGTTCCGCCCCGCCGCGGTCGTTTCGACCGGTGGATACGTTGCCGCCGCGACCGCCATCGCCGCGGCAAGGCGCCGGATTCCGGTGGTGATTCTCGCGCCGGATGTCGTTCCGGGCCGCACGAACCTGCTGGTCTCGCGCTGGGCGACCCGCATCTGCATCATGTTCGAGGAATCGGCCGCAAACTTCCCTGCGGCCAAAACCATTGTCACCGGCCTGCCCATCCGAGCCGGAATCATATCCGAATCAAGCCGCGAAGAAGCGCGCGAATCGCTCGGCCTGAACCCCGCTCTATTCACGGTGCTGGCGACCGGCGGCAGCCAGGGAGCGCAATTTCTGAACGGGATCGTCAATGCGGCAGTCGGCATGCTGCCTCCTGACGTACAGATACTGCACCAGGTCGGACCGAAGAACGTAGGATCCGATGCGAATACAGGCCCGCGATACGTGCAGGTACCATATCTCGATG
>Ga0207667_10008251_pt1 | contig 12395 bp, 9 predicted proteins | sample KBSCornC52_FD_184301 | JGI IMG/M metagenome (GOLD analysis project Ga0207667, IMG submission 184301) | Corn rhizosphere microbial communities from Kellogg Biological Station, Michigan, USA - KBS Corn C5-2 (SPAdes) (version 2) | ecosystem: Host-associated > Plants > Roots > Rhizosphere > Soil ...
CGCCTCGCCAATGGCGGCATCCAGTCGACCACCGGCGTCACCGCCGCCGAATATATCGAGCGCCGCGCGCTGCAGACGGTCGAGCACATCCCGGTCATCCAGCCGCTGGTCAAATTCCTGACCGACATGTCGCCGGCGATCCTGATCGACGTCTCGGCGCCGACACCCGAGGAACTTGCTGTAGAGACCGCCAAGGCCGAGGCGATCCTGCGCCAGGAAGGTGCGACCGACCTCAATTTCTCCGAGAACGAGGAGCGCTCGCACGCCCTGTGGGACGTGCGCAAGGGCTTCTTCGCCTCGGCCGGCGCCGCGCGGCGGCCGGGCACCACCATGCTCACCGAGGACGTCGCGGCGCCGATCGACCGGCTCGCCGATTTCGTCATCGACATGCGCAAGCTCCTCGATGCGCACGGCTATGAGGACGCGGTGATCTTCGGCCACGCGCTGGCTGGGAACCTGCATTTCCAGATGGGTGACGAGCTTGCGGCGCCGGGGGCGGCCGAAAAGTTCGACGCCTTCAGCAAGGATCTGAGCGAGCTGGTCTCGGTGCGCTATGGCGGCTCGCTCAAGGCCGAGCACGGTACGGGCCGCGCCATCGCCCCCTTCGTCGAGCGCGAGTGGGGCGCCGCGGCCTATCGCATCATGCGCAAGATCAAGCCGCTGTTCGACCCGGAGAATTTGCTCAATCCCGGCGTGCTGATCACCGACAACAAGACCGTGCATCTCGAGAACTTCAAGCAGATGCGGCTCAGCGATCCGGTGATCGACCTCTGCATCGAGTGCGGCTTCTGCGAGCCGGCCTGCCCGAGCGCGCAACTGACGCTCTCGCCGCGCCAGCGCATCGTCGTGCGCCGCGAGATGCAGCGGCTCAGCGAAACGCACGAGGACGACGCGCGGCTCAAGGACATTTACGACGGCTACGCCTATGCCGGGCTCGACACCTGCGCTGCCGGCAATGTCTGTGCCGGCCGCTGCCCGGTCGGCATCGAGACCGGCACCATGGTCCTGGGCGAGCGCGCCCGCCGGCGGAGCGACGAAGACCGCGCCAAGGCGCACCGCTTCGCCGACCATACGGTCGAGATCGAGCGCGCGCTGAACCTGGGCGTCGGCGCGCAGGCGCTCAGCCGCACCATCATCGGCAGCGCGGCGACCGACGCCATTGCCGGCGCCATGCGCAAGGTGGCGAAGACCCCGCGCGTCAGCCGCACCCTGCGGCCGGGTCCCGGTGCGCCGGCGCCGCGGCAGGCGAAGACCGCCAGCCCCGGCAATCGCGTCGTGTACTTCCCGGCCTGCCCGACGCGTATGTTCGGCACCAACCGCACACCCTACGACCTCAAGCCCGCGCCCGAGGCGATGGTGGCGCTGCTGACCCGCGCCGGCTTCGACGTCGTCGTGCCCGACAATCTCGGCGGCCAATGCTGCGGCCAGCCTTTTCTCAGCAAGGGCTTCCCCGAAGAGGCGGCGCGCGTCGGCGCCCGGCTGGTCGACCGGCTCGCGCCGCTCGGCGCGCGCGTTTTGACCGACGCCTCGACCTGCGCCAAGCATTTGAAGGAGCACCAGCCCCAGGTGGCGGTGGCCGACAGCGCCGAGTTCCTGCTGGCCGAGGTGCTGCCCAAGGTCACTGTGGTCCGTCCGCTGCCGTCCATCGCCGTGCACCAGAACTGCTCGGCCCAGCGGCTCAACGAGCAGGCCGCCATCCTGGCCGTCGCCAAGGCCTGTGCCATTGCGGTCGCGCCGCTCGAGACGGTGAGCTGCTGCGGCTATGCCGGCGACAAGGGTCTGTTCGTGCCCGAGCTCAATCAATGGGCCACGCGCTTTGTCAAGAACGATATTCCAGCCGGCTGCGAGCTCGGCGTGTCGACCGTCTCGACCTGTGCCACGGGCCTCAGCGAACGCGCCGGTATCCCCTTCGTGTCGCTGGCAAGTTTGCTGGAATACGTTACAAGGCCGGATGGCCCAGACCGCGCTGCCTGAACCGGAAGACCGCGCCGACCCGTTCTGCCCGTATTTCGGGGTGTGCGGCGGCTGCACGCTGCAGCATTTCGGCCCCGCCGCCTACACCGCGCTCAAGACCGGGCAGGTCGAGAGCGCGCTGCGCAACGCGCATGTCACGGCCACGCTGGCGCCGCTGCTCCAAGCCCATGGCGACGGGCGCCGTCGCGCCACGCTGCACGCGCGGGGCACCGCCGTCGGCTACATGCAGGCCCGCAGCCACGAGCTGCTCGACATCACCCATTGCCCCATCCTCGTGCCGGCGCTCGAGCAGCGCGCCGTGACCCTGACCCATCCGATCGCCGCCACCGTCGGCGATTGCGACGTCGCCTATACCGCGACCGACACCGGGCTCGACGTCGCCATCAAGACCGAGCGCAAGTTGAAGGCCGAGCGCCTGACCCTGCTGGCGCAGCGCTCGGGCCTTGCCCGCATGTCCTTGAACGGCGAGATCGTCATGGCGACGCGCCCGCCGACGGTGAAGATGGGGAGAGCCACGGTCGAGCTGCCGATTGCAAGCTTCCTCCAGGCGACGGCGATGGCCGAGGCAACGCTGGCCAGGCTCGTCCTCGATGGCGTCGGCAGCGCCAGATCCGTCGCCGACCTGTTCTGCGGCCTCGGCCCGTTCACGCTGCGCCTCGCCGAGCGCGCAAAAATCTTCGCCGCCGATGCCGACAAGCCCGCGATCCTGGCGCTGCTCAAGGCGGTACGGCACACTCAGGGGCTGAAGCCGGTGACCGCCGTCACCCGCGACCTGTTCCGCGAGCCGCTGGTGCCGGTGGAGCTCAACGGCTACGACGCCGTGGTGTTCGATCCGCCGCGCGCCGGCGCCGAGGCGCAGGCCAGGGAGCTGGCCCGGTCGAAGGTGAAGACCGTGGTCGCCGTCTCCTGCGAGCCGCGCACCTTCGCGCACGACGCCGCGATCCTCGTCGCCGGCGGCTACCGGCTCGACACCGTGACCCCGGTCGATCAGTTCGCCTGGTCGACGCATGTCGAGGTCGTCGGGGTGTTCCGGCGGTGAAGAGGACGGGTACGATTTCTCCCCTGGCCACCTCCCCCCTTGCGGGGGAGGACGGGAGGGGGGTCGGGCAGCCCGGTCGCTCGATGGGAGGCGCCGAGTGCGCCCCGGCCCCCGCCCCAACCCTCCCCGCGAGGGGGAGGGTGCCGGCCGGTGGATGTGGCGGGCCATGCTGAAACCCTCCACCGCCCACCTCGCCCTCGGCGAGGCCTTCTACGATCGCGTCGCGCCGGCGACGTTTCCCGAGCTGACGCTGCGCTACCGCAACCAGCGCGCCGCGGCGAGCGTCGGCCTCGACACCCTCAGCGACGAACAGTGGCTCGACCATTTCGGCCGCTTCGTGCCGATCCCCGGCTCGCTCGAGGCACCGCTGGCGCTGCGCTATCACGGCCACCAGTTCCAGGCCTACAATCCCGATCTCGGCGACGGCCGCGGCTTCCTCTTCGCGCAGCTCGAGGACGAGCATGGCCGGCTGCTCGACCTCGGCACCAAGGGCAGCGGCCGCACGCCGTGGTCGCGCATGGGCGACGGCCGGCTGACCCTCAAGGGCGGCGTGCGCGAGGTGCTGGCGACCGCCATGCTCGAAGCGCTCGGCGTCGACACCTCCAAGAGCCTCAGCCTCATCGAGACCGGCGAGGAGCTCGAGCGGCACGACGAGCCCTCGCCCACCCGCGGCAGCGTGCTGGTGCGGCTGAACCACAGCCATGTGCGCATCGGCACCTTCCAGCGCCTGAGCTATCTCGGCGACACCGACAATCTCGGCCGGCTGCTCGACTACGCGCTCGCCACTTACCTGCCCGGTACGGCGCCACCGGGCGACAATGCCCGGGCGGAAAAGTTCATGGCCGAAGTGGCGCGCCGCGTCGCCGTCACCGGCGCCGACTGGATCGCCGCCGGGTTCGTCCACGGTGTGCTCAACTCCGACAACATCAACATCACCGGCGAGAGTTTCGACTACGGGCCGTGGCGCTTCGTGCCGGCCTACGATCCGGCCTTCACCGCCGCCTACTTCGACGAGCACGGCCTTTATGCCTTCGGCCGCCAGCCCGATGCGCTGGCCTGGAACCTGACGCGCCTCGCCGAAGTGCTGCTGCCGCTCGGCGAGCACGCCGGCATCGAGGCGGCGCTCAACAGCTTCTGGCCGGCCTTCCAGCGCGCCACCTGGAACGCCGCTTTACGCCGGCTTGCGCTGCTCTCGCGCGGCGACGAGCAGGACTCCGAGCTGGTGGTGAAGATTTTCGCCTTCCTCAGCCAATCGAAGATCGGCTACGAGCAGTTCTGGTTCGACTGGCGCGGCGGCATGGCGAGCGCCCCACGCGCTTCGGCGAGCCCCGCTGCCGCGGCCTACGAGACCGGGGCTTTCGCGCCGGTGCGCGAGGCGCTTCTGGCCTACCACACCGCGCCCTGGGTCAACCTCGAGCATCCCTATTTCGAGCGCGCCACGCCACGCACCATGCTGATCGACGAGATGGAGGCGGTGTGGACGCCCATCGCCGACGCCGACGACTGGAGCGCATTCCATGCCGCGCTGGGCGAGATCGAGCAGATGCGGCAGGCCTATGCGGGCGATCCGAAATCCTCGGCCCGCCCCGGCACCAGCTCGTAGAACCGCCTGAGCCGCGGATGCACCGCCGCGGCGAGCGCCACGCAGCGCTCGAACGGCACCAACCCCTTGAGCCAGGCGGTATGGGCCGCGCGCAGCTCGACGAAGGCCGGGCTCTGCGCCAGCGCCGCGTCGCCCACCAGGATATGGATCGGCAGCCGCTGGCTCTTGCCCTTGAGCTGCACGCTGCCCGCCTCGAGCCAGGCAAGCCCGGGCACCGCGTTGCGCGTCGTCTCGGCCGCGACGATGTCGAAGCCGATGATCTTGCTCTCGCCTTCGACCCGCGAGGCGACATTGACGCTGTCGCCGATCGCCGAATAGTCGAAGCGGCTCTCGAGCCCCATATTGCCCACCAGCGCCTCGCCGGTGGAGAGTCCCATGCCGATGGCGATGCCGGAAAGCCGGCCGTCCTGGTTGAGATTGTCGAGCGTAGCGCGCATCGCGAGCGCCGCCTCGCAGGCCCGGCGCGCGTGGTCGGCGACATCGATCGGCGCGTTCCAGAACGCCATGATGGAATCGCCGATGAACTTGTCGATGGTGCCCGAGCGGCTGACGATCTCCTGCCCCAGCGCGCCGAACAGCCGGTTGAGCATGCCCAGCGTCTCCTCCGGCGCATGCGCTTCGGTGAAGCTGGTGAAGCCGCGCATGTCGGCAAACATCACGGTGATCTCGCGCGCCTCGCCGCCGAGCTTCAGCGTCGCGGCGCTTTTTTCGATGCGGCTCAACAGCTCCGGCGCCACGTAGTAGCCGAAGGCGCGGCGGAGCTGCCGGCGGTCGCGCTCGGTCAGCGCGAACTGGAAGTAGACCATGACTCCATAGACGATGAGTGCCCCGACCGCCGGGAACGTCGCATCGAGCTGCCAGCCCTTGTAGGCAAAGCCGGCAAAGGCCGCGCCGACCATCGCCGCGATCAGCAGGACGGCGAGGATCAGGCCGGCGATCGGCCCGAGCCGCAGCACCACCAGCACCAGCAGCACCGCGGCGACGATGAACACGAGGATCTCGAGCCCCTGCACCCAGTCGGCGCGAGTCAGGAATTTCTGCGCGGCGATCTGGTCGATCACCTCGGCGTGGATGCGCACGCCGGCCAGGTTCGGCACCAGCGGCGTCGAGTGGATGTCGAGCAGGCCTGCCGCCGACGTGCCGATGAGCACGATGCGGCCGGCGATCTGGCCGCGGAGGTCGGCGTAGCCGTCGCCGAGCAGCGCCGCGGCCGAGATGATCTCCCGCGGGTCGGGCAGCTTGTCGTAGAGCACGAGGCTGCCGTCGGGCGTCGTCGGCACGCTGAGCCCGCCGATCCTGAGGCTCTCGAGCGTGCCGTCGCCGCGGGTATCGCCGAGCGCGACGATGGTCTTTTCCCCAAGCGCCAGCCGCAGCGCTTCGATCGACAGGCCCGGATAAAAGCGCCCGTTCTCGGTCCACAGCAGCGGCACCTCGCGCACCACACCCGCCGAATCCCCGGCATCGAGGCTGAGGCTGCCGAGGCCCGAGGCGGCGTCCGCGAGCTGTTTCAGCGGCGCCACCGCGCCATGGATCGGCGGCAGGCTCGGCGTCGGATCGGTGCCCGAGACCGCCGTGCCCCCTTTGGGGTCGATGCCGAGCGGCGGCGCGTTCGGCGCCAGCGAGAAGCCGAGCACCGCATTGCCCTTGAACAGCGCGCCCGCAAAGGCCGTGTCGTTGTCCGGCGACATGCGGTCGGGCTCGGGGAACAGCACGTCGAAGCCGACGACCGCGGCCCCCAATTCGGTGAGTCGGTCGGTCAGCGTCGCCAGCAGCGTGCGCGGCCAGGGCCACTGCCCGTACGTCGCCAGCGACGCCTCGTCGATATCGACGACCCGCACCGGGCTTTGATCGGCCGGCCGCGGCAGCAGCCGCTGCTCGAAATCGAAGCCGATGTCGCGGATGGCGGTAACCGGCAGCGGATCGGCGAGCCTGAGCAGCGCCAGAAGCGCCACCAGCACCAGACCCGCGAGAACCGCCCATAGCCTGCGACCGAGCATGACGAAGACTAGCCGGTCTTGGCCGTCACGGCGAGCGCCGTTCTATCAGCACCCTTTGGCGCGAAGAGGACAGACAACAACGGGCTTGCCAGGCGTCGTCGGCGTGCCCGAATTCATATGCGTGTCGTACGGCGTCACCGTAAAATTCGGCGGATTGTGGAGGCAATCATACGACGGCAGGAACCAGAACGGCCTGAGCAGCGGCGCTTCATTGTTGGCGTAGCGGAACTCGACCTTGAGCCGGTCGCGCGCAGCGCCCGTGACGGTCTTGGAATTGCCCAGGATCGCCGACCGGTCATCGATCTGCCCGAGCGAGCAGAGCTGGCTCATCGCCGTCCAGGTCTTTTCCGACTTTGCCTTGAAGATCACCGTGCCCATGTAGTGCAGGATGCGCGTCACCCCGTCACGGTCGACGAACACGTCGAACTCGGTACCGCGCACGCCGATGGTGCCGGTGGGGGTGTCGAGCTCATAGCGATTCTTGGCGCTGTTGCCGGTGGCGAAGCGGAACGTGCCGCTCAGCATGTCGACCACGAACTTGCCGGCGCTGCCGTCGTTGCGCAGCAGGTAGTCCTGCATCTTGAGCGCCGAGTTCGGCCCCACCACGAGCTTGGTGTTGTCGGCGAACAGGATCTGCACCTGCCCCTTCGGCCCGGTGATCACGTCGTCGCCGATGAAGATGTCGGAGCCGACCGTGAGCGTCCGCGTCGTGCCGTCGAGATCGGCGCTGGCCGCCGGGTTCACGCCCTTTGCCGCGCCCGCCGGATTGTCCGCGAAGGCCAGCATCGGGTTGCAGAGCGCGATCATCGCCGCCAGGGCGAACCGCATTAAAACACTCAGGACGGTCTTGCTCATCGTCGCGACCCCAATGCTCACTGCTGGCGCCGATCCTAGCACAAATGGCGCCGAACGTCGCGGTCATCATATGACGTGCACGCGGCGCGCCTGCCATGGACCGGCTGACCTGAACGCTCGCTGAACGATGCCGTTCTAGAAGCGATCCGGCGCAATCTTCGGCGCTTGCGTGGTCCGGGCGTTGCTGCAATCCTGCCCGGTGACAGCGGCAGGGCGCGTCGGCGCCATGTGGTCGAACCTTCGGGGCCGGAGACGAGGATGGTCGCGGTTTTCTTCGCCCTGCTGATCGGGCTCGAAATCAAGCACTATATCGGCGACTATTTCCTGCAGCCCGGCTGGATGCTTGGGGGCAAGGGCGACGTGCGCCGGCCCGGCGGCTACGCCCATGCCGCCATCCACGCCGCATTGAGCTTTGTCGTGCTGGTGCTCTGCGGCACCCCGCTCTGGCTGGCGGCGGCGCTGTTCGTTGCCGAGTTCATCGTGCACTACGGCCTCGACTACGCCAAGATCCACTACTCGATGGGCGTGCATGTCGACAAGGAGCCGCGCCGCTTCTGGGCGCTGCACGGCATCGACCAGTTGACCCATCAACTGACCTACGCCGCCATGATCTGGATCGTGCTGAGGGTCAGGGGGTTGGCTTAGGACCGCGCAGCGGCCTCTGGGACTGCGGGATTTTTTGCGGCGCGCTCGACGCCGCGGAGCCCTACTTCTTCTTTTTCGCCTTCACGTCGTCGGGGGACTGCACGAGCTGCGCCAGGATCTTGTCGACGATGTCGAGGTCCTCGCGCCGGCCGGCCGCCTGCTGCTGCAGATCGACGAGGTATGACGTCGTGTAGTAGAGCCGCCGCGCCAGGAGCGCCGCCAGCTCGAGCGCGATTTCGGCCTGGCTGCCCAGGAACCCGATCGGATCGTCGATCACATAGGCCTTGACCGTCGACAGCGCCTTGACCGTGGCCGAATACGGCATGTCGAGCAGCACGCTCATTTCGCCGAACAGCGAACCGGGCTCGTCGACATAGCTGACCTGCGTGCCCTTGCGCAGCACCTCGACCTGCCCCTCGATCAAGACGAACAGCTTGTGGTCCTGGCTGCCTTCGGTGAGCAGCACCGAGCCGGCCTTGAAGGTCTCGGCCTTGCGGCCCTTGCAGTACTCGAGAATGTCCGGCATCCGCGCAGCTCCCCGGGGGCAAAGCCCTATGCGGCGGAAATACTTGAAACCCCCGAGACACGCAATGCAGGGCGCAACACCGCCGGCAGATGCGCTCCGGGATCGTCGGCGTCGCGACCCTGCGGGCGGCGAAGATCGACCTTGATGCGGGCGCCGCAACTGCAGGTGAGCCGGATGGCGCTGAACATCGGCACCGTTTCGCCCTGCACCATGGTCCAGAAATCGGCAATGACGACCCGTGCGCAGCGCGCACAGCACAGATCATGCATAGGCAGGCTCCCCCGGCGAGTGTCCTCGTCAAAAACCACGATTCGGGGCAGCCGTTCCGGGCACGTAGGTCGAGATCACCGCTCGGTCCGCGGCTGGTTAACGGGGCTTAACCATCGCCGTTGCAACTGGCCCGAATGCATCGGCCCGCCACCACGGGGGCAGCGGGCCGGCGCGAAACAGAGGGAAAACGCTCAGTGATTGTCGCGCGGGATTCCGGCGGTCTGCGCGATGCGCTGGTAGTTGACGGCCGGCTTCAGCACGGCGCCCTCGCCGAGCTGGTCGACCAGCCCGCGCTGGATTTCCTGCCACGGCGTCTGGTGCGGCGGATATTTGTAGCCGCCTTCGGCATGGAGCTTGGCCCGGCGGGCTTCGATTTCCTCGTCCGAGATCAGGATGTCGGCCGACCCCCGGTTGAGGTCGATCCGCACCCGGTCGCCGGTGCGCAGGATCGCGAGGTTGCCGCCCGCCGCCGCCTCCGGCGAGGCGTTGAGGATCGAGGGCGAGCCCGACGTGCCGGACTGCCGGCCGTCGCCGATGCAGGGCAGCGAGGTGATGCCGCGCTTCAGCAGGTAGTCGGGCGAACGCATGTTCACCACTTCCGCCGACCCCGGATAGCCGATCGGCCCGGCGCCGCGCATGAACAGCACCGTGTGCTCGTCGATCTCGAGCGCCGGATCGTCGATGCGGTGGTGGTAGTCCTCCGGCCCGTCGAACACCACCGCCTTGCCTTCGAAGGCGTTGGGGTTCTTGGGATCGCTGAGGTAGCGGTCGCGGAACTCCTTGGAGATCACGCTGGTCTTCATCACCGCGTTGTCGAACAGGTTGCCCTTGAGCACGATGAAGCCGGCGTCGGTCTTGAGCGGGTTGTCGAAATGCCGGATGACCTTGTCGTCCTGGATCACCGTCTTGCGGCAGTTCTCGCCGATGCTCTTGCCGTTGACCGTCGGCGCATTCTCGCGGATCAGGCCCTGCGTCATCAGCTCGTTGACCACGGCCGGCACGCCGCCGGCGTGGTAATAGTCCTCGCCCAGATATTCGCCGGCCGGCTGCAGGTTCACCAGCAGCGGCACCTTGTGGCCGTAGGTTTCGAAATCCTCGACCGTGAGCTCGACCCCGATATGCTTGGCGATGGCCACGATGTGGATCGGCGCGTTGGTCGAGCCGCCGATCGCCGAGTTGACGACGATGGCGTTGACGAAATTGTCCTTGGTCAGGATGTCGGAGGGTTTCAGGTCCTCCTTGACCATGTCGACGATCCTCAGGCCGGTGCGGTACGACATCTCCTGCCGGTCGCGATAGGGCGCCGGGATGGCGGCCGAGCCGGGCAATTGCATGCCGAGCGCCTCGGCCAGCGAGTTCATCGTCGTCGCCGTGCCCATGGTGTTGCAATAGCCGGTCGAGGGCGCCGACGAGGCGACGAGGTCGACGAATTGCGGATAATCGATCTCGCCCTTCGCCATCAGCTCGCGCGCCTTCCACACGATCGTGCCGGACCCGGTCCGCTCGCCGCGGAACCAGCCGTTGAGCATCGGCCCGACCGAGAGCGCGATCGCCGGGATGTTGACGGTCGCGGCGCCCATCAGCATGGCGGGGGTGGTCTTGTCGCAGCCGATGGTCAGCACCACGCCGTCGAGCGGGTAGCCGTAGAGCACCTCGACGAGGCTGAGATAGGCGAGGTTGCGGTCGAGCCCCGCGGTCGGGCGCTTGCCGGTTTCCTGGATCGGGTGCACCGGAAATTCGATCGGAATGCCGCCGGCGTCGCGAATGCCGTCGCGGACGCGCTTGGCGAGCTCGATATGGTGGCGATTGCAGGGGCTGAGGTCCGACCCGGTCTGGGCAATTCCGATGATCGGCTTGCCCGACTGCAGCTCCTCGCGGGAAATGCCGAAATTGAGGTAGCGCTCGAGATAGAGCGCCGTCATGTCCGGATTGTCGGGATTGTCGAACCAGGCGCGTGACCGGAGCTTCCTGTCAGATACGCCGTTGCCGTTCGTGGTCATCGTTCGCCTCGAAATAAAATCTCGGCAAACCACATAGCGCATCGTTGCGACAATTGAGAGAGCTATTCCGACGCACCTGGTCCGGTTTTTTGCGTCAGGCCCGCGCCGTGCTCTCCCGCACCTTCAGTTCCACCGGAACCTGTATGACACGCTGGACCGAACTGTCGCCGCCGAGGCGGCTCAGGATCATCCCCCCGGCGAGCTTGCCGACCTCGTAGTCGGAAATGTGCACGGTCGTGATCGAAGGGGACACCTTGGCCGCGAAATCGAGGTCGCCATAGCCGGCCACGGCGATCTGCCCGGGGATGTCGATGCCGTGCCGGCGCGCCGCGAGCAGCGCCCCGACCGCCAGCAGGTCGGTGCCGAAGCAGATGGCGTCGCAATCGGGCAGCCGCGCCACGATTTCGTCGAACGCCGTCATGCCGTCGGCAAAGCTCTGGGCGCCGTCGCGCGGAATGATCACGGCCGGCTTGAGCCCCGCTTCGGCGAGCCCGGCGGTAAAGCCCTTGAGCCGCTGGCCATCCTTCTCCCGGGCGTAGCCGGCAAAGGCGATACGACGGAACCTCTGCTCGACGAAGTGCCGGCCCATCATTTGTCCGCCGGCAAAGCCCGACGAACTGACCAGCATGTCGACCGGCTCGGCCGCGCCGCCCCACATCTCGACCACCGGCACGTTGAGCGCCCGGAGCGCCGCGCGGGTCTCCTCGCGGCGGACGATGCCGGTGAACATCAATCCGGCCGGGCGGAACGGCAGCAGCGTTTCGACCACGCCGGGCTCGAGCTCGTCCGAATAGCCGGTCTGCGCGAACATCAGCCGGAAGCGGCTGCCCTCGAAGGCATCGAGCGCACCCTGCATGGCGTTGGCGTAATGCGGATTCTTGAGATTGGCGACGAACACCGTGACGATCGACGACCGCCCGGACCTCAGGCTCGATGCAATCGAATTGACCACATAGCCGGTCTTGGCAACCGCGTCGGCGACCCGCTGGCGCGTCTCCGGCTTGACCAGGTCGGGCGTACGCAGGGCCCGCGAGACCGTAATGGGCGAAACGCCCGCCTCGCGTGCAACATCTTCGACACGAACCGCCCGGTCCGCGCCCTTGAGGCTAATAGAGTCGTGCACAAAAAACCCCGAAATATGAAGCAGCGTTATCATATGGCGAGACCGCCGAATAGCTGCGGAACCATGAGCAAGAGCAGCATTCCGCCTCGATGGGCTTGCCGGAGGCGCATTGACCGCGGCGCAAGGAACCCGCTCACACCCGGCAGGACGAGCACCGGCTGAACCGGGAAACGAGGGCGGCGGGGGATGGCGCCGGGCGCGTAGCCGTGTGGGCCAGATCGGACAGGAGAAGCTTGCCGGCAGATCGCCGACCGGGAAGCCAGACCTGTCCTTTGTCCCGCAACTAAAAGGCAGCGCGGCAGCCGGACGGAAGCATGCGCCCGTCTGCACGAATCTTCAGGCGTCCTGCTTGACCGTCTTGAG
>Ga0207667_10008254_pt1 | contig 12394 bp, 5 predicted proteins | sample KBSCornC52_FD_184301 | JGI IMG/M metagenome (GOLD analysis project Ga0207667, IMG submission 184301) | Corn rhizosphere microbial communities from Kellogg Biological Station, Michigan, USA - KBS Corn C5-2 (SPAdes) (version 2) | ecosystem: Host-associated > Plants > Roots > Rhizosphere > Soil ...
CGCGCCGGCGCTCCGGTCCGGTCAACATCACCAAGCACCAGGGGCTGAACCGCTTCACGTGGGATCTTTCCTATCCCGGTCCGCGTCAGAGTGCTTCGCGTCCCGCGGGCGGCGGCGGCCCCACGGCTGTGCCGGGTGCGTACAGGGTCCGTCTCACCGTCGCCGCATCGGGGAGCGACGCAGCGTGGACGGAGACGCAGCCTCTCGTCGTGAAACCGGATCCGCGCATCACGCGTGACGGCGTGACCGTCGCCGACATGCAACAGCAGTTCGATCACAACATGCGCGTACGCGACCTGGTAACTGACGTCAATCTTGCGGTCGCGCGTATTCGCGAAGCGCGTACGAGACTCAAGGGCGCGACCGGTGCCGCGGCCGACACGCTGCAACGTCTGAACGCCATCGCGGCCAGGCTCGAAACGCCGCCGATCCGTTACAGCAAGCCGGAGCTGCAGGGCAACATCACCTACCTGTACGGCATGACCAACGGCGCCGATCAGAAGATCGGGCGCGACGCGGTCGAGCGGTACCGCGCGCTGCGTTCTGCGCTCGATGTCCAGCTCGCTGACCTCAACAGACTGCTCGGTCCCGCACGGGCCGGAGGTGCCGACCGGTAGCCTTTCATTAAATCTTTATATAATCTTGCCCTTTGGTGGTACCCTGGTGAAGTTTGAGCGCTGAGTCCCGCCGGTCGCAAAAAGCAGGGAGAAATACATTTGTTTCTCCCTGCTCCCGCATCCGGACCCGAACCAGCCATAGCCAGGAGCAGGTCCATGAAGTTGTATCGCAGAGCGTGGTATTCCGGCCTCGCGATGTCGGTGTTCGCCGCACTTGCTCCCGGGTCGGCCCGCGCGCAGGGGGCCACCAACCCCACCTCGCGCATCACGGGCATCGTCACTGATTCCGTAGGAAATCACCCCGTCGCCGGAGTCCAGGTGACGGTGACTGGTGGACGCCTGGGGGCGATAACCGATGCCGAAGGCCGCTACACCATCAACGGTGTGGCACCCGGAACGCACACGATCGACGCGCGTCGCCTCGGGTTCAAGCCACTCACGCGGCCAGGCATCGTCGTGAACGAGGGCGCCGCCACAACGCTGAATCTCAAGATCGTATCAGTGCCGCTCATGCTCGAAGCGGTCGTGAGCACTGGCGTCGTCGATCCGACCAGCGGTACACGTGTTCCTTTCACGGTCGGACGAGTGGACGCGGAGAACGCGCCTGTACCGTCGGCAAACGCGGTCGAAACGATTCAGGGCAAGATCGCCGGCGTGACGGTGGTGCCGAGTGGCCAGCCTGGGACGGGTACGAACATCGTTCTGCGTTCGCCGACGAGCATCAACAAGTCCAATTCACCGCTCATCGTGGTGGACGGCGTGATCCTCAGCCAGGCATTCGACGGATCGACCGCAGATCTCGAGTCGCTCGACATCGAGAGCGTGGAAGTCGTCAAGGGCGCCGCAGCGGCGTCGTTGTACGGCTCGCGCGCATCCTCGGGCGTGATCCAGATTCGCACCAAGCGTGGCGCGAGCCTGCCGGAAGGACCGACACACATCACGGTGCGCTCCGAGATTGGAACGAGCTCGATCGCAAACAAGAAGCACTGGGCCAAGTACAACTACTACATGGTCGATTCTGCGGCGACGACGTATCTCAACGCCGCGGGCGCACCCGTGACTCGCGCAACGCGCGTCCCGAAGCCCATCTTCTCGAGATTCCAGGACAGCCGCTATCCGGATCCCACGTACGACCAGATCCAGCGCTTCTTCGATCCGGGTCAGACGTACAAGAACTCCGTGACGATGGCGCAGAACGGCGGTCGCACGAACTGGCTGCTGTCGCTCGTGAATTCAAATCAGGACGGCGTTGTGCTGAACGCAGGCACATTCGGCCAGAACGACGTGAGATTGAACCTGGATCACCAGCTTCGTGACGATTGGCGCATATCGTTCAGTGGATTCGGAAGCAGATCCAAGCGCCGCGATCTCAACGGCAACACGTTCTTCCAGCTCATCAATCAGGCGCCGGACGTGAATCTGCTTCAACCGGATCCGGACGGAACGCCGTACATCTTCCAGCCCGATCCCGAGGGACGCGAGCCGAACCCGCTGTACGTGCTCGCAACGCAATTCAGGGAGCGCAAGAGCGCGCGCACACTCGGAAGTCTCGCGAGCCACTACGGCCCGCTCTCATGGCTGAGCTTCGACGCCGACGTCAGCTACGATAGATCTGACCGCAACCTGTCCTACTTCCTCGATCAAGGTCTCAAGTCACCGACGTTCGGATCGGCCGGCGACCCGGGTCAGATTACACAGACGCAAGGCACAACCGACGCACTCAATGCATCGGCCAGCGCGAACCTGCTCGGCCACTACAAGGCGTTGACACTGCGCAGCACGCTGCGCGCGCTGATCGAACGTGAAGACAATTCGGTTGTCGTTGCAAATGGAACCAACTTCGCGGCACCAGGTGTTCGCAGCCTGAACAACGCGCAGAACCGTTTTGTTTCGTCCACGCTCGAGAGTGTGCGCTCCACGGGATACTTCGGGACGCTCGGCGCCAACTACGGCGATCGTTACATCTTCGACGGTCTCATCCGTCACGATGGTAGCTCGCTGTTCGGTCCCGACGAGCGGTGGCACAAGTACTACCGCTGGAGCGGCGCGTGGCGCATGGCGTCGGAGTCGTGGTGGCCGTTCAAGGGATTGATCAACGAATTCAAGCCGCGCATATCGCGCGGAACGGCCGGAGGCCGCCCCAGCTTTGCCGACCAGTTCGAGACGTTCGACTTCACCACAGGCGGTGGTCTCGTGAAGAACACACTTGGCAACAAGGCGCTCAAGCCCGAGCTGTCGACGGAGACAGAGTTCGGTCTCGACATGATCATGAAGGATCGATATTCGGTGCAGTTGTCGTACGCGAAGAACAAGGTTACCGACCAGCTGATTCAGATCCCGCTGCCGGGTTTCTACGGCTACACGACTCAATGGCAGAACGCCGGAACTGTGGAAGGAAACACTGTAGAAGCAACGTTCCAGGCCCAGATCCTTCGCGGGCCGAAGCTCACGTGGCAGCTCGGGCTCGTCGCCGATCGCTCGCGTAACCGGATCACCGAGTTCGATCGCTCCTGCTTCACGACTAACACGATTGCGTACCGCTGCGCCGGATCGACGCTTGGCTCGATGTACGGTTTTGCCTTCCTCAAGCAGGCAGCAGGACTTCCAACCGGCGCGCAGGCAAGAGCGGCGGAGTTCCAGGCCAACGATGACGGCCTGCTCGTCTGGGTTGGTCCCGGCAACACGTACAAGGAAGGCGAGACAAAGAAGCTCTGGGGAACGAGCACGACGATCGGCACCAGCAATTACGGATGGGGAATGCCGATCCTGCAGCAGGACGCCAACGGCAACACCGCGGTCCGGAAGATCGGCGACGGCACACCGCGCTTCCACTACGGAATCTCGAACAACGTCGGCTGGCACGATCTGACGTTCTACACGCTTCTGGACGTCAACGTGGGCGGCAACGCGTACAACCAGACGAATCAGCGCATGTACCAGTACGGTCGTAGCAGCGACGTCGATCAGGCAGGGAAGCCTCAGGAAGACAAGAAGATCGTGGACTACTACGTGAATCTGTATTCCGCCAACAACCCGGTCGATTACTTCGTCGAGAACGCCGGATTCGTGAAGCTGCGCGAGATCTCGATGCGCTATCAGCTCCCGCGGAGCTTCTCGGGAGCGTTATCCAAGGTCGGCGCTTCGGGCGCATCGCTGTCGCTCATCGGCCGCAACGTGCTCACATGGACCAAGTACAAGGGCTACGATCCCGAGGTTGGTACTCCGAACGTGCGCCTCGACAGCTTCGATTATCCGCGCTACAGAACATTCACCACCAGTGTCGAGATCAACTTCTGATGGCGACCCGGAGATACCACATGAGAAAACTCATTCCAGCGTTCGCGCTGTTGATTGCAGGATGTCAGGACCTCGCGGTCACCGATCCAAATGCGCCGGACCGCGCCCGTGCGACCAAGGCTCCGGTATCCGCGGAGACGTTCGTCGCGAGCTCGTTCCGCACCTGGTGGCCTGTCGCTGGCCACGGGAACTATCCATCGTGGGCATTTTCCACAGTTGCCCACGATGTCACATCGGGATTCGCCGACTTCGGCCAGCTCGAGATCTCGACAGAGCCGCGCTCGGCGTGGAACAACAGCCCTGTCAACACGCAGAATAGCGTCAATCAGCGGCCGTGGTACGATCTGTACAGTACGATCTCGACTGTCAACGACGCGCTCATCGCGATCGATGCTGGCCTGGTAATCGGTGACGCGGCGCGCACTACGCGCACCCGCGCCGTCGGCAAGTTCATGCAGGGAGTGTCGCACGGATATCTCGGCCTCTATTTCGACTCGGCATTCGTCGCCACCGAGAAGCTCGCGCTGGATACGATCACGACCCCGCAATTTCAGCCGTATCCCGCGGTGATCAAGGCGGCGATCGGCCAGCTCGATAGCGCGATCGCGATTTCCAAAACCGCCAACTTCACCTTGCCGGGTGATTCGTGGATGTTCGCAGCGATGGATCAGAATGGTTTTGCACGGCTGGCGAATTCGTTCGCAGCTCGATTGCTCGCATACTCGCCGCGCACGAGCACGGAGCGCGCTGCGGTGGACTGGAATGAGGTGATCCGCAGAATCGACGCGGGCATCACGACAGACTTTGCGCCAGTGGCGCAGCCGAACATCCTTTGGGATGACTGGCAGCGTCTCGCAGCACGCGTACGGAGCGGGCCGCCGAGTGATTACGGGCGTCCGAGCTACTGGCTGCTGGGGCCGGCGGATTCGAGTGGTGGGTATCAGAACTGGATCAACACACCGTTGACGAGCCGTCAGCCATTCCAGATGCGGACGAAGGATCGTCGCATACAGGGGGCAGCAGGCCCGACGGCCACTGGCAAGTACATCGGTTACAATGCGTCGTCGATTGGAGCCGCGAGCCGCGGCACGTATCGCTACTCGTACTATTACTACATTCGAAACGGTACCGGCACGAGCTGGCAGAACGGCCCGACACCGGACATGACGCGCACCGAGATGGACTTGCTGAAAGCAGAGGCGTTGATCCGGCTCGGTCGCGCCAGCGAGGCTGTACCACTCATCAATAAAACGCGTGTCGCGAACGGACAACTCCCTCCCGTGACCGTCGATGGACCGCCAGACGAGGCTGGCTGCGTGCCGCGCAAGTTGAACGGACAGTGCGGCAGCCTGTGGGACGCACTTCGTTATGAGAAGGGAATCGAGAACTACGGCGTGAACGGAGTCATCGCATTCTTCGACGCGCGCGGATGGCAGACGTTGCCGGAGAACAGCATCGTTCAGCTGCCGGTACCCGGCGCTGAGTTGGCGACGCTGCGCCGCGCGCTGTACAGCTACGGCGGTGCGGGTAATTCCGGCAGCGCACCTGCGCCTGCACCGGAGAAGTGTCCGGTTCCGTTGGCGCGATGCCAGTAATGCTTTTCAGAGCGCGGCGATTCCTGCTGGCCGGCACGCTTGTTTCAGGCGCCGGCCTGCTATCGCCGCTCACTGCACGCGCTCAGGCGACGGCGGCGGATCAAATCGGTTCGGTGCTAGCGGACTATAAGTGGCGCAGCATCGGGCCCGGCTCGCCAGGCGGGCGCATCACCGACGTCGAGGCGCTGGATACCGATTTTCGTTTCGTGATCGCGGCCGCAGCCTCCGGCGGAGTCTGGAAGAGCACCAACGCAGGAACGACGTGGACGCCGATCTTCGACCATTACGGATCGTCGTCGATCGGCGACATCAAGATCTACCAGCCTGATCCGCGTATACTTTGGGTCGGCACCGGCGAGGCGAACAACCGCAACAGCGTTGCGTGGGGCGACGGCATCTACAAGTCGACCGACGGTGGCGAAACGTTCACCAACGTCGGCCTGCGCAACACGTTCCAGATTGCGCGCATCGTCACGCATCCCAGAAGTCCCGATACTGTTTACGTCGCGGCGATCGGAAATCTGTGGGGGTCAAGCGGCGATCGTGGCGTGTTCAAGACTACCGACGGCGGAAAGAACTGGGAGAAGCTGGGCGGCGGACTGCCGAACGATCCCAGGATCGGCGCCACCGATGTCGTCATGGATCCCAGCGATCCGAACGTTCTCTACGCAGCGTTCTATCAGCGCGAGCGTCTTCCGTGGCGCTACAACGCTGGTAGCACCGACGGCGGAATCTTCAAGACAACCGATGGCGGCAGAACGTGGACGAAGTTGGCGGCCGGATTGCCGACGGGAGAAACGGGACGCATCGGGCTCGACGTGTATCACAGGAATCCGAAGATTCTCATGGCGATCGTCGAGGCGAAGCCCGGCTCGGAGGATCTCGCAACGGCTGGTTCCGGCATCTATCGCAGCGAGGATGGCGGCGCGACGTGGCGGTACCTCAATCGCTACAACAACAGACCTTTCTATTACAGCCAGATTCGCATCAACCCGTCCGACGATCAGCTCGTGTACGTGCTCACGACCAGCTTCCAGTGGTCGACCGACGGCGGCAGGACGTTCGAGGCGGCACGTGCGCCGTTCGGACCCAACTACGATCATCACGCGATGTGGATCGATCCGGCACACAAGGATCGCTTCTATCTTGGCAAGGACAAGGGCCTGACGCTCACGCACGATAACGGATCGTCGTTCATCTTCTTCGATAATCTGCCCATCATGCAGGCGTACAAGGTTGCCGTCGACATGCGCACACCGTATGCCATCTATGCCGGCCTCCAGGACAACGGCACGGTCGGGACGATGAGCTTCACACGCGACGCACTCGGCATTCGCAACGACGCTGCATGGAAGTTGCACTGGGACGATGGCCAGTACGTAGCAGTCGACCCACGCGACTGGCGCACAGTGTATTCAGAAGGCACCCAGGCATCGTTTCGTGTTGTCGATCCGATCGGCCACACTGATACCGAGCGGCGAATCACGGAAGCGAACATCGTCAACTTCAAGAGCGTCGCTCCAGCTGTAAGGGTGGGCGATCCACTCCCGCGTCTTCGCTTCAACTGGACGTCGCCGTACATACTCTCGCCGCACAACCCCGACGTTCTGTACTACGGATCCAACTATCTGCTCAAGTCGACCGACAAGGGCGTGACGTGGAAGGCGATCAGCAAGGATCTGTCCAAACACGACCCATCGAAAAACGGAGTCGGAACTGGCGGCCTCACTCCTGACGAGACAGGTGCGGAAAGCTACGCGACGATCTTCTCCGTATCCGAATCTCCGATTGCGAAGGGAACGATATGGGCCGGCACCGACGACGGAAATGTGTGGCTGACGCAGAACGACGGCGCTAGCTGGACCCAGGTCGACGCGAACATTCCGGATGTGCCCAGGGGGACGTGGGTGAGTCGCATAGTCGCGTCGGCGACGGACGCCAACACAGCGTACGTCTCGTTCGATGGCCATCGCAGTGACAACCGCGCTCCGTGGTTGTTCAGAACGACCGACGGCGGCAAGACATGGAAGAACCTGTCTGCCGGACTCGCGCAGGATTCGCCGGTGTACGTGATCGAGGAAGATTCGAGAAATACGAATCTGCTGTTCGTGGGCACCGAGCACGGTGTGCAGATTTCTCTCGATCGCGGCAACACGTGGCGGCCGATGCAGAACGGCCTGCCCGTCGTCGCCGTCCATGACATTGTCATTCATCCGCGCGATCGTGACGTCATACTCGGCACGCACGGCCGCGGCATCTACATCCTGGACGACATCACAGCGCTCGAAGAATGGAGGCCGGCTCTGGCTACGACGGCCGCGCATCTGTTCGTTCAGCGTCCGGCCACGATATGGGTGGACGGGAGTCGCAGCGGGCAGATGGGCGAGAACACGTACACAGGTGCGAATCCTCCGTACATCGAGCCAGTCAACTATCAGATGCGTGACCGCTCGCACATCGTGAACACGCCGCTGATCACGTTCAGCCTCGGCGCCGGCGCATCGGGGACTGCGACGCTCGAGATAACGAGCCAGGATGGACGTTCGCGCACGCTGTCAGTGCCGGCCAGGCCGGGAATCACGCGTTACGCGTGGGACGGTCGGATGGAAGCACCGCCAACCGCTGCGTCAGGAGCACGTGCGCGCCGCGCGCCACCAGCCGTCATCGCTCCGGGGGTCTACAAGCTCAAGCTCACCTACGGCGGAAGCACATCCAACGGAAGTATCGTAATGCAGCCGGATCCGTTGTTGAAACGGTAAGTCGTGTGGTGAACAGGATTTGTGGTAAGTAATTCCAGGTAAACGTCATTCCCGCTGTAGGGCGCGGATGCATCCGCGCCTCGGGAATCCATGTGTCCTTCGTCATTCCCGCGGAAGCGGGAATCCATGTGTCCCTCGTCATTCCCGCGAAAGCGGGAATCCATGTGTCCCTCGTCATTCCCGCGAAAGCGGGAATCCATGTTATCGATTTCAGAGTGCGATGTCAGCACAAAGCTGGTCGGCAGCAGATGGATTCCCGCTTTCGCGGGAATGACGTTTATGGGGCGTTACTTGGGAATGACGCCCTGTTTGCCACCTCGCCGTCCGCTGCGCTCGCCGTCCAAGAACCCCTTGCGAGCCATTTAATAGAAGCGGCCCGCACCCGAGGGCGCCCAGCGCCAAATGTTTGTCGGGCGATTCCGGCCATTTACCGCGCAAAAAAAGGGCACGATGGCGCCCCTGTTCGGTCCGTGACAGGATGGGAACGGCGTAATCCGCATGGCCAGGAGGGTCTTTTGACCGCGAACGCGCCGTTCATGCCTCTAATGCGACCGTTCACCGGTTCCTGCTTGTCAATAACCGCATACTGGATACTTTATCCGTGGGAAACAGATCCGTATCAAGTTCGTACCATTTCCCAATACCAGGTCGCCAAGGAGGAAAAAGGATGGGACGTCTCGTTCGACTCACCACCGTGCTCACGAGTGCGCTGGCGCTATTGCCGAGCTGGTCACACGCTCAGGGTAGCGCTCAGGTCACCGGGCGCGTGACAGCCGTGGGCGGCGCGCCGCTACCGGGTGCCAGCGTCTTTGTCACCGGAATGAACATCGGGTCCACGACGGGGGAGGACGGGCGTTACTCGTTCACCGTCTCCGCTGACCGGATCACCGGCAGGGCCGTCACGCTTACGGCGCGACGCATCGGATACAAGATCGCAACCGCATCGATCGTTCTCACTTCGGGAACGAACACACACGACTTCACGCTCACCGCCACTACTACCGCACTCGAAGGCGTCGTCGTCACAGCGCTCGGCATTCAGCGCGACAAACGATCGCTCGGTGTGGCGCAGACCAGCGTAAACGCGAGTGAGCTCACCGCAGCGCGAGAGCCCAATATCGTCAACGCGCTAGCGGGCAAGGTGCCCGGCGTCGAGGTCACCAATGATGGTCCGCCAGGCGGATCGTCCCGAATCGTGATTCGCGGCGAGAACTCCATCACCGGCAACAACCAGCCGCTTTTCGTGGTCGATGGTATTCCGATCGACAACTCTGCCAGCACCAACAGCGGGTTTGGCGGATTCGACTTCGGCAACGCGGCTTCGGACATCAATCCTGACGACATCGAGTCGATCAGCGTTCTCGCCGGTGCCAACGCAGCCGCGCTGTACGGTGCACGCGCCGCGAACGGCGCGATCGTCATCACGACGAAGACTGGCAAGGGCACCCAGGGGATGGGCGTCAAGGTGAGCCAGAATCTCACCTTCGAGACACCGCTCCGGTTGCCCGAGTTTCAGAACGTGTACGGTCAGGGTTCCGGTGGCAATTTCGCCTACAAGGATGGCAAGGGCGGCGGAATCAGCGACAACGTCAACCGCAGCTGGGGTCCCAAGATGGACGGCCGGCCGATCGTTCAGTGGTGGAGCAACGGAGTACCCGAGCCCTGGGTGCCGGCGCCGAACAACGTTTCGGACTTCTTCAATACCGGCCGCACCTCCACGACCAACGTCGCGGTCACCGCTGCTGGCCCGCGCTCGGACGTCCGCATCAGCGCGACCAATCTGGACGTGAAGTCGATTTATCCGACCAACACGCTCCAGCGCCTCAATCTCAGCATGAACGGCGGTGCGCAGATAACGTCCAAGCTGAGCACGCGCGCGAATGTGCAGTACATCCAGGATCGGAATCAGAACCGACCACAGACGGGTTACAACGCCAACAGCGCGATCTTCAACCTCATGATCTGGGGCGGCCGCCAGCGCGACCTCCCGCACATGAAGAATTACATCAATCCTGACGGTACGCAGAACGGACCGAACCACACGACCACCAACAATCCGTACTGGGACGTGTACGCGGATCCCAATGCTGACACGCGCGATCGCGTGATCGGCTCCGGCGACGTGACGTACAAGTTCAACGACTGGTTGACTGGTATGGCCAGAACCGGAACCGACTGGCACCGCGACTGGCGCAAGCAGGAATACGCCAACGGCAACATCGGTGTCGATTACGCAGGCGGCGCGTTCTTCGAGCAGAATCTCTTCGTTCGCGAGACGAACAGCGACTTCCTGCTGACCGCGGAGAAGAAGCCGACGGGCAAGCTCGGCATGACGTTCAATTTCGGTGGTAACCGCCGCGACAATGCCAACAGCAATTACAACGACGGTACGCCGCACCTCGTAATTCCCGGCACGTTCAACATCGGGAACTCCGCAGTGACGCCGCAGGTGTCGTCGTTCGCGTCGTCTCGCCAGACCAACAGCTTGTACGGCCAGGCTCAGTTCGCGTGGGACAACTACCTGTTCCTGGATGCAACCGGCCGCAACGACTGGTCGTCCACGCTACCGCAGGGAAACAACTCGTACTTCTATCCCTCCGTGTCGGGCAGCTTCGTCTTTACCGACGCAGTGCCGGCGCTTCACATGGGCGGGTTGCTCTCATACGGAAAGCTGCGCGCAAGCTGGGCGCAGGTCGGTAACGACGCCGATCCGTACCAGCTTGCTGTGACGTATTCGCCTGGCACTCCGTTCGGATCGATCCCACGGTTCACCGTGCCGGATCAGATTCCGAATGCGAATCTCAAGCCAGAGCGTACACGCTCATGGGAGACCGGTGCAGAGCTGCGATTCCTGAACGATCGCGTTTCGTTCGATGGATCGTACTACAACAAGCTCACGAGCGATCAGATCATTCCAGCCCAGATCACCCCGACGATCGGATACACATCGGCCGTCGTCAACGCTGGATCGCTGCGTAACCACGGTATCGAAGGCCAGCTCAACGTCACACCCATCAAGCGCGGCAGCTTCCAGTGGGATGTCACCGGGAACTATGCGAGAAACCGGAGCGAGGTCGTAAGTCTGTACAAGGGACTTCAGACCGTCGTGCTCGGCACCTACTGGGGACTCAGCGTCGAGGCTCGCGCGAATCAGCCTTACGGGACCCTGTACGGGAATCCGTATCTGCGCAACGCACAGGGCCAGTTGATCACGCTCAATGGTCTTCCGCAGATCAATCCGACACAGCGTGTGCTCGGACATTATTCGCCGAACTGGATCGGTGGCCTGCAGAACAAGTTCCACTATGGCCACTGGGATTTCAGCTTCCTCTTCGACACCAAGCAGGGTGGTCAGATCTTCAGCACCACCAAGATGTTCGGCGAGGAGTCGGGCGTGCTCAAGTCTTCGCTGCTCGGCCGCGAGACGGCTGAGACGCTCGCCGATGGCGGCGGACTGATCGTCAGTGGTGTGAATGCGGACGGAAGTCCGAATACAACCAAGGTTACATCACAGGCGTATTTCAACTCCCTGTTCCAGAACCACGAAGCCAACATAGTGAGTGCGACCTTCACCAAACTGCGTGAAGTGAGACTCAACTACGAGGTGCCGCAGTCGGTGGCCGGCCGGTTCCGCGTTTCGGCGATGAACGTGGCGTTCGTTGGACGGAATCTGTGGCTGCACGCCGCGGCTCCGAACATCGATCCAGAGACTGCGTTCGACAACAGCAACGTTCAGGGAATCGAGTTCATCGGTGTCCCATCCACGAAGAGCCTCGGCTTTTCCGTCAACGTCACGCCGTGACCGCCACCCAATACTCTCAGAATGAGATGAGCATATGAGACTCTCAACAACAATCGGCGTGACGTCCGCGCTTGCTCTTGCACTACTGGCAAGCGGATGCGACAACAGCGGCCTTACCGGAATCAACAAGAATCCGAACGCGCCAGGCAGTGTAACTCCTCAGTTCCTGTTCCCGACGGCCATTACAGACGTCGTCGGGCGCGCGCGCGGAGGAAGCTTCGATCTGACGCTCACGTCGCTCTGGGCGCAGCACATCGCAATGGATCGTTTCACGGACGAGGACACGTATTCGATTCGCCCGGACAACATCAACGGATACTGGTC
>Ga0207667_10008256_pt1 | contig 12394 bp, 10 predicted proteins | sample KBSCornC52_FD_184301 | JGI IMG/M metagenome (GOLD analysis project Ga0207667, IMG submission 184301) | Corn rhizosphere microbial communities from Kellogg Biological Station, Michigan, USA - KBS Corn C5-2 (SPAdes) (version 2) | ecosystem: Host-associated > Plants > Roots > Rhizosphere > Soil ...
CGCGCGCCAGTTCGCCGATGCGCATCAGCGCGTGGCGCTGGGTGTCGTCCCAGCGGCCGCCAACGCCCAGCCGGATGCAGTGGCGGTATCGGTCGCTGGCGCTGAACAGCGTGCCGGGCGCGATGGCGATGCGCTCGGCCAGGCACGCGGTGAACAGCGCCTGCGAGTCGACCGCGCGCGGCATCTCCACCCACAGGATGTAGCCGCCGGCCGGATCGGTCACGCGCGTGCCCTTGGGGAAGCTGCCGGCGATCAGCCGCCGCGCCTCGTCCACGCGCACGCCGATCGTGTGGCGCATCTGGCGAAAGCCCGCCTCGTTGCCGGTGTGGTTCAGGAGTTCGGCCATCGCGAGCTCGACGAAGGTCGTCTGCGAGCCGCTGGTGGCCATCTTCATGCGGCGCACGGGCTCGGCCCAGCGCCCCGCCTCGACCCAGCCGACGCGCAGCCCCGGCGCGACCGTCTTGGAGAACGAGCCACACAGCATCACGTGGCCGCTGGTGTCCAGCGAGCGCACCGCCCGGCGCTTGTCCTCCTGCTCGGCCAGGTCGTTGTGCAGCACGTCCTCGATCATCGCGATGCCGCGCGCCGCCACCAGCCGCGCGAGCCGCTTGCGCTCGGCGGTCGGCAGGCTGCCGCCCATCGGGTTGGACAGGGTTGGCGACAGCAGCAGCGCCTTGACGGGCTGCGTGTCGAGCGCGAGCTCCAGCGCGTCCAGCGACAGGCCGTCGCGCGGATGCGTCGGGATCTCGAGCGCGCGCAGGTGCAGGCTCTGCAGGATCTCGAGGAAGCCGAAGTAGGTGGGCGATTCGAGCGCGACGACATCGCCCGGCTTGGTGACCGCGCGCAGGCACAGCGTGATCGACTCGAGGCAGCTGTTGGTGGCGACGATGTCGCGCGGCCGCAGCTGGCAGCCCAGGCGCAGCGCGTAGCGCGCGATCGCGCGTCGCAGCGTCTCGTTGCCGGAGCCCAGGACGTATTCGCACAGCACGGCGCGATGGCGCTGCGCCGCGCGCATCACGGTGCGGCGGATGCGCTCGACCGAGAACAGCTCGTCGCTCGGCGCCGCCGCCCCGAACGTGACGTAGCCCTCCTCGTGGGCGTAGCGCATGGCATGCGCGGCCTGGGCGTCGATGTCGACCTCGCGCGAGTCGGCCGGCGGCTGCGTCGTCTCGGGCACCGGCGGCTTGGGCGGTCGTGCGGCGACGAAGAAGCCGGAGCGCGGCCGGGTCTCGACGAGGCGCATGTCCTCCAGCGCACGGTAGGCCTGCACGGCGGTCGACAGGGACACGCCTTGCTGCGCCGCGAGATCCCGCAGGGACGGCAGGCGCTCGCCGCGCGCCAGCACGCCGCCGCGGATCGACGCCGCGAGCGTCTGGGCGATCCGCAGGTAGAGCGTGTCGGGCGAGTCCATGACCGGATTCTGTCGTCAACGCGGCGAGGCAGACCAGTACAGATGGCGGGAGTTTCGACCGTGACAGTGACGTTGCGGGCCGTTCTGTACTGCTCCAGCTGGCGGGGCTTTGTGGCTGTCTCGGGCTGGCCGGCGCTCCTAGAGTCGATGCCATGGAACACGCCCTCCCCCTGCCGCCGTCCCTGGCCCGTCACACGGCCCAGGCCCCCGACGACGTCCTGCGCCTGTCCAGCCAGGCCACGTTCGCGCGCCAGTTGCCCGCCGGCGCCTGCATCGCGGTCCAGGCCGGCTGCGTCTGGCTGACGCAGGCGGGCGACTCGAACGACTACTTCGTGTCGGCCGGCCAGTTGCACGTCGTGACGCGGCCCGGCCGCGTGGTGATCGAGAGCTTCACGCCGCAGGCGTCGATGCGCGTGCTGCTGGGCGCGCCGGCGGCGCGGCCGGGGTTTCCGTGAGCGCCCCGCAGTCGCCGCGACGAGATGTCATCCTGCGCGAAGTCGCAGGATCCACTTCGGCCGGCCAAGGCGCAACGCCAGCGTGGATCCTGCGACTTCGCGCAGGATGACCCGCGGGGGAGGCGACGCGCCAGCATGGGGAAGCCGACGCGTCGGCGTTTCATCGACAAGACGCTTCGCGCCCACGCCCCTCAATGCGGCGTCTCCATCGCCACCGTGTACTCGCCGCGCCTTGCCAGCCGATTCAGCCGCGCGCGTTCGACCAGCGCCTTCTGCGCCACGGCCACGTTCTCCTGCCTCCCGGCCCAGGCCTTCATCGCAGGATCCTGGATCGCCCGGGCGAACGAGAATGCGAGCGGCCACGGCAGCTCGTGGCCATGACGCTGGTGCATCGCGTTCAGGCGCGCCGAGGCGTCCTGCGCCGACTGGCCTCCCGACAGGAACGCGATGCCGCCGACCGCCGCCGGCACCGCGCGGCGGAACACGGCGATCGTCGCGTCGGCCACCTCGTCGACGGCCGCCTGCATGGGGCACTTCAGGCCCGGCACCACCATGTTGGGCTTGAGCACCATGCCCTCCAGCAGCACGCGCTGCGCGCGCAGGGCATCGAACACGGCGTGCAGCGTGCGCCCGGTCACCTCGGCGCAGCGCGCCAGCCCATGGTCGCCGTCCATCAGCACCTCGGGCTCGACGATGGGCACGATGTCCGCCTCCTGGCACAGCGCGGCGTAGCGCGCCAGCGCGTGCGCATTGGCCTCGATGCAGCCGCGCGACGGCGCATTCCTTGCGTCGGCGATCGTGATGACGGCACGCCACTTGGCGAAGCGCGCACCCATCCCCGCGTACTCGGCCAGGCGTTCGCGCAGGCCGTCCAGGCCCTCGGTGACAAGCTCGCCGTCGTGCAGCGCCAGCAGCCTGGTGCCGCCGTCGACCTTGATGCCGGGGATGATGCCCACCTTCTGCAGCGCCTGCGCGAACGGCACGTCGGCGAACGTCGTGGAGCGGATCGTCTCGTCGTACAGGATCGCGCCGGAGATGGACTCCGCGAGCCCCGGGGCCGTCACGATCATGTCGCGGTACGCGCGCCGCGTCTCGCGCGTCTGCGGGATGCCCAGCGCGGCGAAGCGCTTGTCGGCGGTGGGGTTGCTCTCGTCCATCGCCAGCAGGCCCTTGGCGTCGGCGGTCATCGCCGCGGCGGTGGCCTTCAAGGTCTGTTCGTTCATCGTCGCTGCTCCGGTTTGCGCCAGTGGCCCGCCGCGTGGACAGGCCCTGTCGCGGCGGGCGGCGCCAGCGCGACCTTGCGGCAAATCGCGCACCCGTGCCACAGGCTGTCGGCGGGCTTGCGAGCTCGTCCATTGGGCATGGCGCTTGCCGGCCCTGCCGGATCGCCCCAGTTCGCACCCGCTCGTCCGTGCGCGATGATCACGCCACCTTGAAACTTCGAAAGACGACTGTGCAACTCGGAATGATCGGACTGGGACGGATGGGCGCCAACATGGCGCGCCGGCTGATGAGCCAGGGCCACGACTGCGTGGTGCAGGATCCCGATCCGCAAGCCGTGGGCAGGATGGTCGCGGCCGGCGCCACCGGCGCGGCCAGCCTGCAGGAGATGGCCGCGAAGATGACGAGGCCGCGCGCCGTCTGGATGATGGTGCCCGCCGCCGTGGTCGACCACGTGCTCGACGACCTCGTCGCGCACCTCGAGCCGGGCGACATCATCATCGACGGCGGCAACTCCTGGTACCGCGACGACATCGACCGCGCCGTCCGGCTCAAGGACAAGGGCCTGCACTACGTGGACTGCGGCACCAGCGGCGGCATCGCCGGCCAGGATCGCGGCTACTGCCTGATGGTGGGCGCCGAGCAGGCGGTCTTCGAGCACCTGACGCCGATCTTCAGCGCGCTGGCCCCGGGGGTCGACGCCGCCCCGCGCACCATCGGCCGCAGCGGCGAGCCCACGAACGCCGAGCACGGCTTCCTGCACTGCGGCCCGAACGGCGCCGGCCACTTCGTGAAGATGGTGCACAACGGCATCGAGTACGGAATGATGGCCGCGTTCGCCGAGGGCTTCAACATCCTGCGCCATGCCAACGTCGGCAAGCAGGACCACGCCAAGGACGCCGAGACGGCGCCGATGCGCGACCCGCAGTACTACCAGTTCGACATCGACGTGCCGCAGGTGGCCGAGGTCTGGCGCCGCGGCAGCGTGGTGGGGTCCTGGCTGCTCGATCTCACCGCCAAGGCGCTGGTGGCGGACCCGCAGCTGGCCCAGTTCGGCGGGCGCGTGTCCGACTCGGGCGAAGGCCGCTGGACGATCCAGGCCGCCATCGACGAGGGCGTGCCTACCCAGGTGCTCAGCGCCGCACTCTACGACCGCTTCTCGTCACGCGGCGAGGGCACCTTTGCCAACCAGATCCTGTCCGCGATGCGCGCCGAGTTCGGCGGGCACGCGGAAAAGAAAGCATAGCCACCCTCATGACGGACGCCACGACCTCCCGCAACCAGCCACGCTCTGACGCCCTGGTCCTCTTCGGATTCACGGGCGACCTCGCGAACAAGAAGATCTTCCCCGCGCTGTACGCGATGAGCAAGCGCGGCGAGCTGGTGCCCCGGGTGGTCGGCGTCGCCGGGCGCGCGCAGTCCGACGACGAGGTGCAACAGCGGGTGCGCGACTCGATCGAGCAGCATGGTGGCGGCATCGACGATGGCCCGGCGTTCGACAAGCTGGTGCACGCGATCCGCTACGTCGGCGGCGACTACAACCAGCCCGGGACCTTCGATGCCTTGAAGAAGGCGCTGGCCGGCAGCCAGCGCCCGGCGCACTACCTCGCGGTGCCGCCGACCTTGTTCGAGACGGTCATCCAGGGCCTGGGCCGCTCGGGCCTGGCCAAGGACGCCCGGCTGATCGTGGAGAAGCCCTTCGGCCGCGACCTCGCGTCGGCCAGGGAGCTCGATGCGGTGGCGCACTCGGTGTTCCCGGAGGAGGCGATCTTCCGCATCGACCACTACCTGGGCAAGGAGGCGATCATGAACCTCCTGTACTTCCGCTTCTCGAACTCGTTCCTCGAGCCGCTGTGGTGCCGCGAGCACATCACCAGCGTGCAGATGACGATGTCGGAGAAGTTCGGCGTCGAGGAGCGCGGCGCGTTCTACGAGACGGCCGGCGCGCTGCGCGACGTCGTCGAGAACCACCTGTTCCAGATCGTCGCGCTGCTCGCGATGGAGCCGCCGAAGTCGCGCGCCTTCGCCGACCTGCAGGACGCCAAGGCCGACGTGTTCGAGGCGATGCGCGCCATCCGGCCCGAGGACATGGTGCGGGGCCAGTACGACGGCTACCGCCAGGAAAAGGACGTCGCGCCCGACTCCGACGTCGAGACCTTCGTCGCGCTGCGCCTGTTCGTCGACACGCCGCGCTGGCAGGGCGTGCCGTTCTACCTGCGCGCCGGCAAGCAGCTGCCCACCACCGCGGTGGAGGTGCAGATCCAGTTCAAGCCGCCCGCGCACGCGCTGTTCGAGGACGCCGGCGACCGCCCCAACTACCTGCGCTTCCGGCTGCAGCCGTCCTCGTCGATCGCGCTGGCGGTGCGCGTGAAGGACGTCGGCAAGGAGTTCGTCGGCACCCAGCACGAGCTTTATGCCTGCGACGACCTCGCCGGCGAGGAAGCCCCCTACGACCGCCTGCTGGGCGATGCGATGGCCGGCGACAGCTCGCTGTTCACGAGCCTGCGCGCCGTCGAGGCCGCGTGGACGGCCGTCGACGACGTGCTGGTGCACCACCCCAAAGCGATCGCGTATGCGCCGGGAACCTGGGGCCCGAAGGAGGCCGACGCGCTGATCGCCGGCGACGCCTGCTGGAAGGCACCGCAACCCGAACCGGTCTGCGGCGCCCAGCGCGGGAAGGCGGCGTGATGAGCAAGCCCGTCACCCAGCGCGCCCCCTGGAAGGCGCTGCAGGATCACTGCGCCAAGGTTTCCCGCAAGCACCTGCGTGAGCTGTTCGCCGAGGACGCTGCGCGCGGCACGCGCCTGACGCTGGAGGCCGCGGGCCTGTACCTCGACTACTCGAAGAACCGCATCACCGACAAGACGATGCGCCTGCTCGTCGAGCTCGCCCACGACTGCGGCCTGGACAAGAAGATCGCCGCGATGTTCGCTGGCGAGCGCATCAACGTCACCGAGCACCGGGCGGTGCTGCACGTGGCGCTGCGCGCCCCGCGCGGGCAGCGCATCCTGCTGGACGGCGTGGACGTGGTGCCCGGCGTGCACGAGGTGCTCGATCGCATGGCACTGTTCGCCGAGCAGGTGCGCGACGGCCGCTGGCGCGGCTTCACCGGCCAGCGCATCCGCCACGTGGTCAACATCGGCATCGGCGGCTCGGACCTGGGCCCCGTGATGGCCTTCGAGGCGCTGCGCCACTACAGCCAGCGCGACCTGGACATGCGCTTCGTCTCCAACATCGACTCCACCGACCTCGTCGAGGCCACGCGCGGGCTCGATCCGGCGCGCACGCTGTTCATCGTGGCGTCCAAGACGTTCACCACGCTGGAGACGATGACCAACGCCATCGCCGCGCGCGACGCGCTCGTCGCGCAGCTGGGCAACGAGGACGCGGTGGCCAGGCACTTCGTGGCGGTGTCCACCAACGCCGAGGGCGTCGCGAAGTTCGGCATCGCGCCGGACAACATGTTCGGCTTCGAAGACTGGGTCGGCGGCCGCTACTCGATGGATTCGGCGATCGGGTTGTCCACGATGATCGCGATCGGCGCGGACCACTTCCGCGCGATGCTGCACGGCTTCCACGCGATGGACGAGCACTTCCGCAGCGCGCCGCTCGAGCAGAACCTGCCGGTGCTGATGGGCCTGCTGTCGATCTGGAACAACGATTTCCTCGGCTTCTCGACGCAGGCGGTGCTCCCCTACGAGCAGTACCTCAAGCGCTTCCCGGCCTACCTGCAGCAGCTCACGATGGAGAGCAACGGCAAGCATGTGACGCTGCAGGGCGACGCCGTGAAGGCCGACACCTCGCCCATCGTCTGGGGCGAGCCCGGCACCAACGGCCAGCACTCGTTCTACCAGCTGCTGCACCAGGGCACCCGCATCGTTCCGTGCGACTTCATCGGCTTTTGCACCGCGCTGGCACCGATCGGCGCGCAGCACGACCTCCTGATGGCCAACCTCATCGCACAGGCCGAGGCCCTGGCGTTCGGCAAGACGGCCAGGCAGGTCGCGGAAGAAGGCGTCGCACCCGAGCTGGCGCCGCACCGCGTCTTCGAAGGCAACCGGCCCAGCAACACGATCCTGGTCGACGCGTTGACGCCCGAATCGCTGGGCCGCCTGGTGGCGCTGTACGAGCACAGCGTGTTCACGCAGGGCGCGATCTGGGACATCGATTCGTTCGACCAGTGGGGCGTGGAGCTGGGCAAGCAGCTCGCGGCCAAGGTCATCCCCGAGCTGCAGAGCGTGCACGACCCCGAGCTCTCGCACGACAGTTCCACCAACGCCCTCATCCGCCGCTACCGCGAACGCCGCGCTTCCTGAACAATCCGCACCATGGTCCAGATCATCTCCCCCCTCGCCGGGAAACCGGCTCCGCGCACGTCGCTCGTCGACATTCCCAAGCTGGTCAGCGCGTACTACAGCATCCAGCCCGATCCGTCCGAGGCCGGGCAGCGCGTCGCCTTCGGCACGTCGGGACATCGCGGCAACGCGTTCGACGGCTCGTTCAACGAGCACCACGTGCTGGCGATCACGCAGGCCATCTGCGACCACCGCGCCGCGCAAGGCATCGACGGCCCGCTGTTCATCGGCATCGACACCCACGCGCTGTCCGAGCCCGCGCTGCGCAGCGCGCTGGAGGTGCTGGCGGCCAACGGCGTGGACACCATGCTGGCGATGAACGACGAGTACACGCCCACGCCGGCCATCTCGCACGCCATCCTCACGCACAACCGCGAGCGCACGTCCAAGCTGGCCGACGGCATCGTGGTGACGCCGTCGCACAACCCGCCCGACAACGGCGGCTTCAAGTACAACCCCACCAACGGCGGCCCGGCGGCCGACGACATCACCAAGGCCGTGCAGGCCGCGGCCAACGCCTACCTCGAGAAGGGCCTGGCCGGCGTCAGGCGCATGACGTACGCCAAGGCGCTGGCCGCGCCCACGACGCACCGCCGCGACTACCTCGGGTGGTACGTGGCCGACCTGGGCAACGTCATCGACATGGCCGCGATCCGCGACGCGCGCGTGCGCCTGGGCGTCGATCCGCTGGGCGGCGCGGGCGTGCACTACTGGAACCGCATCGCCGACCAGTACCGGCTCGACCTCACCGTCGTCTCCGACGTCGTCGACCCGACCTTCGCCTTCATGAGCATGGACTGGGACGGCAAGATCCGCATGGATCCGTCGTCGCCGTACGCGATGGCGCGCCTGGTGGAGCTGAAGAGCCAGTTCGATGTCGCGTTCGCGTGCGACACCGACCACGACCGCCATGGCATCGTCACGCGCAGCGCCGGGCTGATGCAGCCCAACGCCTACCTGGCCGTGGCCATCGACTACCTGTTCCGGCATCGCCCGCAGTGGGGCGCGGGCGCCGCGATCGGCAAGACGGTGGTGTCCTCGCGCATGATCGACCTCGTCGCGCAGCGCCTGCAACGCCGCATGCTGGAGGTGCCCGTGGGCTTCAAGTGGTTCGCCGCCGGCCTGGCCGACGGCAGCCTGGGCTTCGGCGGCGAGGAGAGCGCGGGGGCCGCGTTCCTGCGCCGCGACGGCACGGCGTGGACGACCGACAAGGACGGCCTCACCGCCGCGCTGCTGGCCGCCGAGATCACCGCGGTGACGGGTCGCGACCCGGGCGCGGCGTACGAGGCCATGACCAGGGAGCTCGGCAAGCCGGTGTCCGACCGCGTCGAGGCGCCGGCCGACGCGCAGCAGAAGAAGCGCCTGTCCGCGCTGTCGCCCGAGGCGATCAGCACCAGGGAGATCGCCGGCGAGCCCATCACCGAGGTCACCGCCAAGGCGCCGGGCAACGGCGCGGCCATCGGCGGCATCCGCGTCAGCTCCCGGAGCGGCTGGTTCGCGGCGCGGCCGTCGGGCACCGAGGAGATCTACAAGATCTACGCGGAAAGCTTCGACGGCGAGGCGCACCTGAAGCGCCTGCTCGACGAGGCGCAGGCGCTGGTGGACAAGGCCATCGCGTCCTGAAGGACGCGGCGGCGCGCGGCACAATGGCGGCATCGCGTCCCGCCATTCCGGAGTGCCGTCGCCATGAAGCCCCTGCTCGCCGCCGTCCTCGCCGCTGCCGCCCTGGTCGGCGGCGCGCATGCGGTGGACGTCTACAAGTGGAAGGACAGCAAGGGCGTCGTCCACTACGGCGACCGCCCCGCCTCCGGGGCGTCGGCCGCGCGCGTGAGCGTGCGCGACGACCAGCCCGACCCGGACGACGTGGCGCGGGCGCAGCAGCGGCTGTCCGAGACGCAGGATCGCCTGCAGGACGATGTCCAGAGCGACATGCCCGTCACGCCGCGTCGCTCGTTGCCGCGGCCCAAGGCGCAGGCCGACACCGGCAGTTGCGCGTACAAGTGGCGACTGTACATGCAGTCCCAGGGCTGCTTCGACCAGCACCGCGTCGCGGGCGGCAAGGGCGTGACGCGCAGCGGGGCGAGCGTCTGCCCGCAGATCGTCCAGCCGGACTGCCCGCAACAATGAAGGCGCTGCAGGCCTTCGCCGCGGCCTGGCTGGTCGCGGCCGCCACAGGCCACGCCGCGCCCGACCCGATCGCGGCGCAGGCCGAGCCGGTGCGCCTCGCAGCCACCGCCGTCGACGACTTCGCCGACCTCGCGCCGTTCGGCCGGGCCGTGGAATCGGCTCGCGTCGTGGCGCTCGACGAGCAGACCCACGGCGGCCACGAGGAGTTCGTGCTCAAGCTGCGCCTGTTGCGCTACCTGCACGAACGCCTCGGCTTCGACGTGCTGGTGCTCGAAAGCGGCTTCTTCGACGTCGGCCTGATCGAGCAGGCGCGCCGCGACGGCGCCCGGGTGGACGACCTCGCGCCCGGCAACATCTTCTTCATGTACTCGAAGTCGGCCGAGGGGCGCGCGCTGCTGCAGTACCTGGACGCGACCCACAGCACGGCCCATCCGATCACGCTGGCCGGCATGGACAGCCAGCACACGGGCGCGCTGAGCCAGGCGCAGCTGATGCCGCGGCTGCTGTCCTTCCTCGGCGCGCACACCCCCGCCAGGGGCGCGCCGCCGCATCCGGACTGGAGCGAGGAGGATTGGAACGCGTTCGACGCGACCACCGCCGCGCTGCTGGCGTTGCGTCCCGCGCCGCCGTCGGCGCAGGCCCGGGCGGGCTTCGATCGCGTGTGCGCCGCCTTGCTGCGCGGCTTCGCCGCGATCGCCGATCCCGTGCCGTCGATCGGCAGCGCGCGCTGGTGGACGCGCGTGATCGTCGACCTGCAGGCGCAGGCGCAGCAGCTGTGGACCGCGCCGCGCGGCAATGCGCGCGACCTGGCGATGGGCGACAACGTGGCCTGGATCGCCGATCAGCTCGTCCCCGGCCAGCGCATCGCGGTATGGGGGCACGCCGTCCACCTGGTGCACGATGTGCCGAATCCCGCGGCGCCGCCGCTGGCCGGCACCGTGATGCGCCGCCATTTCGGCGCCGCGTACCACGTCGCCCACCTGACGGGCCTCGAGGGCCGCTATCTCGACTACGAGACGCTGCGCCCGCGCGACATCCCCGCCGCCGCGCCGGGCGGCCTGGAAGCGCGCCTTGCGGCGCGGCCCGGCGCCGCGCTGTACCTCGGGCCGCCGGCCGGCCCGATCGCCGACGCCCCCGCGGCCCGCACCATGGACTACCTGCCCTTCGGCCCGCTGCCCGGGCGCGGCCTGCACTGGGAGAGCACCTTCTTCATACGCCGGATCACGCCGGTGAAGATGGTGCGCTGAACCCATGGCCAGCCTGACCGTCCGTGCCATCGCGTCCGACGACCGTGCCGCCTGGGCGCCGCTCTGGGACGGCTACAACGCGTTCTACGGCCGCGCGGGCGCGACGGCGCTCGCGCCGGAGATCACGGACGTGCTGTGGCAGCGCCTGTTCGACGCGAACGAGCCGGTGTACGCGCTGGTCGCGGAAGACGACGGCCGCCTGCTGGGCCTGACCCACTTCCTGTTCCATCGCAGCACCACGCGCATCGAGCCCGTGTGCTACCTGCAGGACCTGTTCACCGCGCCGGCGGCACGCGGCCGCGGCGTGGCCCGCGCACTGATCGAAGGGGTCTACGCCCGCGCGCGCGACGCGGGTGCGAAGCGCGTCTACTGGCAGACGCGCGAGGACAACGCCACGGCGCGCGGGCTCTACGACCAGGTGGCGCGCCACCATGGGTTCGTGGTGTACGCGCATGACGCCTGAGCGGCGCCCGGAGCACGTTCAGCGGCGGCGCACGCCCGGCCAGCCCTCGGTGGGGCCCATGCCCATCGGCGACAGCGGCATGCGCTGGCTCTGCCGCAGCGGCATCTGGCCGGACAGCGGCATCTCGCGCGACTCGTCGCCATCGTCGGCGACACCCGCACGCAGGCGCGGCGGGTACTGGCAATCGAGGCCGGACGGGTCGGCCAGATCTTCCGACTCGCGCACGATCCAGTGGATGGCGGTGGTCGACCGCGAACGGTCGGCGCTCAGCGTCTTGACGATGTGGCTCAGCGCCACGGGGCGCGAGGCGTCCGTGTCGCCCAGGTCCATCGCGAGCTGGCCCGACTGGCGGCGGAACACGCCCGACGGCGGCTGCTCGGCCGCATGCGCCCACACGAAATGGCTGGGGATCATGTCGCCCGCCACCGCGACGCGGTCGGGGAACATGCCGACGTCCAGCATCAACTTGTCCAGGATCGTGCGCGTCTTGTAGAGCTGGGGCTCGCGCATGCACTGGAAATAGAAGTGGATCTCGACGCCCGCCGGCACCGGCCAGAGGGCGGCGTCGAACTTCATGCCACACCCGGAAACGACGTATGTCTTGCTCATGGTTTCCACGGCGGGTTCCTGGCCCGCGATGCCGGGCCCGACGCCCGATGATCGATTCTAGGCAGTGCCCCCCGGTCGAGCATGGGTGGAAAACAACAAGGCCGGGACATGCCTCACGGGCGGCGGAGATTTTTGTTCACCTCCGTAACGTTTCGAGCCCGGCGCCGTGATTTTCTTCCGCCCCACGCCCCGCGCCGGTCGCCCAACGACTCGAAGTGTAAGCACCGCGGGCCACCTCCCCACGTTCATGGGATGGGCCAGCCGAGCCGGATGGTGCTGGCGAAGACCCGCCAGATCGTGCTGGAGGGCGGCCAGGCAGCCGCATTCGTGGACTGGCAAGCACCCCACCGCCGGTGCATGGCCGCGCAGCGCCAAGCCGGTGTCATCCTGCGCGCAGTCGCAGACACCGTGTTCGTCAAGTGCCTTTCAATGCCAAGTCCGGGTTGAACGGTTGCCTGGATTTGAGGACGCCATAGGCGATGGCAAGCAGCTTGTGCATGCAGGCC
>Ga0207667_10008257_pt1 | contig 12393 bp, 12 predicted proteins | sample KBSCornC52_FD_184301 | JGI IMG/M metagenome (GOLD analysis project Ga0207667, IMG submission 184301) | Corn rhizosphere microbial communities from Kellogg Biological Station, Michigan, USA - KBS Corn C5-2 (SPAdes) (version 2) | ecosystem: Host-associated > Plants > Roots > Rhizosphere > Soil ...
TAGCTGTCGCAATACCAGCGGCGCAGCTCGTCATCCTTGCCCGGCGCGGCGTTGAACTGCTCGAGGATGACGCCGCCCTGATGGACCTGCTCGATCGCATTGCTGCGCCAGATCATCGGATAATAGTAGAAGTCGTTGATCATCGAGGCATCGAAGGCCTCGCTGATATGCATCCACACCGTGTCGGCGGCATCGCGATGCGCCTGGGTGAACAGCTCCGCGCTATAAGCCTCGTAGAGCGCGAGATATTGCCAGGGCCAGCCGGCCGGCAGCGGCCCGGCCTGATCTTCCGCCGCGCTGAACCGCTGGACCGCGAGCGAGCCGCGGTAGCGCAGCGCATCGCGCAGGTGAACGTTGGTGTACCAGTCGCTCATTTCCTCTTCGCGTCCGGGCAGCGCGCGCGACAGGACGACGAGAATGGATTCGATCATGCGCCCAGACCTCCGTCGACCGACAGCTCGGCGCCGTTCATGTAGCGCGCATCATCGCTGAGCAGGAAGGCGACGACGTCGGCGATGTCGGCCGGCTCGGCGACGCGGCCGAGCGGAGCCTCGGCCATCGCCTTGGCGCGGCCGCGCTCGCTCAGCATGGCGGTGTCGACCGAGCCGGGGTGAACCGAATTGACCCGGATGCCGAGCGCGCCGAACTCGACCGCGGCGACTTTGGTCATGCCGCGCACCGCCCATTTGGTGCCGCCATAACCGGCGATCGTCGGAAAGCCGCGCATGCCGCCGAGCGAGGAGATGTTGACGATCGCGCCGCCGCCGGTCCCGCGCATCGCGCGTGCGGCATGTTTCATGCCGAGCGCAGGGCCGCGTTGGTTGACGCGATACTGCCGGTCGAGCTCCTGGGCGGTGATGTCGATCAGATATTCATTCTTGATGTAGCCGGCGTTGTTGACCAGGCCGGTGAGCTTGCCGCCCCAGGCGACGACATCGGCGATGGTGTCGATCCAGCCCTGCTCGTCGCCGACATCCTGGATCGAGAAGCGCAGCCGGTCCTCGGGCGCGTTGAACCGGTTGGGGCGCGGCCGCACGTCGGTCGCCGCCACCTTCGCGCCGTCGGCCAGCAGCCGCTCGACGATCCCGCCGCCGATGCCGCCGGCGGTGCCGGTGACCAGCACCACCTGGCCTTCGAGATTGCGCGCCATGCCGCCCTTCCCACTACCCGCCAGCGGTGTGCGGCGGATGGGATGCGGTGGTCAAGCCGGGGGAGGGGTAGAATCGGCCAACGCTTGTAGGAAGCGGTCAGCGTCCTTCTCATTCGTCATTCCCGCGAAAGCGGGAATGACGACGTAAGGGCCTCAGGCGTTGACGCCGACCCGATTCCGCACCTCATCGAGATAGTCGATATGCTGCGCCAGCTCGGTGAAGCCGAGGCCCATGGTGACGATGCTGGCGGCATGCGCACCGCTGTCTTCCCAGCGTTTCAGTCCGTCGATCGTCGCATCGAGCGTGATGCCGTCGCCGCCGAACTGCTGGACCATATACTGCGCGCGGAAACCGCTCGCATCGCGCCCATTCTCGGCGAGCAATTCCTGCGTCCGTGCCCAGCCGGCGAGCGCGCTGTCGACGTCGGCGGCGAAGATGAAGCCGTCGGCGAGCCTCGCCGCGCGCGCATAGGCGGGCTCGGTGAAGCCGCCGCAATAGATTGGGATCTGCCGTCGCGGCAGCGGGTTGATGCCGCCACGGTCGACGCCGTCGAACTCGCCGTCGAAGGTCAGTGTCGGCTCGGTCCAGAGCCGGCGAAGAAAGGGGATCTGCTCGTCCAGCCGCTTGCCGCGCTGGTGGAAGTCATAGCCGAGCGCGTCGTATTCGACATAATTCCAGCCGGTGCCGACGCCGAGGTGCAGCCGCCCGCCCGAGAGCAGGTCGATCTCGGTGGTCTGCTTGGCGACCAGGATCGTCTGGCGCTGCGGCAGAATGAGAATGCCGGTGATCAGGTCGATCCGCCGGGTGATGCCGGCGATATAGGCGAGCGCGGTCATCGGTTCGTGAAACGGATGGGTGGCGTTGTACGGCCCATGCTCCCACAATGGCGGGTCGCGCTCGACCCCCGGCTCGGCGCCGACGACATGGTCGTAGATCAGCATATGGTCGAAGCCCATCTCCTCGATGGTGCGGGCAAAGCTGTCGAGCGCCGCCGGATCCCCGTTCAGCTCGACCTGCGGATAGACCGCCCCGATCTTCAGCATCGCTTCTCTCCTTCGTGGCGTTACAGCTTACAGCCCCATGCGCCGCTTGAAATCCGGCACCATCTCAGTCCTGACCGCCTGCGCGATATCGTTCCGACGATAGCCGAGCAGCGCGGTCTCGCGCGGATTGGTATTGTAGAACAGATTGCCGCCGCGGCCCCATGAGACGGCGAGGTCGGAGATCACCGGATGCTCCTCTTCGGTGCCGCCGACCGGTGGGCGGGGGCGGCCGAAACCGTCGAACATCGCGCCGAGATAATCGGCGAAGCTGATGTTCTCGCCGTTGACCAGATAGCTCGCGCCGGCCTCGCCGCGCGCAAGCCCGCCCTCGATCGCGTCGTCGAGCCCGTCGCCCGAGATGAAGGCGCAGCCGCCCGGCGGCAGCCATTGCGGCAGATCGGTCAAACCCGCCGCATAGGCGAGATAGGGGTCCCACAGGATCGAGCCCATGCCCGGCACCGCGCCCGCCACCCAGGGCGGGTTGATGCTGAACGCCCGGAAGCTCTCATCCGCCAGCGAGCGGATCGCCTCGTCCGACGCTTTTCGCGCGCGCATATAGGGGTCGCGCGCGGTCAGCTCAGGCGCCACCTGCGGATAAAAGGTGCCGATGTTGATCGCGACCGCGACGCCTGCCTCGCGCAACGTCTCGAAAAAGGCCGGCACCGCCTCGGCATTCGCGTGCCACATATAGCTGACCTCGTCCGAGCCCGGCGGCATCATCCGCACATCCTGGCCGGCAGCGAAGATCACCGCGTCGAAGGAGGAGAGGGCCGAGAGCGGCGTGTCGCCCGCCATATAGTCGAGCGTCACGAAATCGAGCTTGGGCAGCTCGGTCGTCGCCGGCGCCGGCCGCCGCCCGGCGATCACCACGCGATGGCCCTTGCCGCTCAACCTGAGCGCGGCATGGCCGCCGACCTGCCCGGTCCCGCCGACGATCAAAATCTTCATGCAAGTCTCCGGTGATCGATCAGGTCAGGCGATGCCGAGTCGACCGGCGGTGCGGGTGTTGAACTCGACGCTGAGCTGGCGCTTGCTGATCCGCCAGTGGCCGTTTTCGCGCCGCACCTCGTCAAGATAGCGCAGATACCAGGTGAGGTGCATCGGCAGCATCTCGTCATGCGAGATGTGCTGCGCCATGCAATAGGTCTCGGTGGTGCCGGTATCGCCGTCGATCTCGGCGAGGTGATTGACCATATAGTGCAGCGTCTGGCGGAACAGCTGGCGCGCGACCTCGGTGGTCCGCTTGATCTCCTCGCGGCCGCGATAGACGTCCTGCTCGTAGATCAGCACCGCATCCTCGGTGAAGATGCGGTCGAAGATGCTCGGGTCACCCTGGTCGACCGCCCGCGCATAGAGCAGCGACAGCTCATAGGTCTCGGGATTGAACGACGGCAGGCCCATCGACGCTCTCCTTGGCGGGCACATTTCTGAACTCAATCACTTTGGGCCCCAACGCCTGTGAGGCGCAAGCGGGTTAGCCCGGAAGGTCAGAATTAGATGTTTGTGATTAGGTCAGAGATCATGCTGACGGTCGATGATGTGGACCATATCAAGATTGCAAGGCGAAATAGATCCACAAACATGAACAGCACGGCGATAAAAACAAACAGCGCTGCGATCACGCGATAAGGGAGGAGAACGATATTTCCAAATATGATCATCGATCGGGCAGAGCTCTTCAACGATTTCGGAGTCTGCGGGCGCTTTCTGGCCTTTTTATCTGAGAGATACATATTGCGCGCAGCGCGCAGGTTGGCGCGTATTCGTCTCGGCGCAACTACAAGGGGATGCAGCGATTGGCCGCGTTCGCTTAAGCTTACAAACTTCGAGAGGTAGTATCCAAAGACGAGCGATATTGACCCATAGATTACGACGGGGTCTTTAAACGAAATGTTCAGGCCAAAGGCATCAAACGCGGACGGCCTGAAGTCCAGAAGATGCGCCATAACTAGAATTACGGCGAAGGCGATAGCACGGCTTTGAGCTTTTTCGGCGTCTGCCCACGAGGCAGCTCCAACCACGCTCGGATTAGTGCTCATCCGACCTTGGCGTGCGAGCTCAGCGCGAAGCCCTCGTACCCCTTCTCCGCGCTCTCGTCACACAGGTCGAGGTACTTCTTCCAGCCGCCGATATAGGGCGTGAACATGCGCGGCTTTCCCGCGACATTGTCGCCATTGTACCAGCTCTTGGCGAGCGGATAGAGCGTCTCGTCGGCGGCGCGGTTGACCTCGGCGACCCACCAGTCCTGCGCTTCGCGGGTCGGCTCGATCGCGCTCTGCTGGCGCTCGGACATGTAGTGGATGCAGTCGGCGATCCAGCCGGCGTTATGCTCGAAGGCGCCCATGGTGTTGCCGAGCACCGAGGGGCTGCCCGGGCCAGTGATCATGAACAGGTTGGGAAAGCCGTGGATGCCGAGGCCGAGGTAGTTGCCCGGACCGCCTTGCCATGCCTGCTTCAGCGTCTGGCCGCCGCGGCCGCGGATGTCGATCCGGTCGAGCGCGCCGGTCATCGCATCGAAGCCGATCGCGAGGACGAGGATGTCGAAGTTGTAGTCCTTGCCGCCGGCGCGAATGCCGGTCGCGGTGACCGTCTCGATCGGCGCCTCGGTGACGTCGACCAGGGTGACATTGTCGCGGTTGAACGTCTCGAAATAGCCGCTGTCGACACAGGGCCGCTTGGTGAAGATCGGATAGCTGTAGGGCAGCAGCTTCTTGGCGACCTCGGGGTTCCTGACCTTCGCCTTGATCTTGTCGCGGACGAAATCGCACAGCGTGTCGTTAGACGCCTTGTCGGTCATCAGATCCTTGAAAGTGCCGACGATGCCGAGCCCGCCGATCTGCCAGCGCTCTTCATAGCGCCGCTTGCGCTCTTCCTCGTCGACCTCGAGCGCGCCCTCCTCGGGCAGTGCGCTCATGATCAGGCCGAAGGCCGATTGGCGCTGCTGATGGTGGAGCGCGTCGCGGTTGTCGAACCAGTCCTGCGCCCGCTTGGGGTCGGTCGGGCCATTGTGCGACGGCATGGAGAAGGCAGCCGTGCGCTGGAACACGGTCAGATGCTTGGCCAGCTCGGCGATCACCGGGATCGACTGGATGCCGGATGAGCCGGTGCCGACCTCGCCGACGGTCTTGCCGGTGAAGTCGACGCCTTCCTTCGGCCAGAGGCTGGTGCGGTAGACCTCGCCCTTGAAATTCTCGATGCCGGGCAGGTCGATGTCCTTGGGCATCGACAGGCAGCCGGTCGCCATCACCAGATAGCGTGCGGTGACGTGGTCGCCGCGGCCGGTGTCGATCGCCCAGCGATGGGTCTTCTCGTCCCAACTTGCCGCGGTCACCCGCGTCTCGAACTGGATGTCGCGCTTCAGGTCGAAACGGTCGGCGACGTGATTGGCATAGGCCTCCAGCTCGGGCTGCGAGGAATAGGCCTCGCTCCACTTCCATTCCTTCTCCAGCTCGGCGGAGAAGGTGTAGGAATATTCCAGGCTTTCGACGTCGACCCGCGCGCCGGGATAGCGGTTCCAGTACCACACTCCGCCGACGCCGGTGCCGGCCTCATAGAGCCGGCAGTGATTGCCCTCGGCGCGCAGCTTGTAGAGCGCATAGAGCCCGGCGAAGCCCGCGCCGACGATCACCACGTCATAATCGGTGGCGGCACCCTGCTGCGGTGCGGAATTGACGGGCAGATTCATTGCGCAACGGCTCCCGGGGCACAGGTTAATTTGTCGACAATCATATAGCCCAACTCGGGTCCGAGGTGGGAGATGTCAATGATCCCGGGAGAGAAACTGCGGCCTTGCCCTCTTCGCCAGGTTTGAACTGGCTCAACTCTTTCCCGTCATCCCGGCCTTGAGCCGGGATGACGATAACAAGGCGATGGACCCGCCGAAGCAGTGGTCCTCAGGCCGCTTCCGCCCCCGCGATATTGCCCACATTGGCGGCGTGCTTCGCTGCTACAAAGCCCCAGGTGAAGCTCGGGCCGACGCTGGCGCCGGCGCCGGGATAGGCGCGGCCCATCACCGAGGCGGTCGAGACACCGGTCGCGTAGAGGCCGGGGATCACCGAGCCGTCCTCGCGCAGCACCCGGGCGTTGGTGTCGGTGACCACCCCGCCATAGGTGCCGACATCACCCGGATAGACTTTGTAGGCATAATAGGGCGGCTTCTCGAGCGAGCCGAGATTGGGCGAGGGCTTGTGCGCCGGATCGCCGAGGAAGCGGTCGTAGTTGCGGTCGCCGCGGTGGAAATCCTCGTCCTTGCCGGTCCTGGCGAAGCCGTTGAAGCGCTCGATCGAGGCGCGGAGATTGCCGGCGTCCATCTCGCAGATCTTCGCCAGATCCTCGAGCGTGTCGGCGGTCTTGAGGAAGCCGCTCTCGAGCCAGCTCTTCGGCTTGTGGCGGCCGGGCATCGAGCCGGCGAGCATGTATTTCGGCAGATACTGGCTGTCGAACACGATCCAGCTCGGGATTGCCGGCGAGATTTTGTGCCGCGCGATCATGTCCTGGCAGAATTTCATATAGGAGCCGGCCTCGCGCATGTAGCGCGTGCCCGACTGGTCGACGACGATCGAATGGGGATTGGCCGCATCGCCCTGGACGACGACCTGAACGCCCGAATTATTGTCGGGCGGGAAGGTCATCTGATTGCCGACCATCTCGTTCATCTGCGCGATAGCCGCACCGATCCGCATCATCTCGAGGATCATCTCGCCGGTGTCGCCCGGCTGGGTGTTGGTCCATTCGGTCGAGACCTCGGGCTGATATTTCGCCCGCATCGCCTTGTTATGGGCAAAGCCGCCGGCATTCACCAGGACGCCGTCGCGGGCGTAGAAATTATGCTCCTTGCCGTCGATCTCGGCGACGACGCCGGTGACCTTGCCATCGCCGTCCTGGATGAGCCGCTTGACCGCGGCCTTGTTGCGCATGTCGACCTTGGCCTTGATCGCGGCCTGGAACATGCGGCCCTGGAGCGCATTGCCGGCGGTCACCCAATGCTTGCCGGTGATCTTGGCCCAGGCTGCGCGCAGGCCGATCTTGACCATCATCCGCTTGCCCTTCCAGGTCGTCTTGTAATGACCGACCGGCATCGCTTCTTCGAGCATCGCGGGGACTTGCATGAAATTCGGCCGCAGCAGCTTCTTGTGCTCGCCCAGCTCATTGGCGTTGAACAGATCGGCGACGACTGCGCGGCCCGGCGCGCTGCCGCCCGGCATCTCGTCGTAATAATCCGGCCAATAGCCGTAGCGGCGGAGCTTGATTCCCTGGCTGACGAGGAAGTCCAGCATCTTCGGCGCCTCGGTGACATAGGTCTGGCGGCGCGCGCGCGAGGCGCCGGGCGCGGTCGGATCGTCGCCGATCACCGCATCCATGTACTGCATCGCCTTGTCCGGGCTGTCGTCGACGCCGGCCGGGGCCATGAACCGGTTGTTCGGGATCCACATCACCCCACCGGAGCGGGCGGTGGTGCCGCCGAACAGCTCGGTCTTCTCCAGGATCAGCGGCTCCTTGCCGACCGACTTCATCAGCAGTGCCGCGCACATCGAGCCGCCGCCGCTGCCGACGATGATGAAATCGAAGGTCTCGTCCACGCTGTCTCTCCCGTCCCGGCAGCCTTTGCCGGCCGCTCCTTCGCGAATGATTATCCGGCTAATGGCCGAAAGCCAGACGCTTGCCGCCTCAGCCTGTCGGTTATGTCGTTGTTTCGTTCTTGCTTCAGCAATTTGACAGCCCCGCCCTCAGGCGAATTCGAGGCCCTCGCGCCAGTCGATCATCTCCAGCTCGACCCGGACGGCGTCGGCGACCGGGATCACCGCGCGGGCCTCGAACTGGAAGGCCGGCAGCATCGAGCAGAATTTATGGACTGTGGTCGGGTCGTCGCACTCCGCCAGCATGTATCCGCCCCAGTCGCCGACCCGGACGACGAACATCTCGATCTTGAAATTGGCCGGCGCCTCCCAGCGGCCGAAGACGTCGAGGATCCGCTTCTGCGCATCCTCATAGTCGCCCGCCGACCCTTGCGTGCGCTCGTTCCAGCAGATCATCCACTTCATCGCATCCTCCCCATGGCGGCAAATCGGCCGGAGGGTGCACCGTGTAACCTTGTCACACATGCGTACATGCCGCCGTTGTCGTTTGCTTTGACAGCATGGCCGGGATGCGCCCAGAATTGCGGGAAATCCTTCCCGGGAGAGGCCCGATGACCGTCAGAACCATCCTCAGAAACGCCAATGTCCTGACCGGCGACACGCATCTCGGCAAGGCGAATGTGGTGATCGAGGGCAACCGGATCGCCTCGGTCGGCGACGCGCCGGTCAAGATGCGGCCGGGCGATCGGGTCATCGACGTCTCCGGCAAGACGGTCATGCCCGGGCTGGTCACCAGCCATTACCATGCTTCCTATTGGAACATCGGCGGGTCGCCCTTGCCGTTCGGGCTTGAGGTGCCGCCGGCGCTCCATGTCGCCCATGCGATCCACAATCTCGGCGTGACGCTCGATTGCGGCTTCACCTCGGCGATCAGCGCCGGGGCTCCCTACGCGATCGACGCCTCGATGAAGCTCGCGATGGACGAGGGGATCGTCCGCGGCCCGCGTCTCGTCGCCTGCGGCAATGATCTCAGCTCCACCGGCCACAGCAACGACATGACGCATCCCTGGTTCTACGAGCTGGGCAACCCAGGCAGCATCCGTCGCTGCGACAGCCCCGGCGAATATCGCAAGGGCGTGCGCGCCGAGGTCAAGGCGGGCTCGGAGATGATCAAGCTGTTCGTCACCGGCGGCCATGGCGTCGCCTCGCCGAAAGAGCGGATGGAGATGTCGAAGAAAGAGCTGAAGGCGGCGATCGACACGGCGCGCGAGCGCGGCGTCGGCACGCGCGGCCATATCGCCAACAAGGACACGATCCTGCTCGCGCTGAAGCTCGGGATGGACATCATCGATCATGGCGATGGCTTCGACGAGGAATGCATCGAGGCGATGGTCGGCACCTCGCAGAGCCTGGTGCCGAGCATCTTCTTTCCAAAGCAGGTGCTGGAGAATTGGGACATCAGTACCAAGGCGCAGATGCAGGCCGATTTCGACGAGATGGCGGCGATCATCCCCAAGGCCAACGCCGCCGGCGTGCGCATCCTGCTTGGCGACGATTACGGCGCGATCGGCGTGCCGCACGGCCGCTATGCCGAGGAGCTGGCGCTTTACGTCGCGATCGGCATTTCGCCGATCGACGTCATCCGCTGGGGCACGAAATATGGCGCCGAGGCGATGAACCGCGGCGACGAGCTCGGCACGCTCGAGGCCGGCAAGCTCGCCGACCTGCTGGTCGTCGACGGTGATCCGCTGAAAGACATCGCGCTCTGCGCGACGCCCGACAAGCTGCTCGCGATTGTCAAGGACGGCGTGTTCATCAAGGACAAGCTCAGCGAAGGCGCCGGCAATGCGCGCAGCGAGCGGCAGCTCGAAATGGCGAAGTAGGGGGAACCTCCTTCGTCATTCCCGCGAAAGCGGGAATCCAGCTGTTCCAAGCGAATCGACGAATTCAGCGCGCATGAATGAGTCCCTTCTGGATTCCCGCTTTCGCGGGAATGACGAAGTGGGAGAAGGCTACCCCAGCGTCACCTGATGCTTCGCGCCGATTTCGACAAACTTGGCGAGATCGGGCGCCTTGGCATCCAGGCTCTCATGGCACTCAGCGAAGAAATGTGAGGCCGCCTCGCGCGAGGTGACCGAGAGCATCGCGCCGCCGCCTTTCTCGAAGCGGAACCAGTGGGTCGTGCCGGCCGGGATATGGATCAGCGTTCCCGCGGTGCCGACCGTATCCTTGCCAGCGACGCCAAAGGCGATCGCGCCGGAGATCACATAGAAGGCCTCGTCCCAGGGATGGCTGTGCGGCGGCGGGCCGCTGCCCTCGGGGCCGGCCTGGTGGAAGATCTCATAGCTGCCGGTCTTCGCACCCGGGGCGAGCACCGTGATCTGCTCGCCGACGATCTCGAATGGCTTCACCTCGCCGGCGTTGACGATGATCGCTTCGCTCATGTGATCCTCTCAGATGTTGGCCGGCTCGTAGAGACGCACGGCGCGCAGATCGCGCGGCTGCGTCGCGCTTTCATAGGGCGTCGCGCGGTGCAGCACGCAGTGATTGTCCCAGATCACCAGGTCGCCCGGCGTCCAGCGATGTGAATAGACATTCTCCCGGGCGGAGGCGCGCTCGGTCAGATCGGCGAGGAAGGGCATGGTCGCTGCTTCGTCGAGGTCGCCGATGCTGGCGATCGCCGAGCCGACCATCAGCGCCTTGCGGCCGCTCGGTCCGTGTGTTTCGACCAGCGGCCGTTCGACCGGCGGATAGTGTTCGAGCTCCTCTTGCGTGAATTTCGCGCCGAAGCGCAGGCGCGGCGTCCAGATCGTATGGCGCGCGGTAAGCGGCTCGAGCCGCGCTTGCTCCTTGGGCGACAGCGATTCCCAGGCGAGCCGCATGTCGCAATATTCGGTTCGCCCGCCGTCCTCGGTGACGATGCGCGCATAGAGCATGGAGAAGGAGGCGCGTGGCCGCATGAAGCTCATGTCGGCATGCCACAGCTCATTCGCGCGGTTGCGCTGCACCCAATTACTGTCGGCCGGCAGGAGATTGCCATTGGCGTCGAGGTTGCTGATGTGCAGCACCTTGGCCTGCGAGGTGCCGGCGACATTGGGCGTTGGCAGGATGTCGCCAATCGACTCGGCGAAGGCGTAGAGCGCATCGTCCGTCAGATCCTGATCCGGTAGCAGCACGACGCCATATTCATGGGCCCGCGCGCGGATCCGCTGAAGCTCCGCATCGGACAGCCCGGCGTCGATCCGTACGCCTTCCAGTGCGATGCCCATTCGCGGCGTCAGCCTGCGTTCCGTCCAGTTCATGCGCCACTCCTCATGCGTCGGCCGCCTCGAATAGCCGGATCGCGCGCATGTCGCGCGGTTGGGTGGCGGTGTCATAGGGCGAGACGCGGTGCATCATGCAGCGATTGTCCCACAACAGCAGATCGCCCGCCGTCCAGCGATGCGAATAGACGAACTCGGGCGCGGTCGCGCGCTCGGTCAGCGCGTCGAGAAAGGCGACGCTGTCGATCTCATCGAGATCGCCGACGCTGGCGATGTTCGCGCCGAGCATCAACGCCCTGCGCCCGGTCGGGCGGTGGATGTCGACCAGCGGCCGTTCGACCGGCGGATAGCGCCTGACATCCTCCTCGCTGAAGCTGAAGCTCTTGTCGTCGCCGTATTTCCGCCGCGACAGCCACAGTGAGTGACGCGCGATCAGCGGTTCCAGCGCGGCTTGCTCATCGGGCGGCAGCGCTTCCCAGGCGAGCCGCATGTCGCAGATCTCGGTGTTGCCGCCGTCGCTGACGACGGTGCGGCCATAGAGCATCCCGATCGCCGCGCGCGGCCGCATGAAGGTGAGGTCGGCGTGCCACAATGTATTCTGCTGGTTGCGCTTGACCCAGACATCGCCCGCCGGCCGGAGATTGCCGTGCTCGTCGAGGTTGGTCAGCGCCAGCACCCGGCTCGCGGGCACGCCGCTGACATTGGGCGGAAGCACCACCTGGCCGATCGCCTCGGCAAATGCGTAGAGCCCATCATCGTCGAGCGACTGGTCGGGCAAGAGGACGACGCCATGTTCATAGATCGCCGAGCGGATCCGCTCGCGCTCGGCCGCGGTCAGGCCTTGGTCGACCCTGAACCCTTCGAGGGCGAGCCCGACCCGCGGGGTCAGCTTACGCTCGCTCCAGGCCATCTTCTCTCTCCGATCGTCGCGCCGTGACTCGCGGCTGCCTAGACTAGTCTGACTTTCACCTTAGGTGAAAGGCGCATGGCAAGGGCTTCGAGAGGCGCACGATCGGGACCATATATGGAGAGGTAGCCCAGGCTCTACTCATAGTAGATGCCGAGGTGACGGGCGCCGATACGCAAGGTGCCTTCAACGAAGTCCTCATTCTCATCATAAGCAGGGAGTGCGACGTCTGCGGAATCTGGTCCACCGAGAATCTCGACGATCCGGTCGAGGGTTGCACGGAACGGAATCGAATAATCGAACGGCTCGCCCAGCCAGAGAATGATCTCCCAGCCATGATGCTTCTCATCAGGCGTGACGAACGGTCGGTTGCGCGCCGTGATCGTCTTGCGCCATCGGAACAGCCATCTCACAGCGTCAATCCGTCCACCGTCCTGTCATGGGTGGATGATA